>Ga0213829_1000470_pt1 | contig 38079 bp, 37 predicted proteins | sample MC6MC0896MG_FD_180665 | JGI IMG/M metagenome (GOLD analysis project Ga0213829, IMG submission 180665) | Enriched soil aggregate microbial communities from Iowa State University, Ames, United States - MC6-MC0896-MG | ecosystem: Environmental > Terrestrial > Soil > Unclassified | place: USA: Iowa...
AGGCGCTAATAGATGTTTATAGTGCGCCTCACTTTGGAAGCGTGGCCGAGCGGTTGAAGGCACCGGTCTTGAAAACCGGCGACCCGAAAGGGTTCTAGAGTTCGAATCTCTACGCTTCCGCCAAATTCGAAACCCAGGTCGTTATGCGACCTGGGTTTTTTGTTTTGAGCCGGTTTCAGCATGCGCGCTGAAGAGGCGCTGGATCGCCGGCTATCGAAAGGACGTACACAAAACCCCGCTCTATTTTTAGCACAACGTTTTTTATATTTTTTAACGTCCTGTCCTGCACTATTCCTGTTTTTAATGCCCATACGGTTTTTCATATAATAAGGCGCTGCCGCCATTATGTAAGGCACAAATTGAACAGGTCTTAATAATTTTTCATGTTTCATTTCATTTTCAGCAAGTACTCTGGCCTGACGCGCAAAACTGATTAAATCATGGTGTGGATCACTGCCGACGGAGCATAACTAAAATATAATGGCGGTATCGTTCTGAAGCAGGGTTTATTCGCTTCAAAAAATTACTGTTACCCACCATGAATGGAAGACATGATGAGAGGAAAAATCCCCAAGAGCGAGCTGCTGGTGACGTTCGAAGTTGTGGCGCGCCACGAAAGCTATACCCGCGCCGCAGAAGAGCTGGCGTTAACGCAGAGTGCAGTGTTCAGACAGGTGACGGCCCTGGAGGAGTTTTTACACACCTCATTATTCAATCATGCCAAAAAGCGGATTTTTCTGAATGCAGCGGGAAAGCATTATCTGAATATCGTCAAAGAGACGCTTAATAAGCTGGAACGCGATACAAATATGATAATGTCCTGGCAGCCTGCCGTTCAGGTTGTGGAGCTGGCGGTAAATCCCACCTTCAGTACGCATTGGCTGATCCCTAATTTATGGGAGTTTAATAAATTAAATCCTGATATTATTGTTAACATTCACTCGCTGGCCAATATCGGCGATTTTTTAAATCGTGAATACGATGCGGCTATTATGCGCGCCGATTTTTGTCCCCCGTGGTCGGAAGTCGATTATTTATTTGAAGAGGAGATCCTGCCGGTCTGCAGCCGAAGCTTGCTCCCCAGCGCGGAGCAGAAGCTGGGGGTGGAGGAGCTGCTCAGGGAGTTTCCGCTGTTACACCAAAGCACTCGCATCAATGGCTGGCAGGAGTGGTTTGCGCTGTCCGGTATCACCAGTCCGGACGTGAACCTTGGCCCGCGCTTTGACCTCCTCTCGATGCTGATTGCCGCAGTACGATCGAATCTTGGCGTCGCGCTGCTTCCCCGCTTCGCCATCCAGCATGACCTGGACTGCGGCGAGATGGTTATCCCCTGCGATGTTCCTATCCGCACCGGCAACCGCTTCATCATGACGTGGCGGGAGGAAAAGGCTCAGTCCCTGCCGTTACAGACCTTCCGAGAGTGGCTATTGCAAAAATCAGTGGTTTCGCCGGTAGAGTAATAGCTCCGGATGGCGGCAGTTCAGCGCGCCATCCGGTACAGACACGCTTACCAGTCAACGCCCTCCTGCGCCTGAATACCGCTGTCAAATGCGTGTTTTACCGGACGCATTTCGCTGACCGTGTCGGCAAGCGCCAGTAACTGCGAGTGGCAGCCGCGCCCGGTGACGATCACGGTCTGCTGCACCGGACGGTTCTCAACCGCCGCGATCACCTCCTGAGTATCCAGATAGTGATACGCCAGCATATAGGTGAGCTCATCCAGCACCACCAGGTCGTAACTCGGGTCAGCCAGCATGCGTTTGCTCTCCTGCCACACCGCCGTTGCGGCCTCAATATCCGTCTCCCGGTTTTGTGTCTCCCAGGTAAAGCCGGTGCCCATAATGTGAAACTCGACGCCGAGCGGATGCAGGGTGTTGTATTCGCCATTATCCCACTGGCCTTTAATAAACTGCGCGACGCCAACGGTTTTACCGTGACCGACGGCACGCGTCGCCGTGCCGAAGGCGGCGGTGGACTTGCCTTTTCCGTTGCCGGTGAAGACGATCAGAATGCCTCTCTTCTCTGTTGCCGCCGCCACGCGGATATCAACCTGCTCTTTGCGCTTTTGCTGTCGTTGGCGGTGTTTGTCTGCGTTAGCTCGCGCTTCCATAGTGGCTCCTTAATGTCCGGCAGGGCAGGATGCGCAGCGATGCTGCTGCTCAAACTGGCTGAAGAAATTATTCCCTTTGTCGTCAACCAGCACAAAGGCGGGCAGATTTTCGACCTCCATCATCCACACCGCCTCCATGCCCAGTTCAGGATACTCAAGGCAGCGCAGGCTTTTCACATACTGCTGAGCCAGCAGGGCCGCCGCACCGCCGATGCTGCCGAGGTTGAAGCCGCCGTGCTTATGGCAGGCATCGGTGACCTGCTGGCTGCGGTTGCCTTTGGAAAGCATGATCAGGCTTCCGCCCGCGGCCTGGAAAGCATCGACGTAGCCGTCCATGCGCCCGCCGGTGGTTGGACCGAGGGAGCCGCAGGCCTGATTCTCCGGCGTTTTCGCCGGACCGGCGTAATAGACGATATGGTTTTTCATGTACTCCGGCATCGGCTCACCGTTATCCAGCCGCGCTTTGATTTTTGCGTGGACAATATCGCGGGCGACCACGATCGGGCCGCTTAGCGACAGCCGGGTGCCGATCGGCAGGGCGGACATATCGCGCAGGATCTCGCGCAGCGGGCGGTTCAGGTTGATCTGTACGGCTCGGGCGTCGTTTTCATCACGGCTGGCCTCGGGGATATATTTCCCTGGGTTATGCTCCAGCTTCTCCAGCCAGATGCCGTGCCTGTTGATTTTCGCTTTGATATTGCGGTCGGCGGAGCAGGAGAGCGCCATGGCGACAGGGCAGGAGCCGCCGTGACGCGGCAGGCGGATGACGCGAATATCGTGCGCGAAGTACTTGCCGCCGAACTGGGCGCCGATGCCGAATTCGCGGCTGGCGTTGAGCAGCGTGGCTTCCAGCGCCGTATCGCGGAACGCCTGGCCCAGCTCGTTCCCGCTGGTGGGCAGGTTGTCATAATATTTTGTTGAGGCCAGCTTCGCCACCTTCAGCGCCTGGTCGGCAGAGAGGCCGCCGACCACAAAGGCAATGTGGTACGGTGGACAGGCCGCGGTGCCGAGCGACTTCATCTTCTCGATCAGGAACGCGGTAAGCTTATCCGGCTGCAGAATGGATTTCGTTTCCTGGAACAGGGCGGCTTTGTTAGCCGATCCGCCGCCTTTATTGACAAACAGGAAGCGATATTCGCTCCCCGGCGTGGCGCTGATGTCTATCTGCGCCGGCAGATTGGTTTGGGTATTGACCTCGGTATACATGTCCAGCGGTGCGTTTTGCGAATAGCGCAGGTTGCACTCGCTAAAGGTGGCGTAAATCCCCTTGCTCAGCGCTTCGGCGTCATCCCCGCCGGTCCAGACGTGCTGGCCTTTGCTCGCCACAACGGTGGCCGTGCCGGTATCCTGACAGTTTGGCAGAACGCCTTTTGCCGATACTTCGGCGTTGCGCAGCAGCTGCAGGGCGACATACCTGTCGTTACTGCTGGCCTGCGGGTCGTGCAGGATGCTGGCTATCTGCGTTAAATGTCCGGCGCGCAGGAAAAATGAGGCTTCATAAAAGGCCTGCTGGGCCAGCAGGGTCAAGGCCTCAGGCGCCACCTTAATGACCTCCTCGCCCTCTAGCTCCGTCACCGTAACGTGCTGCGTGCTGAGGAGTTCATATTCCGTCGTATCGTTACCCTGAACAAACAGGTCCTGCCAGACAAATGGTTTAGACATAGTACTTCTCACTTTGTGGTTGTTTTTGCCGGGCGCTGGCGCAGATGCCGCGCCCGGCAGACAAAATCACAGGCTGTTAGGATCAATGGGCTAAAAAGAGGTTGGCCTGCGTCGCCTCGGCAACATACGCAATCGTCTGCTGGGCGCGAACGCTATTCCCGGCGGCATCCAGCGGCGGCGAGTAGACCGCGATGGCGTATTGCCCGGGCACGATGGCAACCATGCCCCCGCCGACGCCGCTCTTCGCCGGGATCCCAACGGTGTACAGCCATTTGCCGCTGCCGTCGTACAGCCCGGCAATCGCCATTTCCGCCAGAACCTGCGGCACGTAGCGTTCATTCAGCAGTTGCTTACCGTTGAAAGGCGATTTGCCCTTGTTCGCCAGCACCGCGCCCATTTTGGCGAGCTGCTCAACGGTGATGTCCACGGAACACTGGCGGGTGTAGATTTCGACGGCTTCCCGGGTATCGCCATAAAAGCTGTTGTAGGACGCCATCAGCATCGCCAGCGCCTGGTTATGCTGATTGGTCTCCATTTCTGATTTGAACACCGGCTCGTTGACGGTCAGCGAGGCATCGGCCCACGCGTTCAGGTTATTGAGGATCGTGTTCCAGCGGTCGGTCTTATCTTTCGCCTCAATCAGGCTAACCGTGCTCATCGCCCCCGCATTCACCAGCGGGTTTTCCGGCGCGCCTTTGGTCAGCTCAATGGCTAAGCCGGAGTTGAAGGGCAGACCGGTCGCGCTGGCGCCGAGTTTATCCAGCACCTCCTGCGGACCGCGCTGCTCCATCGCCAGCGCCAGGGTGAAAACTTTGCTCAGCGACTCCATTGGAAACGCTTTTTTCACGTCGCCCGCCTGGTAAATGTTGCCGTCGACCGTGGCGAGGGTGATGGCGAAATTGTCGGGGCTATAGGTCGCCAGGGCAGGGATGTAGTCGGCGACCTTCCCCTCATGATTACCTTTGAATTTTTGGTGAGCCTGCTCAAGCAGCTGCGCGTAGTCCGGCGCGGGCTGCGCCAGCGCGGCGGCGCTAAACAACAGGCTGACGGATAAGAGGCTGACGCCGAAAATGTTTATCTTCATGGGGCTATCCTGTCATCGGAAGACGAAAGGCCAACGACGGTTGGCCTTGGTAATCAATACATGGCGATTTCAGTTTCTGAAGCGGTGCTTTCTTTGGCCGGAACCTTGCCGCGGCAGCCGACGCCAAAGTGCTCGCCTTCCCAGCGACCGACGATAGCGGCACCCATCGCGTTACTCATCACGTTGGTGGCGGAACGGCCCATGTCGAGGAACGGATCGACGCCCATCAGCAGAATCAGGCCCGCTTCCGGAATGTTGAACTGGTTGAGCGTGGCGGCAATAACCACCATCGATGCGCGCGGCACGCCCGCCATCCCTTTAGAGGTCAGCATCAGGATCAGCAGCATGGTGATCTGCTCGCCAATGCTCAGTTCGATGTTGCACGCCTGGGCGATAAACACGGTTGCAAACGAGCAGTAGGCCATTGAGCCGACCAGGTTAAAGGAGTAGCCGATGGGCAGGACAAAGCTGGCAATCCTTGAGGAGACGCCGAATTTTTCCAGTTTGTTCAGCGTGCCCGGGAAAGCCGCTTCTGAACTTGAGGTCGTAAAGGCCAGCAGCGCAGGTTCGAGGATCGCTTTTGTCAGACGACTGATGCACGGACCGACAATCAGCGTGGAGAGGCCAATCAGAATCGCCCACAGCAGGCCGAGCGTCATGTAGAACTCGCCCATGAAAATACCGGCGCTGACCATCACGCCCAGACCGCGTTCGGCAATCAGTCCGGAGATCGCGGCAAACACGGTCAGCGGTGCAAACAGCATGACGTAGCCCGTCAGCTTGAGCATCACGTGCACCAGAGAGTCGAGCACCTTAATGATGGGCTCAGCTTTCTCGCCAATGGCCGCCAGGCTGCAGCCGAGGAAAATCGAGAACACCACGATCTGCAGGATCTCGTTGCGGGCCATGGCATCAACGATGCTGGTCGGTACCGCGTGAGAGATAAACACTTTCAGCGTGAACGGCTCGGACTGAACGGCCGCAACGGCCCCGGCGTCATGGGGAACAAAGTTAATGCCTGCGCCAGGCTGGAAGATGTTGACGATAACCAGCCCCAGCGCGATGGACAGCAGCGAGGCGCAAATAAAGAGGAAAAAGGTTTTGGAGAATATTCGGCCAAGCGTTTTAGCATCACCCATTTTGGCTATGCCAACCACCAGGGTGGAAATCACCAGCGGGGCGATAATCATTTTCACCATGCGTAAGAATATGGTGGTAAATATAGAAATATCCTGCGCGTACGATTTTGCTGTATCTGCTGATGCCATATTATTAATGACCACCCCGGCTATCATGCCGAGTATCAAACCTAAGATGATCATTTTCGTTAAGCTTATTTTTTTCATGTTTACTCCATCGGATAAAGGTTGGTTAATGTGTAGGGGCGCGTGCGCCTGAGCCCTGATGAACCGCTCAGACGCACGTTTGTTGTGACCAACCGCATGAATTATCTGGAATACAGTGATACAGCAAATATCTATATCCCAATGGACGTTGTTGTATTTGTAGTGTTACAGATCGAACTCGATACTTAATAACGGTGCATGCTGCTGGGCACCATAGACATCATTGTCGCCGACGTTGCCGGAGATAATATCGCGAGGCATGACGATTTTGACCGCATTGGCCGGGTCGAACCAGATAATGCGATGAATAAAGTCAGGCTTAACGTTATATAAACGGGCAATAAGCTGCGGCGTTAACTGCTCCGAGGCTTTTACCCGCTGATAGTCTTCACGCGTTTTAAATAAAATATCCAGAACCAGCTCATACGGTCCGGCGTTTTTAGAACGAATGACCTGCGCCAGTGAGCAAATACCGTGTTTCATGACTGAACTCCTTCTGGCGTGACCTGCTCGAGGTGGAAATCAAAACGCAGCGCGTCGCTCGCTTCGATCAGGTGGTAGATTGAGAACTCATACACCGGGCCGCTCTGAATGTCGGAAGGGGAGAACGGGAACGCGAGGTTGCCCGCCGTTGCGATCCGGTTTTCATAGCCGTAGTGCAGCAGGGTAGAGCGCACCAGCGAACAGACGCTGTTGGCGATATCCTGGGTGGGGGCCACCACGTCCAGCAAAATCCCCAGCTCGTGCCCGGCGGACTGCATCGGCTCATGGTTGCCCATCACGCCATTCTTGCCGTACAGGTGGAACGTCATGCGGATGCTGTCGTCATTCAGCGAGAGGTTGCGCTTCACGCTGGCCTGCACTTCTTCGAGGATATTATCGATCCCGGCAATCATGATCGGGTCGCGCGTACCGGCAATGGTCAGACAGCGGAAGCCGACCCGGCGGGCGCCTTCCAGCTTCAGCGCATACGGCGTTTCTTCGTGGCGGGAACCGCTGACGTACACTTCGCCCTCGTTGACCGCTTTAAAGCTGCACCCTTTCAGGTTCAGCACGCCGCCCGGCCCCGGCAGGAAGTACGGGTCGGATTTCTCATACAGGGTGTGCGCCGCGGCAGACGTTTCGGTGAATTTACGCTTCGGATTAAAGGTTTTCAGCGTAAAGCCGTTATCGTCAATGATGCCCATCGCGCAGTCGGAGCCGGACCCCGGCGTAGCGGCAATCGCCGCGCACTCCAGGATCTTACCGCAGTGCAGCGCCAGACCTTCATCGAAGCCCTGCATGATGGGCAGCGCGGCAAAGCAGGCCGGATCGTACGCCCGGCCGCCCAGCACCACCTGCGCCCCGGCCGCCAGCGCCCGCTGGAAAGGTTCGATACCCATCTGCGCCACGATATAGGTGCTCTCTTCGATGGCCTCGTGGGTCAGCGCCGGGACGAAATCCAGGGCGGTGATTTTCCCGTCATCCAGCGCCTGATGCACGGTGGCTTTATCGACATCCGACGGGATCAGCGCCATAGAGAACGAGAGCTTCTCTTCCTGAGCAATCTCAAGGATTATCTGTCGGCACCACTCCAGATGCGGCGCGGCGCCGGACCCACCGGCGGTACCGATCACCACCGGAATGTTGTGCTTAACGCCGGCCACGATCATATAGCGCAGATCGCGTTTTACCCCCGCCCGGTCGGTGAAGGGCTTACCTGCCCCCAGGTAGTGGGGGCCTGGGTCGGAAGAGCCCGCGTCAACCGCAATAAGATCCGGCGACGCTTCCATGGCCTTACGAAAGCTCTCTTCCGGGAAGCCATAGCCCAGGATAGCCGTTGGCGATAAGATCTTAAATGTACGTGCCATCTGTTAATCCTTAGCCTGCAACAGTGCGATGGTGCGGTTCATTTCGTTAAACACGATGTTAAGACCTTCATCGAAGCCCATGCCCGGTTTGATCAGCATGCGCATCGGGCGAGCGGCGAGGGCCACGTGCACGCAGGTGCGGGCGCTGATTTCCGTCTCGTTACAGGTACCGCCCTGATAGGCTTCCATGCCGTGTTTGTTGCAATACAGCACCGCATCAACGATGTTGTGAATACCGCCCAGATCCGGGGTTTTTATCTGCACCATGTGGCAGCTGCCCGCATCGGTGAAATCCACAATGTCCTGATAGGTGTTACACCACTCATCGGCAACGATTTTCACGCCGGAACCCAGACGCATCAGCTCGTGGGTGATGGCGGTCAGCAGGCGGATCTGATCCGGCTTGTTACCCGCATCCACCGGCCCCTCGATGTACAGCGGCAGGCCCTGGGCCTCTTTTTCGAGGCTGGCGATATAGGCGGCGCAGCGTACCGGATCCATATCGAAAATCAGACCGATGGTGCCGTACACGTCGATGTGCAGCGTCGGGCGATAGCGCGGGCTGGTGCGCAGGCTTAAGATGCGGTCGGATAACCAGCGCACATACTCGCGCAGTTTTTCCCCCTTCAGGCCCAGCTTCTCCTCCACGTTGTTGATAAGCGCGTGCGGCAGTACGTCAACGCCTTTGAGGATCATCTTGTCGACGGCGATATAGCGGTCGTCGCCGCTCTGACCAAATAACGGAATGGCCTCCGGGACGCACGGCAGCTGCCATTCATCACACACGACTTCCGTTTTCAGACGGCCGGTCGCCAACGCCGCCGCGTCGAGCAGCGCCTGCGACAGGCCATAGCGTACGGCGGTATGCAGCAGATGGCCGTCTATACGCAGTTCGTCAAAGAAGCGGGCGTTCGTCAGGAACCGGTCAACCTCACGGCCTTCCAGCAGCGGCTTGATGTGATCGTTGAGGAACGGAATGAAGTGTTCAGCCAGGAACAGCGGATCGCGACCGCCTGCGCCTGAATATTGTACGGCTGCACAATCGCCCACCGCCACCGCGCCGTTTTCCAGAATCAGCTGTACGGAGACGCATTCACCCGCCTGACGAACGGACGTAAACCCGGGCGTTACCGGATTGCCGGTATAGATAAACCCGTCATGACCGGCGCCGTTTTTGATGGCCTGCTGATCGTCGAAATAGAATGAGGAGTAGCCTGCGGTGAAAAGGGCCTGCTTAATTTTCATTATGGTCTTCCTATTAATTTACTGTGGGATACCGCGTTGATGTCATCAACAACCATCTGGAATGAGGGCTTACGGCCTTCAAAACGCGCGCGCTCGGCGACGTAATCGTGATGGAGGGCGAGAATATCTTTCGGCAGCGGAACCGAACCGGCTTCCAGCACGCGAATGGCGCCTGCGTTATCACGAACCGGCAGGATTTTGCCCGCGTTGCAGGAGGCGGGGGCGAACGGTACGTCCAGCACGCCCGCTTCAAACGCCAGCACCGTCCCGCGCGCGACGTCGCCGTTGCCCAGCTCGAAGACTTTCTTCAGCACGGCGCGGACTTCGCTCTTAATGAGCTCGACCTCCTGCTCGACGGCGGCGCACGGCGGGAATTTCTGATCGCTGACCATGTTGAGCATCTGACGCGAGGCCTTCAGCCCCTGGGCGTTTGCGGCGGCGGTCGGAATGCCGAACGCTTCGTGCGGGCTCTTGGTGATCACTTTGGTCGCCCCGGACATACCGGCAACCGCTGCGCCCCAGGAGATAATGGCAAACGCTTTCGACTCATCTTCCGGGAAGCCTCCCATCCACTGGTGGAAGACGGTACTCAGCTCGTAATCGTCAAAGCCGTGGTTATGGAAATATTCGTGGGACAGCTCGCGCAGGGCCTGAATCGCCGCGATATCCTGCGTCAGGCTCCCGACCTGGCCGTAGCCAACGGTAATTGACTTCACGCCCTGTTCCAGCGCCAGCAGACCTTCGATAATCGCCACCGAGTGGGACACAAACGGCGGGATCAGGGTGCCGGTCAGCGGGCCAAACGGTTCACGGTTAATGCGAATGCCGTTCTCTTCGTACAGGCCCATCAGGCGGTCGCAGTACTGCCAGTCGCGGATGGATTTTTCCAGAGTGACGCGCTTAGCGTACGGAATGTTGTAGGAGATACCGCCGCCCTCATAGCTGGTAAAGCCGCTGGCCATCGCGATCTCCGCCAGCAGGCGCGCATCCGGCGTGCCGTGACGTACCTGAATCGGTTTCTCCAGCGCTTCGGTCATGCGGCGGCAGGCGGCGACGCCGTGGTTGACGACCGGTAAGCCGTTAAGTTTGGAGGTGCCCGCTTCGATGGATTTTTGGATCCCTACCGCCGCCTCTTCATAGCGATTCAGACGGGTATAGGCATCGATGGTGCTGGGCAGCAAATCACAATCTTCCTGCAGCGTTTTGAGCAGGGCGATGTGTTCATCCATCAGCGCTACGCCTGCGCGAGGCTGGCTCAGGGTTTTACCTTCCTGGTCCGCCTTCAGCAGGGCGTGAGAAAAGCGTTTTTGTTCAGGAATGGTTTGCTGGTACTTCACGCCATCTTCGAAGTTCTCAACGTCCTTGCCGGTGTGCCAGGTCTGCAAGACCTGTTGCCGCTCAGTCATGAATTCGTCATGGGTTAGCTTTTTATTTCGAAGTTCCATTCGTTGCTGCCTTAGGTTTTATAGGGTTAAACAATGAATACTGGTGCGAGCCGCCGCCTGCGGGTCCAGCCTGGCGACGTTCGCCAGCAGAGGAAGCAGACCTTTTGCATCGCGGTAATAGTCAAACTGCCCGGGTAAAAGCACGCGCCTGCTGCTGTCGTCCAGCTCGCGGTACTTCAGCCAGCGGTGAATATCGAACTGGCTGGCGCGGGAGAGCCATCCCCCGGAGCCCACCACCTTGCGCACGGTGGTCAGATCGCGCCCCATCTGCAAATCGACGTTGCCCACGCAGGTACAGACCTGTTTTTTGGTGCCGGCATGGCGCTCGCTGGCGTACCCCACGCACAGCCCGGCCAGCAGCGTGTCGAAATGCTTTTCTTCTTCGGTAACGGGGAGATAGTCCGGATGCGCGACCAGATGGCGCAGATAGCCATAAAACGCCTCCCTGCGCTGGGGCTGATGGGCAAACACCGCGTTCACCAGTTCCTGCGTACTTTCGCCGACCACCACCGCCGAGACGCGCATGCCGAGGTCGCCCTCTACGGTGCGTTTCACAAACGGCTCGGGCACGCCGTGCAGAACGGTATCCGGGGAGAGCATATTGGCGCTGGCGGAGTAGACGTCGGTGGTGGCACCGCCCATGTCGATCAGCATGAATTCTTTCCACGCGCTGTCGACATCGCTGATCGCCTTCACCAGCTCGTAGACGGTCCACGGCGTGGGCATCGGCTCTTCGCCGGTTTCCCCGACGATAACGTCCAGTCCTTTCCCCTTCACGATGCGGGAGAGAAAGACATCGCAGATGGCCTTGCGGGCGGCATATGGATTCGGGTGATCGAGGTCAGGCAAAACGTTGTCGACCACGATCAGATCCTTGTGGCCAAGAATGGCCTGCACGTCGTCCTGAATATCGCGATTTCCTGCGTAGATAATGGCGCAGTCCAGGTTTGACGCTGCCAGCGCGCGGGCATTGGCCAGTCCGTGGCTCTCTTCGCCGCCGTCCGTACCGCCCGTGAACAGCAGAATGTCCGGCGGGGACTCCTCCAGCGCCTGGATATCGTGACGGTTCAGCTTGTAGGAGTAGTACTGGGCGATTTTGGCGCCCGCTGAATGGGCGGTGACTTTGGCTGATTCCAGGGTTATCGACGGCACCAGACCCATTGCGGCAACGGCGAGCCCGCCTTTTGCCGACGACGAGTATTTCAGCGTAATGTCCCCGCTGTTCAGCAACGGTCGCGCATCGGTAACGTTTAGCACCTGGTTCAGGCTGGTGAAGAAGCCCTCCGCCAGATGGTGGGTCGTCGTCGGGGTCAGAACGTGGTTGACCAACGTTAGCGCATCACCCTCCGGCGTGAAGAGCGCGGCTTTGGTCCACGTCGAGCCAATGTCGACTGAGACGATTTGCATCAGAAGCCCTCTTCAAGACAGAGCTCTTCAACGCGCTGACGCTGCTGTATATCGTTCGCCATCAGCTGACAGACGTCTTCCAGGTCGTGGCTCGGGGCGAACACGCGGTTGAAACCCATCTCTTTGAATTTGGCTTCGACATCGGCGAAATCGTGCTTGCCTACGACCAGATTACCGCCAACATAAAGCAGAATGTCGCCGATACCGCGTTCGATGCAGCGCTCGCGCAGCCCCAGGCAGTCGATGTCGCCATGGCCGTAGATGGATGAAACGACAATAGCATCAGCACCCGTTTCGATGGCCGCATCAATATATTCATCCTGGCTCACCATCACGCCAAGATTGATGACGTGAAAATCATGGGAAGTAAAAACGCGGTCCAGAACTTTATTGCCTACCGCATGGCAGTCAGCACCAATGACGCCAATGACAAGTGTTGATTTCTTCATGGGTAATCCTCTGTAGGGCTGATAGTGAAAATAAAATGGGTATTAAAAACGGTTAATGTACATTGGGTCTGTTAATGGTGTTGGAGTGTGTTTTGAAGACGAAAGGGAAGCAATTGATCTATTTTCAAAAAATCCTTCCAAAAATGACGATGGTAATGGCGTGGAATTTAAAGTTGTTTTATATCAATCGCTTATGAGTTCTTGATTTTGGGTTTGATATTTATCTGTAAACGACGCTGACAAAACCATTGTAATATTTGTGATCGCGCGCCTGTTTTATTGTTGATAGTGGTTAATATGTTTTTTTAAGCATAATGACCAAAGCAATAATGTCGCAATGGCAGAGGAAAGGCGGTATTCACTGTTTTATTGATATTGGTCATAAACGCCATTCGTAAAATTAAGAAAGAGTGATAAATACATCAAATTTTTGACGCGTGGAGGGGAGGTATAATTCAGCGCTAATTTTAATTATCCGCTTTCTTGCGTCTTAAAATATTTAATCTGAGGATATAACGATGAGTAAAGGGAAGGTTTGGCTTGTAGGGGCAGGGCCTGGCGATGCGTCTTTAATTACGGTAAAAGGTCTGCACTGTATCCGCCATGCGGAGGTGATTGTTCACGATCGCCTGGTTAACCCTGAACTACTGGCCCAGGCTCCGGCAGGCTGTCTGATGATTGATGTCGGTAAAACCCCAAGCCATCATCCGGTCCCTCAGGAACAAATCAATGCCCTGCTGGTCAAGCATGCCGGGGAAGGGCGGCAGGTGGTGCGTCTGAAAGGCGGAGACCCCTACGTTTTTGGCCGCGGGGGTGAAGAGGCAGAGCAGCTGGCGAAAGACGGCCTGACGTTCGAAATTGTGCCGGGGATCAGTTCCGCGATTGGCGGGCTGGCCTATGCCGGTATCCCGGTCACGCACCGTCATTACGCCTCCAGCTTTCATATTGTGACCGGCCATATGTGCCAGGGAAACGACCCGCAAAACTGGCATGCCCTGGCGCAAATCAACGGAACGCTGATCGTTCTGATGGGAATGACCCGGCTGGCGGAAATCTGCCAGCAGCTTATCGAGGGAGGCATGTCCGCCGGGACGCCGGTGGCGGTGGTGATGTATGCCAGCCAGTCTCGTCAGCAGATCGCCAAAGGCACGCTGACCGATATCCACCTCGAGGTTGAACGTCAAAAACTGCATGCTCCGGCGCTTATCGTCATCGGTGAGGTCGTCAACCTGCAGGAGATACTGACGTTTACCGCCTCACATCTCGCGCTGAATCAGGTTGTGGTCTGATGTTATCCTGACACTTTCGAAATGGACGAGTAAAACGAATGAGTGAGCATGGTGGTAACGTTCTGGAAACGGGGCTGCAGTTGGGGATCGATCCCGAGCTGCTGTTGGACTTTAGCGCGAACATCAATCCGCTAGGGCTGCCCGAGCGCGTCAGGTCGCTCATTGTGTCCCATCTGGATATCATCATGCAGTACCCGGACGTTGAATATCGCCATCTTCATCAGGCGCTGGCCAGCGCCAGTCGGTGTGACTATGACCAGACGATTGCCGGGAATGGCGAAACGGAGCTGATCTACGGCCTGGTGCGAACGCTTGCCCCTCGCCGGGCGATGCTGCTGGTGCCGGGCTTTGCCGAATATCGCCGGGCATTACAGCAGCAGGGTTGCGAGATAATCGACTATGCGCTGAGCGAGCAGAACGGGTTCCAGGTGGATGCTTCCATACTGGGCGCCGTTCGCGCGCACAGGCCCGATTGCCTGTTCATCGCGACGCCAAACAACCCTACCGGGCTCATGCCTGATGCCGATCTTCTCGACCGGCTGGCCTTGCTGTGCGAAGCGCTGCAGATTGCGCTGATTGTGGATGAAGCGTTCATCGATTTTCTGCCGCAGGGCTCCACGCTGGCGCCGCGGCTGGCGGAGTCACGCTATCTTTACCTGCTGCGTTCTCTGACCAAGTTTTTTGCTATTCCCGGGCTGCGCCTTGGGTATCTGCTGAGCGGAAATACGCAAACTATTCGCCAGCTGAAACGCACCCGCGAGCCCTGGTCCGTGAATGCCCTCTCGGCGCTGGTGGGGCAACATTTGCTGCTGGATGAGGACTATATTGCGCGCAGCCACGCCTTTATCGCCCGGGAGCGGGATGTCCTGTGGCAGGCGATGACGCGCTTTTCCTCGCTGGCGGTCTGGAAGCCGCAGGCCAACTTTATTTTCTTCCGCTGCCTGCGACAGGGTTTCGACCTGAAGGCGGCGCTGCTCGGCCATCACATCCTCATCCGCCACTGCGAAAACTATCCCGGGCTCGATCGCGACTACTACCGGGTTGCCGTGCGTACCGAAGCAGAGAACCGCCGGTTTATTGACGCGCTGACTCACGTTTTACAAGGCTAGGGCGATGGACTATTTCCCGATTTTTTGCAACCTGAAGGGGAAACGCTGCCTGATCGTCGGGGGCGGGCAGGTGGCGACACATAAGGCAAAGGGGGTGCTGGCCGCCGGAGCGGTGCTGCGCCTGGTTGCGCCCACCCTGACGCCGGAACTCGCCAGCCTGCACGCGAGCGGTGACATCGAGTGGTTCCCGGCGACGTTTTCGCCGCGGTATCTGCAGTCATGCTGGCTGGTCATTGCCGCAACCAGCGATAGGCAGGTGAACCGTCAGGTCGCCGGGGCCGCCAGCGCGGAGCGTATCTTTTGCAATGTCACTGACGACCCTTCGGCTGCCACCTTTATCTCACCGGCCGTTATCGACCGTTCGCCGGTCATTATTGCGCTGAGCTGCGGAGGCAACGCGCCGGTCTACAGCACGATCCTCAAAGCGCATGTCGCAGACCATCTTCCTCCGGGCATGCGTGAAAGCGTGCGGCTGGCGGGGGCGCTTCGTGAAAGGATTAATGGCGCATGCGGTGACCGGGGGCGCAAGCGTGCATTTTGGGACGCGTTCTTCCGGCATGTACCGCTGCAGCAGGCGTTAGCGCAGGAGCGCGAGCAGGAGGTTAAGCTGCAGGTCGAGTGGCTCATTCAGCACAGGCTGCTGTCAGAGTAGCGTCACGCCGCCTTTTACCATCCGCAGCAGGTGTTGTTGAGGCCAGTGGCGGGTGAGCTGTTTTTTCGCCAGCAGCCATTTCACATAGTCGACATCGTCTTTACTTCTGTCCAGCATCAGCCCCACGACGCTGCCGCTGTGCGCCACGTTCACCCCGTAAATACCGCACTCCTCCACCAGTGAGAGCAGGGCGTTAAAATCCGGTTTAGGCAACAGCCTCTGGCTGGCGATGGCGCTGAGGGTTGCCGCTTCGCCCAGCCGGTAAGGGTTTTGCGTGATACAGGACTCCTGGACTTTTTCCCACGCGCGTTTCAGCGCTGGCGCACCGGCCTGTAGCCCCGCCTGACGCGGAATGCGGTGGTAGTCTGCCGTACGCAGCGTTTGCGGACTTTCGAGAACAAGCAGGTCGAGATCGGGCTGGGCGTCGCAGGCAATCTGCGTGGAAGCGTCGTTATGATCGAAAAGGGTCAACTGGTGAAACACGGTACTGTCGGTGGGTTCGAGCGAAACGCAGAGCGCTGCAAGCGTGCTTTCGTCGAGCTGACGCCCCAGATGGTGGGCGGTGGCGACGGCGGTGGCGGCAATATCTGCGGTGCTGCTGGCCATCCCTTTGGCAACCGGGATGGTGGAGTGCACGTCGATGCGGATATCCTGGCCTAGCTGTGCCGGGTAGTGCCAGTGCTGCAGTAACCGCTCCACCATCGCGCGCGACAGCGGGCGTTCATCCGTCACGGGTGAGCCGTGGCTCACCTCAACGGTGCTGTACCATTCGACAGGGCAGGAGACCAGCTTCTCACTGCCCAAAATCCAGCCCTGGATAAGCTCACCGCACGACGCGGGGCATTGCGCAACAGCCACGTTTTCACCTTACCGGTCAGAAATTTCTGGAGCATAGTGTCATGAGGATATTCCTCTTACCTTGATATACCGCAAACTATAGCCTCCATATTATTCTGCGATCCTGCTGAACGCGTTATGCATAAATTAAATCAAACGGCCCTGCGTTGAATAGCAATATTATGTTATTGCCAGACTTTAATATCCTGATGAATTTTTATCACGACAAAATGAAAAAATATCAAGTAGTGCAATAACTTGTCATAGCGCAATAAATATTGAGATTTTAAGCGTAGTTATCTTTGCTTTTTATTTTTTGTGATAAAACGTTGAGTTATCGAGAAGGTCGTCAATTATTCTGGCGCCACGTTTTACTCAGCATGGTTTTCATTTGCGGTTAAGTATTTGCCTAAGGTGAATTGAAACGCCGTAAATAGCATTGCTGTTTTGAGAACGTACTCTTTCTCATAATGTAAGCCGACAGGTTTGCCACATTTGTGGTAGGGAAGGGGGTGACAATCCCCCGCAGCCCCCGCTGCTGTGATGCTGACGACCCCGTAATGACCACTGATCGCAAGATTGGGAAGGACGGGCGAGGAGGACGCTAAGCCAGAAGACCTGCCTGTCGGGAACGTTCAACAACTTCGGTGGGAAGTGGGTTGTACTGATGCATCATACGGTCGAAAGACTGGGACGACGTGTATCTATACCTCCCTACCACCCTGGACAGGATCGGGGTCATGGCGGCAATGCAGCACGCGTTTGTTCTGGCAGGTACCGGAAGCGGTTGTGGTAAAACCACGGTGACGCTTGGCCTGTTGAGTCTGTTAAAACAGCGTGGGCTACGCGTCCAGCCGTACAAAGTGGGCCCTGACTACCTTGACACCGGCTGGCATACCAACGTCAGCGGTACCTCCTCCCGCAACCTCGACAGCTTCATGCTTCCTGAACCGATACTCAACGCGCTGTTTTGCGAGCATATGCAGCAGGCGGATATCGCGGTCATTGAAGGCGTGATGGGGCTGTATGACGGCTACGGCACCGATCCGAACTATTGCAGCACCGCCGCGATGGCGAAACAGCTGGGCTGTCCGGTGATTTTGCTGGTGGACGGCAAGGCGGTTTCTACGTCGATTGCCGCTACCGTAATGGGCTTTCAGCGATTCGATCCCACCCTCAATATTGCCGGGGTGATTGTTAATCGCGTCAACAGCGAATCGCATTATCAGCTGCTCAAAACGGCCATTGAACACTACTGCGCGGTACCCGTGCTGGGCTATGTGCCGCACGTTGAGGGCGTCGGTTTGCCCGAGCGCCATCTTGGGTTGGTCACCGCCCGGGAGTCGGTCTCGGACCCGCAGACCTGGCAAAATTTTGCCGCCATTCTCGAACGTACGCTGGATATCGGGCAACTTCTCGCGCTCAGCCAGATGGCGTCGCTGCCGCAGGGAGGCTGGCCCGCGCTTCCTGACGGGGACGCCGGACGCGGGTTAACGCTCGCGATGGCCGATGACGACGCCTTCAGCTTCTATTACCCGGATAACATCACGCTGCTCGAACGTACCGGGGTCGACATTGTCCGCTTTAGCCCGCTGCGCGATAGCCGTTTACCTGACTGCCAGATGGTCTGGCTCGGGGGCGGTTACCCGGAGCTGCATGCGGCACGGCTTGCGGAAAACACCGCGATGCTCGCCAGCCTGCGGGAGGCGCACCTGCGCGGCGTGGCGATCTACGCCGAGTGTGGGGGGCTGATGTACCTCGGCAGCACGCTGGAGGATAGCGAGGGGGTCACCCACCGGATGGCCAATATTATCCCCGGCCACAGCAGGATGGGTAAACGGCTGACCCGTTTTGGCTACTGTGAGGCGCAGGCGCGCCAGCCCACGCTGCTGGCCGATAGCGGGGAGGTGCTGCGCGGGCATGAATTTCACTATTCCGACTTCACCCCGCAAACCCCTGCGGTGCTAGCGTGCCGCAAAGTGCGCGATGGCGTGACGATACAGGAATGGGCGGGCGGCTGGCAGGTTGGCAACACGTTCGCGAGTTACCTGCACCTCCACTTTGCCCAACGGCCCCTGATGCTCAGCCGCTGGCTGACGGCGGCGAGGGAAGCGTTATGACCCTGCTGGCATGGTGCGTCGCGTCGCTGCTCGATGTCATCATCGGCGACCCGCAGCGCTGGCCGCATCCGGTGCGCTGGATAGGTAACCTGATCGATACGGTGCAGCGGGGTATTCGCCGCTGCTGCCATAGCGACGCGGCGTTACGCGTTGGCGGCGGCGTCATGTGGCTGGCGATAGTGGGGCTGACCTGGGGCATGGCCTGGGGCGTGCTGGCACTCGGACGGTGGGTTCATCCCTGGCTGGGCTGGGCGATTGAGGTGTGGATGATGTTTACCGTGCTGGCCGGGCGCAGCCTGGCCAACGCCGCGCGGGACGTTGAACGCCCTCTGCGGGCGGGCGACCTTGATGAAAGCCGCGAAAAGCTCTCATGGATAGTGGGGCGCGATACCTCTCAGCTTCAGCCGGAACAGATCAACCGGGCGGTGGTGGAGACCGTCGCGGAGAACACGGTCGACGGCGTTATCGCCCCGCTGTTCTTCCTCCTGCTGGGCGGTGCGCCGCTGGCGATGGCCTATAAGGCGGTGAATACCCTCGACTCAATGGTGGGCTACAAGCATGAAAAATACCGCGCAATCGGCATGGTCAGCGCCCGTATGGATGACGTGGCGAACGCTATCCCCGCGCGCCTGAGCTGGCTCTTGCTGAGCGCTGCGGCGTGGCTATGCCGCGAGGATCCCTCCCGCGCGCTGCGCGTCGGCTGGCGCGACCGCTACAACCACAGCAGCCCCAACTGCGCGTGGGCTGAAGCGACGGTTGCCGGTGCGCTGGGCATCCGGCTTGGCGGACCCAACACCTATTTTGGCCAGCGCGTGGAAAAGCCGTGGATCGGCGACGCGCTGCGCCCGATTGCGGTAGACGATATTTCCCGAACCATTCGACTGATGTGGGTTTCCTCCACCCTGGCGCTGGCGCTGTTTATCGCAGCACGCTGGCTGATGGCTGGCGCGGCCTGAGGACAAAAGACAATGCAATACATCCAGCAACCCCAGGCGATTGAAGCCAAAAGTTTCGACATCATTGGCGAAATCATTCGCGAAACGCGGCCGGAGTACCGGTTCGCCAGCCCGCTGCATGAGGCGATCGTCAAGCGGGTGATCCATACCACCGCAGATTTCGACTGGCTGGATATTCTCTGGTTTTCAGATGACGCGCTGGAGCAGCTTTGCGCGGCGCTCCGTCGCCCGTCCGTTATCTATACCGATACCACGATGGCGCTCTCCGGGATCAACAAAACGCTGCTGGCCACGTTCGGGGGGGAATGCCGCTGCTATATCAGCGACCCGCGGGTGGTGGCGCAGGCAAAAGCCCAGGGAATCACCCGCTCGATGGCGGCAGTGGATATCGCGGTGACGGAAGAGAGCGAGAAGATCTTCGTCTTTGGCAACGCGCCCACGGCGCTGTTTCGCCTGCTTGAGCATGACGTTGCCGTCCGCGGCGTGGTGGGCGTTCCGGTGGGGTTTGTGGGGGCGGCGGAATCGAAAGAGGCGCTGACGCACAGCCATCTGCCCGCGATTGCGGCACTCGGGCGCAAAGGCGGCAGCAATGTGGCGGCGGCAATTGTGAACGCCATGCTCTACTACCTGCAGGGGGCGCGATGAGCGAGTCCACCTTCGACGCCCCGGTATGGCATAACGGGAAGGCATTACGTAAAGGCTACACCACCGGTTCCTGCGCGACCGCGGCAGCGAAAGTCGCCGCGCTGATGGTGCTGCGCCAGCATCTTATTCATCAGGTCTCCATTGTGACTCCGTCCGGCGTCACGCTGTGTCTGAACGTGGAATCGCCGCACATCGAAGGGCAGCAGGCAATGGCGGCCATTCGCAAAGACGGCGGCGATGACGTCGACGCCACCCACGGCATGCTGATTTTCGCCCGCGTGACGCTCAACGACAGCGGCGAGATTACGCTGGCGGGCGGCGAGGGCGTGGGGACCGTAACGCGCAAAGGCATTGGCCTGCCCATCGGCAGCGCGGCGATCAACCGCACGCCGCGTCACACCATTGAGTCCGCCGTGCGCGAGGCGATTGGCCCGACGCGCGGGGCCGACGTTGAAATCTTCGCGCCTGAAGGCGAAGAGCGGGCGCAGAAAACCTACAACTCACGCCTCGGCATCCTGGGCGGTATTTCAATCATCGGCACCACCGGGATTGTCACGCCGATGTCAGAGGAGAGCTGGAAACGCTCGCTTTCTCTGGAGCTGGAGATTAAACGCGCGGCCGGGCTGGAGCGGGTCGTGCTGGTGCCGGGCAATCATGGCGAACGCTTTGTGCGCGAGCAGATGGGCATTGATGAAGATGTCGTGGTCACCATGAGCAACTTTGTTGGCTACATGATCGAAGAGGCTGTGCGGCTGGGGTTTCGCCAGATAGTGCTGGTCGGCCATCCCGGCAAGCTCATCAAAATTGCCGCCGGGATTTTCCACACCCACAGCCATATCGCCGATGCGCGTATGGAAACGCTGGTGGCGCATCTGGCGCTGCTCGGCGCGCCGCGGGAGTTACTCACCCTTGTCAGCGAGTGCGATACCACCGAAGCGGCGATGGAGCACATCGACGCCTACGGTTTTCAGGCGCTTTACTGCCACCTCTCCGAACGGATCTGCCTGCGCGTAATGCAGATGCTGCGCTTTACCAAAAATCCGCCGACCTGCGACGCCATTCTGTTTTCCTTTGATAACCAGATGCTGGGCAGCAACCGCCCGGTCGAGGCGATTGCCCGGGAGCTGCAATGTTAACGGTCGTGGGAATGGGGCCTGCGGGATTGCACCTGATGACGCCCGCGGCGCGTGAAACCATCGAACGCGCCGATGCGCTGGTCGGCGGAAAACGCCATCTGCTGCAGTTCCCGGGGTTTTGCGGCGAGACGTTTGTCCTGGGCGCCAACGTTCCGGATCTGCTGGCCTGGGTTGAGGCGCGTCAGGAGAAAAAGGTGGTGATTGTGGCCTCCGGCGATCCGCTCTTTTACGGCATCGGATCGCGGATGGTGGCGCATTTCGGTATTGCGCGCGTGCGCATTATTCCCGGCATCAGCGCGGTGCAGTACCTGTGCGCGCAGGCGGGTATTGATATGAATGAGATGTGGCTCACCAGCAGCCATGGCCGCAGCGTGAATGTGGACGAGCTGGCACGGCATCGCAAAGTGGCGATGGTCACCGACAGCCGGTGCGGGCCGAAAGAGATTGCCGCGCAGCTGGCGGCACGCGGTATGGGCCATCGCTGGATGGTGATTGGTGAAAACCTGGCGATGGAAAACGAACGGATCCACTGGCTGCCCGTCAGTGAGGTCAGTGCCGACTATGAGATGAATGCGGTGGTGATCCTCGATGAAAGATGAACTGTTTCTGCGCGGCGAAACGGTGCCGATGACCAAAGAGGCGGTACGCGCGCTGGCCCTCACGAAGCTCGAGCTGCACCGCGCCTGCCACCTGATTGACGTCGGCGCGGGGACCGGGAGCGTGTCGATAGAGGCGGCACTGCTGTTTCCCTCGCTGCGGGTGACGGCCATTGAGCGTAACCCTGCGGCTCTGCAGCTGCTTGCGGAAAATCGCCAGCATTTTGCCTGCCGCAATATCGCTATTTTGCCCGGCGTCGCGCCGTTGCCGGTGGCGGATAAGGCCGATGCGGTATTCATGGGCGGCAGCGGCGGCCATCTGACCTCGCTTATTGACTGGTCCCTGCGCCAGCTACATCCGGGGGGACGTCTGGTGATGACGTTTATCCTGCAGGAAAACCTCCATACCGCGCTGGCCCATCTGCAGCAGGTCGGCGTCCAGGACATTGATTGCCTGCAAATGCAGGTCTCCGCGCTGACCCCGCTCGGCAGCGGCCACTATTTCAAACCGAATAATCCCGTTTTTGTTATCGCCTGTCAGAAGGAAGAACACCATGTCTGAGACGTTTGATTCCCGTTGCGTGTGGTTTGTCGGAGCAGGTCCCGGCGACCGTGAGCTCATCACGCTCAAGGGCTACCGGCTGCTGCAGCAGGCGCAGGTGGTTATCTATGCCGGTTCGCTTATCAACACCGAACTGCTGGCGTATTGCCCGCAGGGGGCCGAATGCCACGACAGCGCGGAACTCCATTTAGAACAGATAATCGACCTGATGGCGGCGGGCGTGAAGGCCGGAAAAACGGTGGTACGTTTGCAGACCGGGGATGTCTCGCTCTACGGCTCCGTCCGCGAGCAGGGCGAAGAGCTGACCAAACGCGGCATCGCCTGGCAGGTGGTGCCCGGCGTCAGCGCCTTCCTCGGCGCCGCGGCGGAGCTTGGAGTGGAATACACTGTGCCTGAAGTCTCACAGAGCCTGATTATAACCCGCCTCGAAGGCCGTACGCCGGTGCCGGAGCGGGAACAGCTGGAGTCATTTGCCAGCCATCAGACCTCCATGGCGATTTATCTCTCGGTCCAGCGTATTCACCGGGTGGCGGAACGCCTGATTGAGGGCGGTTATCCGGCCACCACGCCCGTTGCCGTCATTTATAAAGCGACCTGGCCGGAAAGCCACACCGTACGCGGCACGCTGGCGGATATCGCCGACAAAGTCCGCGAGGCGGGGATCCGCAAAACGGCGCTCATTCTGGTCGGGAAGTTCCTCGGCGAGGAGTATCACTACTCGAAACTCTATGCCGCGGATTTTAGCCATGAATACCGCAAAGCCTGAGTCCATCGCGCTGTTTTGCCTGACGCCGGGCGGCGTGCGGCTGGCGAAGCGCCTGGCGGCGATGCTGCCGGTCACCTGCTTTACCAGCGAGCGCCTGCAGGAAGAGGGCTTTGTCTCCTTCGACGGCGGCTTTGCCGCGGCGGTTCGCGAGGCGTTCACGCACTATTCGGCGCTGGTTTTTATCGGCGCAACCGGCATTGCGGTGCGCGTCCTGGCACCGCTCATCCACGACAAGCTGAGCGACCCGGCGGTGGTGGTGATCGACGAGCGCGGGCAGCACGTGATAAGCCTGCTTTCCGGCCATGCTGGCGGAGCGAATGCGCTGACCCGCTATCTGGCGGGAATGCTGGGGGCGGACCCGGTGATTACCACCGCCACGGACGTCAACGAGATGGCCGCGCTGGATACCCTTGCCTTCCAGCTGAATGCCCGAATGAGCGATTTCCGAACGTCGGTAAAAATCGTCAACCAGATGCTGGTGAGCCATCAGCGGGTAGGGCTGTGGTGGGATGCGGAACTCGACGACGACGTCAGCCGGTGCGATCGGCGCGGGTTTATCACCGTGAGCGACCTGCAGCACCGCCCGGAACTGGATGCGCTGGTGTGTATTACGCTGCGCAACGCGCTGCCGGAACTGCCGTTGCCGCACTGGAAGCTGGTCCCTCAGCGGGTCGTGGCGGGCATCGGCTGTCGACGCGACACGCCGTTTCCGCTGCTGGCGACGCTGCTGGCGCGTCAGCTTGAGGCGCAGCAGTTCGATCCGCTGGCGCTGAAAGCGATTGGCAGCGTCTCCCTTAAAAAAGACGAAGCGGGCCTGCTTCAGCTTGCCGCCTGCTGGGGCGTGCCGTTTGAAACCTTTACCGCTGACGCGCTGCGTGAGCACGAACATCGCTTTCCGGCTTCACCGTTTGTACGCCAGACGGTTGGGGTGGGGAGCGTCTCGGGACCGGCAGCGTGGCTGCTGAGCCATGGGCAGCTACGAGGAGAAACCCTGCGCGAACAGGGCGTCACTATCACTTTGGGAGTTTCACACTGATGTTAACCGTAATTGGAATCGGCCCTGGCTCGCAGGCCATGATGACCATGGAAGCCGTAGACGCGCTGCAGGCGGCAGAAATCATCGTTGGCTACAAAACCTACACCCATCTGGTGAAGGCCTTCACCGGCGACAAACAGGTGATCAAAACCGGGATGTGCAAAGAGATTGAACGCTGTCAGGCGGCGATCGAGCTGGCGCAGGCCGGGCATAACGTCGCGCTTATCAGCAGCGGCGACGCCGGTATTTATGGGATGGCGGGGCTGGTGCTGGAGCTGGTCAGCAGGCAGAAGCTGGACGTTGAGGTTCGCCTGATCCCCGGAATGACGGCCAGTATCGCCGCCGCGTCTCTGCTTGGCGCGCCGCTGATGCACGATTTTTGCCACATCAGCCTGAGCGATCTGCTGACGCCGTGGCCGGTCATCGAAAAACGCATCGTCGCCGCGGGAGAGGCGGACTTCGTCATCTGCTTCTATAACCCGCGCAGCCGGGGTCGCGAGGGCCACCTGGCGCGGGCGTTTGAGCTGCTGTCCGCCAGCAAAAGCCCGCAAACGCCGGTAGGAGTAGTGAAGTCTGCCGGGCGTAAAAAGCAGGAGAAGTGGCTGACCACGCTGGGCGACATGGACTTTGAGCCGGTCGATATGACAAGCCTGGTGATCGTCGGAAATAAGGCCACCTATGTGCAGGAGGGGCTGATGATCACGCCCCGGGGCTATGTGCTGTGAACTATGGCGACGTGCTGGTCATGGGCGGCACCAGCGATGCCCGCGCGATCTGCCAGCAGCTGGATGCGGCGGGCGTGGCCTACACCCTGTCGGTGGCGACGCCCACCGGGCAGCGGCTGGCGGGCGACATTAACGGCCGGGTGCGCTGTGGCCGCCTTGAGCCGCAGCAGATGGTTGACTGGCTTGCGGAAAACGGGACCCGCTGGGTGATTGACGCCTCGCACCCCTACGCCGAGGTGGTCAGCCGCAACATCCTGACGGCCTGTGAAGCGGTGGGCGTGCTGCTTAGCCGCTATCAGCGCCCCGAACAGCTCAGCGAGCTGACGCATCCGCTGCTCTACAGCGTGCCGGGAATTGACGAGGCCTGCGACATCGCGCGGCGGCTGGGCGAACGCGTGCTGTTGACCACCGGCAGTAAAGATCTGGCGCGCTGGCGCGCCGGGCTGCCGGAGAAAACGCTGCTGGCTCGGGTGCTGCCGGTGCCCGAGGTCCTTGAGCAATGCGCCGGGCTTGGCTTTGGCGTTACCGAGATCTTCGCTCTGTGCGGGCCCTTCAGCGTTGAGTTTAACGCGGCGTTTTATCGCCAGTGCCGGGCTGACGTGATGATCACCAAAGCGTCCGGTGCGGAAGGCGGCTATCGGGAAAAGGTTCAACCCTGTCTGGATGCGGGCATCCCCTGCATCGTGATTACACGCCCGGCGCCGCTGGTGGCGGGAGAAGAGTTACTGGAAAGTCAGGCCGCATTCGCCGGGCGTTTAGCCCGCTGGCTGGCCGCTGCTTAAGGAGTTAGAGATGAAAAAGGCGCTTCTGGTGGTCAGCTTTGGTACCAGCTACCACGATACCTGCGAGAAAAACATTGTGGCCTGCGAGCGTGCGCTGGCGGAAAGCTGCCCTGACCGCGAGCCGTTTCGGGCATTCACCTCCGGGATGATTATTCGCAAGCTCAAACAGCGTGACGGCATTGAGATCGATACGCCGCTGCAGGCGCTGAAAAAGCTTGCGGCTCAGGGATATCAGGACGTGGCGATCCAGTCTCTGCACATCATCAACGGCGATGAGTACGAGAAAATCGTCCGGGAAGTGCAGAGCCTGCGCCCGCTGTTTACCCGTCTGACGCTGGGAGTACCGCTGCTGAGCAGCCACGACGATTACGCGCAGCTGATGCGCGCGTTGCAACAGCAGATGCCGACGCTTGGGGCCACGGAAAAAGTGGTGTTTATGGGCCACGGCGCCAGCCATCACGCCTTTGCGGCCTATGCCTGCCTCGACCACATGATGATGGCCCAGGGCTTCCCGGCCCGCGTCGGCGCGGTGGAGAGCTATCCGGAAGTCGACATCCTGATTGAGAGCCTCGGTAGAGAAGGCGTCACCGCCGTGCATCTGATGCCGCTGATGCTGGTGGCGGGCGATCATGCCATTAACGATATGGCCTCTGACGACGAGGACTCCTGGAAGACGTTGTTTAACGCCGCCGGGATCCCGGCAACGCCGTGGCTGAGCGGGCTGGGAGAAAACCCGGCGGTGCGCGCGATGTTCGTTGCCCATCTCCAGCAGGCGCTGAGCGTGGCGATGGAGGAGGCAGCATGAGCGGCAAACTGTACGCCCTCAGCACCGGGCCGGGCGCGCCGGACCTCATCACCGTGCGCGCCTCGCGGATCCTCGGCTCGCTGGATATTCTCTACGCCCCGGCGGGCCGCAAGGGCGGCGATAGCCTGGCGCTTTCTATCGTCCGGACGTTTATCGGCGAACAGACCGAAATCCGCTGCTGCCACTTTCCCATGAGCGCCGACAGCGCTGAAAAGGAGGCGGTGTGGGATGCGGTGGCCGATGCGTTAGTGACGGAGGTGAACGCCGGAAAACAGGTTGGCTTTATCACCCTGGGCGACGCCATGCTGTTCAGCACCTGGGTGTTCTTACTTCAGCGCATCGGCAGCCCGGACTGGCTGGAAATTGTGCCCGGCGTGACGTCGTTTGCCGCGATTGCCGCGCGGTCCAAAACGCCGCTGGCGATGGAACAGCAGTCGCTGGCGGTGATCGCCTGTACCGCGCCGGAAGCGGAGATTGCGCAGGCGCTGCAGCAGCACGACAGCCTGGTGCTGATGAAGGTCTATGGCCGGTTTGCGCGCATCAAAGCGCTGCTGAGGCAGGCCGGGCTGCTGAACTGCGCGCTGATGATGTCAGAGGCCACGCTCCCCGGCGAGCAGTGCTGGCGGCATCTGGATGAGGTCGCTGACGACCAGCCGTTACCCTATTTCTCGACCATTCTGGTCAACAAACAGTGGGAGTATGCCCGATGAAACTCGAACAACAGCTTAAACAGCTGTCACTCAGCGGTCTGGCGGCGGCGCTATTGCTGATGGTGGTGCCGGAGCAGGCGTTCGCGATGCACATCATGGAAGGATTTTTACCGCCGATGTGGGCGCTGGCGTGGTGGCTGATCTTCTTACCGTGCCTGTGGTACGGGCTGGTGCGCCTGCGCCGTATCGTGCAGGAGGATAGCCACCAGAAAGTTCTGCTGGCGCTGTGCGGGGCGTTTATTTTCGTGCTGTCGGCGCTGAAGATCCCCTCGGTGACCGGCAGTTGCTCGCATCCGACCGGCGTGGGGCTCGCCGTGATTCTCTTCGGGCCGGGCGTCGTCGCCATTCTCGGCGCCATCGTGCTGCTGTTTCAGGCGCTGCTGCTGGCGCACGGCGGGTTAACCACGCTTGGCGCGAACGGCATGTCGATGGCGGTGATTGGCCCGGTTGTCGGGTACATGGTGTGGAAAATGGCCTGCCGCGCCGGGCTCCGTCGTGACGTCGGGGTATTTTTATGCGCGATGCTGGCGGATCTGGTGACCTATTTTGTCACCTCGGTCCAGCTTGGCGCGGCGTTCCCGGACCCGGCGACGGGTGCCGCGGGCTCGATGGTGAAATTCATGGGCATTTTCTGCCTGACGCAGATCCCCATCGCCATCGCGGAGGGTCTGTTAACCGTCATGATTTATGACCAGTTGACCAAACGTCAGCTGATTACCGCACAAGGGCACTGAGATGAAAAAGACGCTGATGCTGTTGGCGATGGTGCTTGCTCTGATCGTACTGCCATTTTTTATCGATCACGGGGGGGAATTCGGCGGCTCGGATGGCGAAGCCGAAAACCAGATTCAGGTTGTGGCGCCTGATTACACGCCGTGGTTCACGCCGCTCTATGAGCCTGCCAGCGGCGAAATTGAAAGCCTGCTGTTTACGCTTCAGGGGTCCATTGGCGCAGCGGTGATTTTCTATATTTTGGGCTACACCAAAGGCAGACAGCGCCGTGATGACCGGGCTTGACAGGCTTAGCTACCAGAGCCGCTGGGCTCACGTTGCGCCGGAACGCAAGTTTCTGCTCTGGCTGGCGCTGATGATGCTGGCGTTTGCGCTACCGCCGCTGGGGCAGGGGATCGTCCTGGCGTTGACGGCGGGACTGACCTGCTGGCTGCTGCGGATGACCTTCTGGCGCTGGTGCCGCTGGATGGCGCTGCCGTTTGGCTTTCTGCTGGTCGGCGTGCTGACGATCCTCTTTAGCGTCACCCGCGATCCGCACACGCTGGCAGCAGGCGTCCCGGTGGGGCACTACTGGCTGGGGATAACCGCGTCCGGGCTGACCATTGCCAATGAAACCTTCTGGCGCAGCCTTGCCGCGCTGGCGGCGACCTTCTGGCTGGTGCTGAACCTGCCGTTTCCGCAGCTGATAGTGCTGCTTAAGCGGGCGCGCGTGCCGCGCCTGCTCACCGAGCAGATCCTGCTGACCTGGCGCTTTATTTTTATTCTGTTAGACGAAGCGCTGGCGATTCACCGCGCGCAGACGCTGCGTTTTGGCTATCGTAGCCTGCCAAAAGGCTATCGCTCGCTGGCGATGCTGGTCTGCTTGCTGTTCACCCGGGTGCTGATTCGCTATCAGCAGATGGCGACCACGCTGGATATTAAACTCTACCAGGGTGATTTTCCCCTGTAAGGAATCGCACCATGCTGACCACCGCCGATCTCTGGTTTCGCTATCAGGAGGCGCAGGTACTCAAAGGGCTGACGCTGGATTTTTCGACCCATCCGGTCACCGGGCTGGTCGGGGCTAACGGCTGCGGAAAGTCGACGTTATTTATGAACCTGAGCGGCCTGCTGAGGCCGCAGCAGGGTGCGGTGCTGTGGCAGGGGAAGCCGCTGGACTACAGCAAGCGCGGACTGCTGGCGCTCCGCCAGCAGGTCGCAACGGTGTTTCAGGATCCCGATCAGCAGATCTTTTATACCGATATTGATAGCGACATCGCCTTCAGCCTGCGTAACCTGGGCGTGGCGGAACCGGAGATTGCGCGGCGCGTGGACGATGCGCTGACGCTGGTCGACGCGCAGCGTTTTCGCCAGCAGCCGATCCAGTGCCTGAGCCACGGGCAAAAGAAGCGGGTCGCCATTGCCGGGGCGCTGGTGCTGGGGGCCCGCTATCTTCTGCTGGACGAGCCCACGGCCGGACTCGATCCATCAGGGCGCACGCAGATGATCGAGATTATCAGGCGTATTGTGGCGCAGGGGAACCACGTGGTGATTTCCAGTCATGATATTGACCTGATTTACGAAGTCAGCGATGCCGTCTACGTGCTGCGCCAGGGAGAAGTGCTGGCGCACGGCGCGCCGGGTGAGGTCTTTGCCCGCGGCGAACTGATTAAACGGGCCGGATTAACGCAGCCCTGGCTCGTCAAGCTGCACGCGGAGCTTGGCCTGCCGTTATGTAAAACCGAAGATGAATTTTTCAGCCGTATGCGACAAAAAAACGTAATTAAGGAGGCCTCATGACGCAGGCAATTATGTTGCAGGGCACCGCTTCTGACGTCGGCAAGAGCGTCCTGGTGGCGGGGCTGTGCCGGATTTTCTATCAGGATGGCCTGCGTACCGCGCCGTTTAAGTCGCAGAATATGGCGCTCAACTCCGGCATCACGCCGGAGGGAAAAGAGATGGGCCGCGCGCAGATATTTCAGGCTGAGGCGGCGGGGATTACGCCGGACGTACGAATGAATCCGGTGCTGTTAAAACCGACCAGCGACCGTAAAGCGCAGGTGGTGCTGATGGGGCAGGTGGCAACCGATATGGACGCGGTCAGCTACCACGAGTACAAACCGCGCCTGCGGGAGCAGATCCGCGACGTCTATAACAGCCTGGCCGGGGAGTATGACGTGCTGGTGCTGGAAGGGGCGGGCAGCCCGGCGGAGATTAACCTGCGCGATCGCGATATCGTCAACATGGGAATGGCCGAAATGGCGCAGTGCCCGGTGATCCTCGTGGCGGACATTGACAGAGGCGGCGTCTTTGCCGCCATCTACGGCACGCTGGCGCTTTTGCACGATCGCGAGCGGGCGCGGGTGAAAGGGGTCATCATCAATAAATTTCGTGGCGATGTCGCGCTGCTTTACTCGGGTATTGAGCAGATAGAAAACCTGACCGGCGTGCCGGTGCTGGGCGTTATGCCGTGGCTGGAGGTGGATCTGGAAGACGAAGACGGCGTGGCGCTGCAAAAGGGAAAATACCTGCGAACCGCCCAGCGCGATATCGACATTGCCGTGGTGCAGGTACCGCATATCTCCAACTTCACCGATTTTAACGCGCTGGCGGCGCAGCCCGATGTTCGCGTGCGCTATATCCGTTATCCCCAAGAGCTGGCGGGGACTGACCTCGTGATTCTACCCGGCAGTAAAAATACGCTGGGCGATCTGGCCTGGCTGCGGGAAAGCGGCATGGCGCACGCGGTGCTCCAGTTACACCAGCAGAACGTGCCCGTCATGGGCATTTGCGGCGGCTACCAGATGCTTGGCGACACCATCATTGATGAGGTGGAGTCGGGGCTGGGAACCCAGCCGGGGCTGGGGCTGCTCCACACCGTGACCCGCTTCGCGCAGCGAAAAACCACGACGCAGGTCTCGGCGCAGATGGCGTCGGCGCTCCCGGCGTGGCTTAAGTCGGCGGCGGGCATTAAGGTGCAGGGCTATGAAATTCATATGGGAGAGACCCAACTGACATCCGACGATAGTCCGGCGCTGTTTCTGGAAAAAGAGGGCGAGCGCATAGCGGACGGCGCCATCAGCGCTGACGGGCAGGTGATAGGGACCTATCTCCACGGGCTATTCGATAACGATGCCTTCACGCGCGCGATGGTGGACGGCCTACGCCAGCGCAAAGGGTTGGAGCCCTTAGACGTTGCGGTTGATTACGCGGGCTACAAAGCGCAACAGTTTGATATCCTGGCGAGCGCGATGAGAGAACATATTGATATTAAAAAGATCTATCAAATAATGCGGGAGCATCAGGAGGAAGGCGCATGATTTTGGTCACCGGAGGCGCGCGCAGCGGGAAAAGTGCGCACGTCGAACAGCTGGCGGCGGCGCAGTGCGAGCGCGTGCTTTATATCGCGACGTCGGTGATTACCGATGAAGAGATGGCGCTGCGCGTTGACAGGCACCGCGCCCAGCGTCCTGCGCACTGGCGAACCTGGGAAGGGTATCGCGATCTGGGCGACGTGATTCGCCATCAGGTGCAGCCGGGCGAAGGCGTGGTTCTGGAATGCGTCACTACCCTGTTGTCGAACCTGCTCTATGACGCCAGCGGCGGCGCTTCGCCGGAAACCCTCGATTTTTCCGCGCTTGAGGCGGTGCTGCAACAGCAGGTGGACGACCTGATTGCGGCCTGCCAGCAGTCGGCGGCGCCGGTTTATATTGTGACCAACGAGCTGGGCATGAGCATCACGCCGGAGAATCGGCTGGCGCGTCATTTTGTTGATATTGCCGGTCGCGCGAACCAAAGGCTGGCGCGGGCGGCGCAGGAAGTGTGGCTGGTTGTCTCGGGAATTGGAGTGAAGATTAAATGCCGTTAAAAATGCTGTGGGCGACGCTGGGATTTATTACCCGCATTCCGGTGCCGCAAAAGTGGAGCGACGGCGTTGAATTTTCGCAGTATGGCCGTGGCGTTCCCTGGTTTCCCGTGGTGGGCCTGATCGTTGGCGTCCTGGCCGCCTTAGGCTATCTGGCGGTGAGCCAGACCGGCGGGGGCATCTCTATCGGCGCGGTCGCCTGGGTACTGGCGCTGGTGCTGCTGACCGGCGGGTTTCATCTGGACGGCCTGGCGGACACCTGCGATGGCGTTTTTTCTGCCCGCACCCGCGAACGAATGCTGGAGATTATGCGTGATAGCCGGTTGGGGACCTACGGCGGTCTGGCTATCGTATTCTGCATTCTTATCAAGGTCGCAGCGGTGGTTTCCCTGGCTCATCTTCCGGTTAATACCCTGTTTGCGCTGCTGGTGTGCGCGCCGATCGTCGGGCGAACGGGAATGGTGTTGGTCATGTACCGGCAGCACTATGCGCGCGAAGGTGCAGGAATGGCAAACGCCTATCTCGGCCATATCAGCGGCAAAGAGACGGTCATCACCCTCTGCATCGGCGTGGCGCTCGTGGGGCTGCTGGCGGGGATGCAGGGGCTGGTCGCCAGCGTCATCACCTGGATTGTCGTCAACGCCGTAAAGACCTTTTTAAGCCGCCGACTGAACGGGCTGACGGGGGATACCCTTGGCGCGATGGAAGAGATCGGCGAAATGGTCTTCCTGCTGTCGCTTCTGTGGGTCTGATGTATGCGCATATTTCTGGTCCGGCACGGTCAAACAGCCGCTAACGTCAGCGGCGTATTTTACGGGAGCACCGATCTGTCGCTCTCGCCGCAGGGTATTGCGCAAAGCCAGCGTGTTGCCGGGTACCTGTCCGGCGTCGCGTTCGGGCACACGCGCGTCAGCGCGCTGCAGCGTTCGCAGCAAACGGCGCGGCTTATCGTGCCGACGGCCGATGATGTCCATGTTGATGCGCGACTTAACGAGCTGGATTTTGGCGAATGGGAGATGCGGCACTTCAGCGAGATCGAAAAAGAAAGTCCCGCGTCGTGGCAGCGCTGGATGGATGACTGGCAAAACGCCACGCCCGACGGCGGCGAGGCCTTCCCGCATTTCGCCGCGCGCGTCAGGGCGGCGGCGGACGAGATGAGTCAGCTTCAGCAGCGCGAAGACACGCTGATTGTGGCGCATCAGGGCGCGCTGAGCCTGATGCTGGCAACATGGTTAGGGATGCCCGTGGCGGCGATGTGGCATTTTCCGTTCAGTCACGATGCCTACACGGTCGTTGAAAATCGGGCCGGGTATTGGGTGTTACGGGTATTTAATGGCAGAAGCGTTTGGCAAACTGAAGAGTGAGGGTGATGAGGATGGGGACAGTGAAGGCGCTGGCGGCGGCCATCAGACCGCTTGATAAACAGAAAATGCAGGCGGCCTCGCGGCATGTCGATGGCTTAATAAAGCCGACAAACAGCCTCGGTCGGCTGGAGAGTCTGGCAATACAGCTTTCGGGAATGCGGGGCATCGACAGGCTCGATAATCTGCAAAAAGAGATTATCGTCATGTGCGCCGACCACGGCGTGTTTGATGAAGGCGTGGCCGTGACGCCGAAAGTGGTGACCTGGCTTCAGGCCGCCAATATGCAAAAAGGGCTGACCGGGGTGTGCGTGCTGGCCCGCAATAGCCAGACGTCGGTACTGCCCGTTGACATCGGTATTGACGGCGAGCCTATCGACAATATGCTCAGCCTTAAACTCTCGCGCGGCAGCGGTAATATTGCTCAGGGTCCGGCGATGAGCCGTCAGGATGCCGAGCACCTGCTGCTGGCGAGTGCCAGCCTCGTAAAAAAACGCGCTCAGGAGGGGATCTCCATCTTTGGCGTTGGCGAGCTGGGTATTGCGAATACCACGCCGGCCTCGGCAATCATCAGCGTGCTGACCGACAGCGATCCGCATGATGTGGTGGGGATTGGGGCCAATTTGCCGCAGGACCGGGTGCAGCATAAGGAAAACATTGTCCGGCAGGCGATACGCATTAACCAGCCGGATGCGCGCGATGCGGTGGATGTTCTGGCCAAGGTCGGCGGCTATGACCTGGTGGGCATGACCGGGGTGATATTGGGCGCTGGCGCATGCGGGCTGCCCGTTGTGTTAGACGGTTTTCTCTCGTATGCCGCCGCCATCGCCGCCTGTCAGATTGCGCCAGAAGTAAAGAGCTATTGTATTCCCTCTCATTTTTCCGCCGAAAAGGGGGCCCGGCGCGCGCTGGAGCACCTTGGGCTGGCGCCGTTTATCCATCTTGATATGCGTCTTGGCGAAGGGAGCGGCGCCGCGCTGGCAATGTCTATCGTCAGTGCGGCCTGCGCAATGTACTGCGAGATGGGGCAGCTGGCGCAAAGCGGCATTGAGTTGCCGGTTCCGGCATGACGGAAAGCGTTCAGCTTTGGGCAGTCATCAAAACCCCGTTAACCCGGCATTCTGGTGTTGAGGATACGACGTCGATACTGCAGCGGCGTCTGACGCATCATCTTTTTAAAGCAGGTGATGAAGTAGGTCACCTCGCTAAACCCGACGGCCAGGGCAATGGCGTCAATCGTCTCATCGCTATACCGTAACCGATCGCAACTGCTTTTTATCCGCCGGGTCAGCAAATATTCGTGGATGCTGCCCCCGGTCTGCTGGCGGAAGATGCGTGAGGTATAGCTGCGCGAAAGCCCCAGGTCGTGCGCTAGCTGGTCGAGCGAAAACTTGCTGGCATAGTGGGCTTCGATCCAGCTCATAATCCGCGAGGCGACGGTCTGCTGGCGCGGCGGGTAGGGCTGCGGCTGCTCGGGGAGAAATGTCATGAGCTGCATCACCAGAAATGCCACCTCGCAGGCCTCGGTCTGCTCGCTGCCCTCCAGGCACTGAAACTGCTCCAGGATCCTCTCGATAAACGCCGCGTGCTCGCTGAGATCGTAGATTTGCGCGGGCAGATTGCTGGCGGCCAGCGCGGCGAACCGGGCCTGATGGCGCGGGAAGGCGCTGAGCGCGCTTTCGACGACCGCTTGCTCAATGTGCATCGTGGTGCGGTGATAGGGGTTCTTATCGCTATGATCGACCTGCACTTTGTGCAAGCGGAAGGGCGGGAAGATAAATAATCGCCCCGGACGGGCGGTGTAGTGCTGGTTATCCACCACCACGATGCCGTAGCCGCTGGAAATATAGAGCAATTCAACGCACTGATGCCAGTGGTAGTAAATCGCGCTGGTGGCGTACATGCGGTTAAAAGAAATGGCCTGCCGATCGAGCGTAATGCGTTCCAGCAGCTGCGTTTCACCCATTTTACCTCCAGGACAACAGATTTAAATTTTTAGGCCATCATTTGTAATTTATCCCCTTCGCGACCGACAAAATCCAGAAAAAATGAAATAGCGGTTCAAATTTGTGAGTCTGCTCACTCAGCGCCGGGAATAAAAGCAGTTACTCTTCATCCAGACGTCGCACTCGTGGCTTTAAAAAGCCAAATAACAATAACTTATCTCTACCCTCGTGTAATGCGGGAGGACCCTGTGCAACCTGAAAATATTCATCTGGATAATCCACTGACAAGCCGGGAAGAGGTGCAACGGCTGGTCAACGATATGCTGAACGCGGTGGCGCCCTGGTTTAAAAACGACGCCAGCCGCATTGATTTAGCGAACTTTACCGCTCACTACGGCCAGCAGGTTGCAAGCATGGAAACCTTTTCCCGCCTGCTGTGGGGCGTCACCCCGCTGCTGGCCGGCGGCAGCGAGCCGCAGCGCTTCTCCTTCTATTTACAGGCGATAAAAAACGGCACCAATCCGCAGCATGCCGATTACTGGGGCGACGTCGAACCGTACGATCAGCGAATCGTCGAGATGGCGGCCTACGGGCTGCTGCTGGCGCTGGCGGGCGATACCGTGCTGGCGCACTTCACCGAGACGGAGAAAGCGAACTTATGGCGCTGGCTAAAGCAGTGCGAGACCCAGGAAATTCCCGATAACAACTGGCACTTCTTTCCGATTCTGGTGCAGGTTGGCTTCCATTATTGCGGCATGCCGACCAACCCGCTGGTGCTGGAAAATCATTTTGCTGCCATGGAGCACTACTATCTCGGCGATGGCTGGTACTCCGATGGTCCGGGGCGACCGCGCGACTATTACATCTCGATGGGCTTTCATTTCTATGGCCTGATTTACGCGAAGCTTATGGTCGAGGTCGATCCAGAGCGTTGTGCAACGCTGCGTCACCGCGCCGCGCGTTTCTCCTCTGACTTCATCCATTTCTTTGCCGAAGACGGCGCGGCGATCCCGTTTGGCCGCAGCCTGACCTACCGCTTTGCCGAGGCGGCGTTCTGGAGTGCGGCGGCCTTCGCCGGGCTGGAAGTCTTTTCACCCGGCGTGATTAAGGGCATCGTTCTACGCCATCTGCGCTGGTGGCTGAAGCAGCCGATGTTCGACCGCGACGGCGTACTTAGCGTCGGCTACAGCTACCCGAATCTGGCGATGGCGGAAGACTACAACGCGCCGGGTTCGCCCTACTGGGGCCTGAAGACCCTGCTGGTGCTGGCATTAGATGAGGGCGATGCCTTCTGGCAGGCGGCGGAGCTGCCGCTGCCGCCGTTGCCCGCACGGCACACGATAGCCCACGCGGATCAGGTGGTGGTGCATCAGGCCGATCACCTGTGGATGCTGACTTCCGGCCAGCTGGAGCTGAACAACTTCGTCAATACCGAAGCGAAATACTGCAAATTTGCCTATTCCACCCGCTTTGGCTTCACCATCGAACGCGGACGCTACGGCCTGAACCATGCCGCGCCCGATTCGATGCTGCTGCTGGCCGAAAAGGATAACTACTGGCGTGGCCGCCGCGAATGCCAGCGCGTGGTCACCGCAGACGGCACCATTTACAGCCTCTGGCTGCCGTGGCGCGATGTGGTAATTGAGAGCTGGCTGCTGGCGCTGGGCGACTGGCAGCTGCGCGTCCATCGTATCAATACCCGGCGCGCGCTGGACTGCGCGGAGGGGGGCTTTAGCCTGGCAAATCGCCCGCAGCCGCAGGCACACGAGAGCGACCGCGCCTGCTGGTTACGCAATGCCCGGGATGTATCAGCCATTTTTTGTCTGCATCCGCACGCCCGCCGCGGCGAGACGGTGTTGACGTCGCCAAACAGTAATCTGCTGTTCGCCGAGCGCGCGGCGGTGCCGCTGCTGCGCGGTGAACTCGACCCCGGCAAGCATCTGTTGATAAGCGCGGTGTGGGCGGGAAATGCCGCCGACTTCGATCCGCAGCGCTGCCCACAGGCCATCATTAGCGATGACGCGGTACGCTTCGTGACGGCACGACAGGAAACAACGCTCGTTCTGGCCCCGGAGGCATCGCTATGAGCACATCATCGTCCGTACGCGCCGCACAGTACAAAATGAGTACCTTTATTTTTCTCTACTTCTTCACCTGGTCATCCAGCTTTGGCCTGTACGCCCTATGGCTGAGCCAGAAAGTGGGCCTCGATAGCATCACCATCGGCAGCGTGTTCGCCATCAACGGCGTCTTCGCGGTGGTCCTGAAGCCGGTGTACGGCTACATCATGGACAAAATCGGCATGAGCAAGTGGCTGCTCTATTTTGTCTGCGCCATTTCTGCGCTGATGGCGCCGTTCTTCGCGCTGGTGTATCAGCCGCTGCTGCAAAGCCATGCGATGGCGGGGATTATCATCGGCGCGCTGTATCTGAGCCTGGGCTGGTACGCCGGCGTGGCGGCGTCTGAATCTTACGCCGACCGCTTTAGCCGCCTGTACGGGCTGGAGTTTGGCCGCATCAGAATGTGGGGTTCGCTGGGCTGGGCGATGGCGGCTTCGGTCTCCGGGCTGCTGTTTAACTTCACGCCGCTGGCCAACTTTCTGCTCAGCAGCGGTACCTCGGTAGTGATGCTGCTGGTGCTGATTAGCCTCAAAATCGGCGACGAGCAGCTGCGCAACAACAGCGTCATCTCCGCCAATAAGATCGTTTTTGCCGACGTGCTGATGCTGCTGAAAAACCGCAAATTCTGGATGTTCAGCCTCTACGTGGCCGGGGTGGCGTGGATGATGTTTATCGCCGAGCAGCAGTTCCCGCGCTACTTCGTGTCGTTCTTCGCCACCAAAGAGCAGGGGAATGCCTGGTACGGCTACCTG
>Ga0213829_1000473_pt1 | contig 37805 bp, 40 predicted proteins | sample MC6MC0896MG_FD_180665 | JGI IMG/M metagenome (GOLD analysis project Ga0213829, IMG submission 180665) | Enriched soil aggregate microbial communities from Iowa State University, Ames, United States - MC6-MC0896-MG | ecosystem: Environmental > Terrestrial > Soil > Unclassified | place: USA: Iowa...
CGGGTTGTATGATCCGGAAATTCAGCCAAAATTAAAAATGACCAAAGAAGAATACAAAGATCATAAAGGCACAACCATTAATCATTTTTATGAAAAATTATTGCTGCTTAAAGATTTAATGAATACCGGAACCGGTAAAAAAATCGCAGAAAACCGCCACCAATACATGGAAGGTTTTTTAGAACAGTTTTATAACGAATGGGAAGGAAAAGCGTAAGAAATTGTTCTTTTAAAATTTATGTTTACCAAATAACTCAAATATGAAAACCTTTGTCGCTTTAGATTTTGAAACTGCCAACCAGTACCGCACTAGTGTTTGCAGTATAGGTTTAGTTTTTGTAGAAAACGGAATTATTGTAGATAAATATTATCAGCTTATAAAACCTGTTCCCAATTTTTACAGTTATTGGAACACGCAGGTTCACGGATTGGTTTTTCGAGATACAGAATATGCGCAACAGTTTTCTGATTTATGGATCGATATTTCCAGAAAAATAAAAAGTATGCCTTTAGTAGCGCATAACAGTATGTTTGATGAAGGTTGTTTAAAAGCAGTTTTGCAGGTTTATGAATTACCGGTGCATCAAAATAAGTTTTTATGTACTTACAGAGCAGCAAAAAAAAGGTTTCCTAATTTACCCAATCATAAACTGCCGACGGTTTCAAAGTATTTGGGATTTAATCTGGATAGTCATCACAACGCTTTAGCAGATGCCGAAGCTTGTGCACATATCGCTCTTCAAGTCTTTTAAATTTAATAGATTGATGTTGAAACGATAAATAAAAATGCTCCTTATTTTTTAAGGAGCATTTTCTTTATTTCTTCTCGGGTGTTTCGTTAATAACACGGATAGGTGATGCAGCAAACGGATTACTAAATCCGCCTTCATAGATTGCATTTTTAATTTCGTCTTGTATTTCAAAGTTTAACGAACCAAAATCTGCTTTTCCAGCCCATGCACGAACGGTTAAGATAACACCACTTGCAGCTAATTCTTTTACAAAAATCTCTGGTTTCGGGTCTTGTAAAACTCGGCTGTCAGCAGCTAATTTACTTTCTATTGCCTGCTGTACTTTCTGAATGTTATCTGAATAACTTACGGTTAAAGCAAATTCAATTCTGCGTTTTGATATTTTCGAGAAATTTCTGATGACAGAATTTGCCAAAGCCCCGTTCGGACTAAAAACTTTTATTCCTTGTGCGTTGTTTAAAGTGGTGTACAGTAAATCGATTTTTTCTACAGTTCCATCGGTTCCTGCAGAATTTTCTATGTAATCGCCTACTTCAAACGGACGGAATAATAAAATCAACACGCCACCTGCAAAATTCGATAATGAGCCCTGTAATGCCAAACCTACTGCGATAACTAAACCTGATAAAGCTCCAAGAATGGCTGTTGATTCAAAACCTAACGTTTGTATTAAAGTTAAAATTAACACTGCATACAGTATGAATTTTATTACCGACATTAAGAATCCTCTTAAAGAAAGGTCAACATTGCGTTTTTCAAATCGTTTTTTTACAATTTTAATTATTAATCTAATTAAAAACAATCCTACAACTAAAATCAGTATGGCTTTTACAATCGCAGGTATTGCATCGATAGCCATTGCAATTAATTTTTCCATATAGTTTGAAACTTCAGAAACAGAATTTGTTACACCTTCTTTTACATTTTCAGGATTAACAGCATCTAACAATTCTTCTTTTTCTTTAGCTAATGATAACGTGTCTTTTGTAACCGTGACCAATGAATCTTTTTTCATATTCTAAATTTTTTACAAAAATAAAAAAGAGATGCTTATCACATCTCTCTTTATAAAATATTTATGGTTTTTTAGATCGCTAATTTTTTAGCAATTGCTTTTGGAACCGCGTTTTTATGTAACATAATTCCTGTTGCTTTATATTTCATAAATTCCTTGGTCATGTACATGTATCCTTTGTAATCGTTAGATAATCCCCAAGAATTTTTTACAATGTAGTATTCTTTACCGTTTTGATCTTTCGCAACACCAGTAATGTGCATTCCGTGATCATCGGTAGTTTCGTAATTATCAAACGCTTTTTGGCGGTCGTCTTCCGTAACTTTTTTCTCTGCTTTTGGTCCGTTGAACATTTCAGCTTTTTGTTCGGTTGTCATTTGAGCGAAATCAATTTCAGGAACAAAAGCTACACCGTTTTTCCAGCTGAATCCTTTTTCAGAAACATCTCCAGCCCAAGCAACCGTGTATCCGTTTTTCAAAGCATTGTCAACCGTTTCAACTAATTCGTCCATTTTTACGTTGTAAACCTGATCAAAAGACCAGTTATCCGGTACCAATAAAGTGAATTTAGTGTAATAAGGATATTCTTTTAAAGAAGAAATTTCTACATAATCTTCAGCTTTCACACCAACAACTTGATCAGCAAACGTTTTAGGAGTATATTTTTTACCTTCGTACGTGAATTCTGTCGGAGCTTCACCTAAATACGTATCAATAACTGAAGTGTAAGCTTTTACCCAGTTTTCTGAAAGTTTATCATTTTTGATAACCGATGCCAAAACAGATTCGCTCATTTTACTCATTTCAGAGAAATTGTTACGCGTTTGTCCTTCCTGTAAACCGGTGTAAGCCGATCTTGGAACCGTACCGTATTTTTTGTACATATTCATTACATCGTGGAAAGCACCGCCTTCGCCCAACGTAACGGCACCATGCATTTTTACATACATTTTACCTTTTTCTACATACGCATTACGCGCTGTAAAGATTTGAGCCAATTCGACAGGTTTTTTACCCATACGGATCATTTCAGATTCAATGAATGAATTTCCTGAATAACTCCAGCAAGTTCCAGATGAACCTTGATCTTTAACCGAAGTGTTTTCTAAGTTAATTACATCGGTAAACGTAAAATGATCTTTACTGTTGGCACTTTGGTTTGCCTTTACCTTATTCATTAAATCGTCTTGTGCCGATACATTTGAAGTTGCAGCTAAAGCAATTAATACCGCCGCAAATAATGGTTTTAATTTTAAACGAAACATATTGTTATTTGAATATTTTTAATAGTAAGTACGAATTTATGGAATTTGTTACATAACTAATCAAATCTTTAATATAATTTTAAAAAACGCAGTAGTAGTTTTCGTTTTGCACTAACTTTACTTTTTGGATTTTTTATGGAAACTAAAGAACAAACTATATTAACAAAACCCATATTGTGGTTTTTAACGATTAGTACAGGTTTAATTGTTGCAAATATTTATTACAACCAGCCATTGTTGGGTTTAATTGCAAAAGATTTTAATATTACAGAAAGTAAAGCAAGTAAAATTGCTATGCTTACACAAATGGGCTATGCGCTAGGGTTGTTTTTAATAATTCCTTTGGGGGATAAAATAGCACGTAAAAGGTTGATTTTATTCAGCATGTTTCTTACAATGATTTTTTTGATAACTATAGCTACAGTTACTAACTTGATGCTATTGTATGTGGTTAGTTTTGCGTTAGGAATAGTTTCAGTTGTTCCTCAACTTTTTATCCCTATGGTTGCTGAGCTTTCCGCCGAAAATAGCCGTACACAAAATATAGGTATGGTTATGTCTGGTTTGCTAATAGGTATTTTAGCTTCAAGAATGATTAGTGGTATAGTTGGCGATTATTTTGGTTGGAGGTTTATGTTTTACATTGCGTTTGGCTTAATGATACTTACTACAGTTTTTATTTATTTATTGTTACCACAAACATATCCTTACTTTAAAGGAAGTTATGTTTCACTACTGAAATCGGTCGCGCATTTTGCTAAAACAGAACCTTTACTTCAGCTGGCATCTCTTCGTGGAGCGCTGGGTTTTGGAGCTTTATCAGCACTTTTTACCACTTTGGTTTTTCATTTAGAAGAAGCTCCTTTTTTAGCAGATGCAAGTGTTGCGGGAATGTTTGGTTTGATTGGTGCAGTAGGAGCTGTTGCAGCAGCTTTAGTGGGTAGGTTTACACGTTTTGTTTCTAAAAACACAATTATAAGTCTTTCTCTATTGATTATATTGCTAAGTTGGACGTTTACGTATTTTGCAGGCTATACTTATTGGGGATTGGTAGTAGGTTTTATATTAATTGATTTTGGATTACAGTCAACTCACATTATGAACCAAAGTGTGTTTTTTGCAATAAATATTAAAGCAACAAACCGCCTAAATACGGTTTATATGGTATCATATTTTGTAGGTGGATCATTAGGGACACTTTTGGGCTCTATCGCTTGGCAATATTACGGATGGGCAGGTGTATGCAGTATAGGTGCTTTATTCACCGTCTTGGCATTGTTGGCTCATATTTTGTTGTCTAAAAAATTTGAAAGGAAGTTTGAACGAAAAAATCCTTCAAGTTTAACCTGAAGGATTTGTATTAGTAAGCAACTTTGTCAAAGTTTCAAACTTTGACAAAGTTTTTGTTTAAAACTTAAAACTTTAAACATACAACCTACAACGTCTCTTTCAACCATTTAAAAAACTCGGTTTGCCAAACTAGTGCATTTTGTGGTTTAAGTACCCAGTGGTTTTCATCGGGTAAATAAACAAATCGGCTTTTAATACCTTGCAACTGTGCTGCTGCAAATGCTTCCTGACCTTGTCCAATCGGCACACGGTAATCTTTACCGCCGTGGAAAATCAACATAGGAGTATTCCAGTTTTTTACTAATAAAATTGGGTTGTGCTGGTAGTAGGTTTTTGCAACATCTTTATTCGTTTCGGCATCCCAATACGCACCGCCTGCATCCCAGTTAGGGAAAAATGTTTCTTCGGTAGTTCCGTACATACTGTGTAAGTTAAAAACACCGCAATGTGCAATAAAACTTTTAAAACGGTTTTGGTGGATTCCTGCCAAATAATAAACCGAATATCCGCCGTAACTTGCACCAACTGCACCACGACGTGCCGTATCTACATATTTTTCTTTAGAAACATCATCGATAGCCGAAAGGTAATCGTTCATTGCCTGTCCTCCCCAATCTTTAGAAATAGCTTCGTTCCATTCCACACCAAAACCAGGTAAACCTCTTCGGTTTGGTGCTACAATCACATAACCTTCGGCTGCCATTAACTGAAAATTCCATCGGAACGAATAAAAAGGCGATACAATAGACTGTGGTCCGCCTTGGCAATACAACAACGTTGGATATTTTTTATTAGGATCAAAATTTGGCGGAAGAATTACCCAAACCAACATTTTTTTACCGTCGGTTGTAGTTACATAACGTTTTTCAACCTTGCTTTTTGCAATTTTACTGTACGCAGCATCGTTAACATGCGTAATTTGGTTCCACGTTTTCTTCTTTAAATCGTACGAATAAACTTCAGAAGCCGTATTAAAATCGGTACGGGTAACCAAGACTTTATCTTTTACGAAACCTACAATATCAGCTACATCAAAAATACCATTGGTTAATTGTTTTACTTGTACGGCAATTCTTGTTACGCCTGGAAAGTTCACTTCAAACAACTGTGTAGTACCATCGATTGGAGCAATAAAATAGACTTTTTTACCATCGTTACTCCAAACATAACTGTTCACAGTTCCGTCCCAACCGCCGGTTAAATTAATGTCTATACCTTTATGGCGCACAATAATGTCGTTTTTATCGGCTTCATAACCATCGTTTTTCATTTGCAGCCACGTTAAATCGCCGTTTGGAGAAAAAGTCGGATGTGTATCGTAACCTAAATTCTTTTCGGTTAAATTTATGGTCTGTTTTGTATCTAAATTATACTCATACAAATCGGTGTTTGTACTTGTAGCATAAGCTGTTCCTGCTTTCTTCTTTGATACATAAATAACCGAATTTCCATTGGGATGCCAGATATAATCTTCTTCACCACCAAACGGAGCCTGCGGACTGTAATAAGGTTCGCCTTTCAACAAATCGGTTTTTTCTTTGGTTTCCAGATTGGTCACGAAAACGTGGCTGAAAGATCCGTCGTTATCTTTATCCCAATGGCGGTAATCTAAACCATCGTACACATAAACGTTTGCTTCTTTTAATTCAGGATAGCGGTCTTTTCCTAAAACTTTATTTACCTTAACTTCTTCGGCAGATAATTTAAATTTTCCGTCGGGCGAAAGGTTTCGGTCTTTAATCAAACCATCAGTGTTTTCAAGTTCTTTGATGCGTTTTCCGTCAACAGTTACCTGATATGTCTTGTATTCCACCGTGTTTTTATCCACATTCGGAATTCCAACCTTATAAATTAAAAAATCGCCTTTTTCTGTTATGCCAACCGGGTTTACACGCCCTAACTGCCAAAGTAATTCTTTTGTCATTACCTTATCTTGTGCACTTGCCTGCAGTGCAATTACCGATAAAGTAGCTAATAAAATACGTTTCATTTTTACACCTATTTTTAGTTGCGGTTAAAATTACGAAATATTAAATGATAAAAATTCCTTAAAGTTTTGTTTTATGTTTTTTGAAGGATCGAAAAATGAAAAATTATGACTAATTTCACGAACGAAAAAATACTACACAATTAATTTAGAATGGAAGATTTTAACTGGGGCGACTTAATCAATCCTGAATTCTACATAAATTTAGAAATTGCCGGTCATAAAATTGGATTATACGTTGTTTTGTTCATCGTATTTGCCGAAACTGGCTTGTTGGCAGGCTTCTTTTTACCGGGCGATAGCTTATTGTTTTTATCGGGAATTTACAGCAAGGCTTTAATGAGCGAAATTGTTGTAATTAAAAGCGATTTTTTAAACGTTTTAGGTGTAGCATCGTTAGTTGCCGTGGCAGGAATCATAGGTAATTTGTTTGGATACTGGTTTGGATCTAAAAGTGGTAACTACTTATATCAGAAAGAAGACGGATTTTTGTTTAAAAAGAAATATCTGTTAGAATCGAAAGCTTTTTTTGAAAAACACGGTGGTCGTGCCATCATTTTTGCGCGTTTTTTACCAGTTGTTCGTACGTTTACGCCGATTATCGCAGGTGTAGCAAATATGGAATTCAAAAAGTTTTTGTTCTATAACATTATAAGTTCTATTGCATGGGCGTTTTCGTTGATATTTGCGGGTCATTATCTGTATCGATTTTTACTGGACAGCTACGGATTTGATCTTACCCATTACATTGAATACATCATTCTGGTAATCATCATCATAACAACGGTACCATTTGTTGTTAAACTGATAAATAATAAAAGAGCAAAAAATAAAAAATAGGGAGTATATTTACATCCCTTTTTTTATGCATTATGGTGAAGAAAATTTTAAAATTCATAGGTAAAGTAATCCTCTATTTTTTAGGGATAAGTATTGGTTTGGTCATCCTTTTTAAGTTTGTACCCGTGCCGTTTACGCCGTTGATGGTTATACGAACTTTTGAACAAATCGGAAGCAACGATAAAGTTGTGTGGAAACGCGATTGGATTTCGATTGATGAAATGGGAACATCGATACAAAAAGCGGTTATTGCCAGCGAAGACGGAAAGTTTACTACGCACAATGGTTTTGATGTGAAAGCGATTGAAAAAGCCTACAAAAACAATCAAAAAGGAAGAAAGGTAAAGGGTGGAAGTACCATTAGCCAGCAAACTGCCAAAAATGTTTTTCTTTGGCCAGGCAGAAGTTACTTGCGAAAAGGACTGGAAGCTTATTTTACGGTTTTGGTTGAAGTTGTCTGGGGAAAAGAACGTATTATGGAAGTTTATTTGAATTCGATTGAAATGGGTAACGGAATTTACGGTATCGAAGCTGCATCGCAACATTGGTTTAATAAATCGGCAAAAAATCTTACAAAGGCAGAAGCGGCCGCAATTGCTGCCATTCTTCCGAACCCCAGAGTTTACAAGGCAAAAAATAGTTCACGATATATCGAAAGAAGAAAGAACGCCATTAAACGTCAGATGAATTTTTATAATAGTCCAAACTATTCGGAATAATAATGAATGAAGATTTAAAAAAAGGATTGATCGGACTTGCTTTTGGAATTGTATTATTAATTTTTGGATATTTTTCTAAGTATTTGAAAAATAAAGACAAAGAAGAACCCAAAACTAAACACGGAAAAATACAAAGAGGGCTTTTAAATGTGACCTATGTTAATTATTTTACCAAAGGCATACTTGGAATTATAATCATCTTCATCTCCATAATATTTTTTATCAAATATTTAATAACTGTACTATAGCTACAATTTACCATATATTTATTTTTTTGTAACTTTACTAATAAATTAAAATTTAGAACTATGAAAAAGAACATGTTATTAATGGCTGTTGCTGTCGGATTATTATCAGTAACAGCTTGTAAAAAAGAAACAACCACAACAACAGAAACAACGGTTGATACATTAACCACAGAATCTACAACGGTTACTACAGAAGAAACTACGGTTGATCCTGCTGTTCAAGCGAATATCGACGAAGCGAAAGTGAAATACGACAAAGCCGAAGCAGACGTGAAAGCTGCAGTTGAAAAAGGCGACAAAAAAGCCGAAGCAGCTGCTGTAAAGGTTCGTGACGAGGCTAAAACTTCTTGGGAGAAGTTAAAAACAGGAGTTAACAACGCAGCTACCGATGTTAAAGACGGTATTAACAATGCCGCAGAAAAGGTTGAAGAAGGAGCTGATAAAGTTGGCGAAAAAGCTAAAAAAGTAGGTAAAGATGTAGAAGAAGGTTACAATAAAACCTTGGATAAAATGAAAACCAATAACTAATTAATTTAGTTTGATAAAAAATCCTGTATTGCAAAATACAGGATTTTTGTTTTCTATAATTTAATTCCCTTTAAACTCGGCTTTACGTTTTTCTAAAAAAGCAGTTGTTCCTTCTTTAAAATCGGCAGTTCCAAAGCAATATCCAAAGCGATCAATTTCAGTATTAAAACCGTTAATTCCGTCTTTAAAATTAGCATTCACCGCTTTAATTGCCTGTGTAATGGCAACCGGAGAATTTTTAGCGATTTTCAATGCCAGTTCGTTTGCTTTGTCTAACAATTCAGGTTGAGCCACCATGTGGTTTATTAAACCAAAAGACAATGCTGTTGGTGCATCAATCATTTGTGCGGTCATGATTAGTTCGTTTGCCCTTCCTTTTCCAATTAATTGAGGTAAACGCTGTGTACCGCCATAACCTGGAATTACGCCTAAAGTAACTTCTGGTAAGCCCATTTTAGCGTTGTCCGATGCAATTCTAATATGTGCAGCCATTGCCAGTTCCAATCCGCCGCCTAAAGCAAATCCGTTTACAGCAGCAATTACCGGAGTTTGTAAATTCTCTACAAAATCAAACAATAATTCTTGTCCTTTTCTTGCTAATTCAGATCCTTCTGATACACTAAAACTTGCAAATTCCGAAATATCTGCACCTGCAACAAATGCTTTTTCGCCAGAACCCGTTATAATAATAGCACGCACTTCGTTATCGCTTTCGCATTCTTTAAAAGCATTGTGCAATTCCTCAATAGTTGCTTTGTTTAAAGCATTTAATTTTGTTGGGCGGTTAATTGTAATAGTAGCTACTGCATTATTTTTTTCTACTAAAATGTTTTCAAACGACATATTTTTATTTTTTAGTTACTAATTGGTAGTTTTACGTAAAACGTTGTTCCTTTATTCAAAACCGATTCAAACCGGATGCTTCCGCCATAGCTCTCGATCATGTTTTTAATCATTGCCAAACCAAGTCCCATTCCGCTTGTTTTTGTTGTGAATTTTGGTTCGAATATCTTCTCTTTAATATCTTCAGGAATCCCGGATCCATTGTCGGAAACGGTTATTAATACCGATTGACCTTCTCTTTTAACTTTGACTGATATTCTTGGGAAAGGTTCATAATTCGGAATTCCTTCAATAGCATTTTTAACCAGATTGTTTATGATCCGAATAATTTGCGATTGATCAAATATAGCAATGATTTCTTCTTCGGTTGATTCAAAATTTATGAAATCTTCGTTAAAAATATCCAAAGCCAGCTGAACTACTTTAACAACATTCAACGTTGTGTTTTGTTGTGCTGGCATCGATGCAAAGTTTGAAAAAGCCGATGCAACCGCACTCATAGTATCAATTTGTTGCACCATGGTTTCGCAGAAATCCTTTATTTTTTCGTTTACTTTTGGATCTTCGGGATTGAATTTTCGTTGGAAACTTTGAACGGTTAACTTCATTGGCGTTAACGGATTTTTAATCTCATGTGCCACTTGTTTTGCCATTTCGCGCCAAGCCAATTCACGCTGACTTTGAGCCAGTTTATCTGCCGATTCTTCCAGTTTGTCAACCATTTGGTTATATGAATTTATCAGCGTTTCAATTTCGTAAGAAGCGTTTTCAACCTTGATTTTTTCATTCCTTCGGTTGATACTTGTCTTTTGAATACGTTCACTAATGAACTGTAATGTTTTGGTAATATAGCTCGATAAAATGAAGGCTAAAATAATCGCCAGAATAATGATGAAAAGATAAATCTGTGCAAAAAGAATAAAGAAACTGTTTACCTGCGCATCGTAATACGATGTTTCCTCGGCAACTGGCATACTGATAATCCCTAGCGGTTTAAATTGGTTGTCTTTAATGTAATTGTAAGCAGATCGGTAGGTTACACCGTCGATAATTCGTAAATCAATAAAACGTTTGGTACTTGTAGTTTCAATTATTTTCAGGATATTGGGCGATATAACTTCGTTGTTTATTTTATCGACAATAAAATTTCCTTTCGATGTTATTAAAAGATTTCCCTTTAAATCGTAAATATTGATCTGTATGTTGTGAATGCTGGAAAGTTCGAAAATTTTATCCTTAAAAATCAACGGTAAATTTTCTGTTGTAACAGGAATGTCGGTCGTTTGCAGAATAAAGTTTAAATGCTCGTTAACGGCATCTTCCTTTCTTATTAATCGATCCTGATGGTAATTACGCGCTTCTTTTTTAAACTGATAAATGGTAACCATGGCAATTAAAACCGACGATGTTATGGTAAGAAAAATCATGGCAATGAAAATTCTTACACGTAACGATGTGCTTTGTATGTTGAATGGTTTTGCCATAAATGCCTAATTTTTCTCGCGCATTTTTTTATAGAATTTAAAGCCTAAAGTTAACAATAGTGCCAATACAAAAATACCGACTACGCCAAAAATCCAGTTGATGGCACTTTTTAAAATTACTAAAAATACTACAGAGAAAAGTATAATTGTGGCACCTTCATTCCAAATTCTGAAAAAAGAACTGGTTTTTGTAAGGTTTTTATTTTTGATCTGTTTTACAAACTGCTGACATTTAAAATGATACAGCCATAAAAGTACTACGAAAAGCAGTTTTACGTGCATCCAAGGCATTTGCAATAAAGCAGGATTTTCCACCAACATCCACACGCCAAAAACAGTTGCCAATACGCCAGCCGGAAATGTAATAATATGCCACAATCTGTTGGTCATTATCTGGTATTGGTTAGAAAGAATTTCTTTTTCAATATTCGATTTTAACTGTGCTTCGGCATAATAAACAAACAAACGCACAATGTAAAAAAGTCCGGAAAACCAGCAAACAACAAAAATAATATGTAATGCCTTTAAGTATAAATACATAAATTAGTTTTTAGACCAATCTTTTACCCAATTTGCTACCACATTACACCATTCGTCTCCATCGTTCAAACACGGAACAGCAAAAAATTCTTCGCCACCATGCGATTTAAAATCGTCATTAGCACGCATGGCAATTTCTTCCAATGTTTCCAAACAATCGGCAACGAAAGCAGGCGTTACAACGGCTAATTTTTTAATTCCTTTGGCAGGCATTTTGTTAATTTCAACGTCGGTGTAAGGAGTCAGCCACTTGTCGCCAGCCAATCTTGACTGAAAGGTTTGACTGTATTTCCCTTCAGGAATACCTAATAATTTAACCACTTGTTTGGTGGTTTCGAAACATTGATGACGGTAACAAAATTCATGTGCAGGCGATGGGGTATTACAACACGAACCATCGATTTTACAATGTGATTTGGTTACATCGGTTTTACGGATATGGCGTTTTGGAATTCCGTGATAAGAAAACAGTAAATGATCGTAATCAAATCCTTCCAAATGTTTCTTTATGGAATTTGCCAATGCCTGAATAAAATCGGGTTTATTGTAAAACGCAGGAACTTTGGTCAGCTTCATTTCAGGAAATTTAGTAGCAACCAATTCATCTGCCAACGCCCAGATTGTAGTGGTTGATGCCATAGCATACTGTGGATACAAAGCTAATAGTATCACATCGGTTACGCCTTGATCTTTTAATTCCTGCAAACCTTTTTCAATGGTCATTGTTCCATAACGCATTGCCAAAGCAACAGGAATATCCACTTGGTTTTTTACTTTTTCATGCATTCTTTTAGAGAATAGAATTAAAGGCGAACCTTCGTCTGTCCAGATTTGTGCATAAGCATGAGCCGATTGTTCCGGACGTTTTCTTAAAATGATTCCGCGAACTAACAAGGCACGTAACAAATAAGGAACATCTATCACGTATTTATCCATTAAAAATTCATCTAAATACGGCTTTACGTCTTTTGGTGTTGGACTTTCGGGCGATCCTAAATTAACTAATAAAACTCCTTTCATTTCTTCGTTTTTATAATTTAGCTTTGTCAAAGTTTTAAACTTTGACAAAGCTTTTTTGCATTTTTAACTTACTAATTTGTAACTAACGACATTAAATATTTTTTAGGCGTTGTGCCGAATTTCTTTTTAAATGCTGCAATAAAATGGCTTGCAGTGCTATAACCGATGCGGTTGCCTACTTCGTTTACGTTATAAGTTCCGCTGTCTAACAATTTACGGGCATATTCCATTTTATAATCGAACAAAAATCCGTAAACCGTATCGCCGTAAACCTGTTTAAAACCATGTTTTAGTTTTTTGATGTTCAAACCAATTTCATCTGCCAGTTCTTGCAAGGTAGGAGGTTCTGCCATATTTTTCAATAAAATGTCTTTGGCATGTTTAATTTTCATGGTTTCCTCTTCATCAGTCTTAAACGGACAACTTTCATCGTCGGTTCCTTCGGGTTTATTAAAAAGCAGACTTAATAATTCGTAAACTTTAGCTTTGTAATATAGTTTTTTAACCGATGAATGCAGGTTGAAATTCATTATCTGATATAAAACAACCGACATAGAAGGTGTTATATTCGTTTGCGCGTAATGCTTTCTATCGATCGCATCTTTGTTTAAAAAAGGAATAAACTCGGCTTCGGTAGAAAATAAATTATGGAACTTTTTAATAGATATAATCACAGAAATAATCCACGAACTCGGTTGAACCTCCAAATGAATTGGCAAGCCACGCTGCGGATTGTAAAGCGTTAAACTGCTTTCTTCGTTAACCGGTATAGAATATGCGCCACCGTTAAAAACAAAATTGCCTTTTCCCTTTAAAACAAAGTGAAACTGCATAACATCGTTACTTAAATCTTTTGTGATAACCTGCACTATATCAGATTCGTTTTTTAAGCGAATGCAAATAAAATCATCTTCTAAAATAACATCTTCTTGAGTTCTCATAGCGTTGTTTTTATTTTTTGAATGAATCAAAATTTAACAATCAATCTATTTAGAATTGTTCTAAATATCAATTCGGTAAAAATCATTAACGTCAGCAAATATAAGGCTTTTTTGAAAAAACAACGCAAAGAAAATGTAAAATGTAACTTGGCGATATAATTAGTCCTTATAGCGTTATTTTAATTAAATTATTGACTTTAAATTTGTGAAGCTTTATTAGTGAAACTAAATAATGAAGAACAACAACAATACAAAACCATCGCATTTTTATGTAGTGGGATTAAATTACAAGAAAGCCGATGCGGAAACCCGTGGTAAATTCAGTTTGAGCGATCAGGCAAAATCGAATTTATTGGACGAGGCACGTTTGGAAGGAATTCCATCTTTAATCGCTATTTCTACCTGTAACAGAACCGAATTGTATGGTTTTGCAGAACATCCTTTTCAATTGATTTCCTTACTTTGTAAGCACAGTAACGGAACTGTAGAAGATTTTCAGCGGGTAGCTTACATTCATAAAAATAATGAAGCTATTTCGCACCTTTTTAAAGTAGGAACAGGAATGGACAGTCAGATTTTAGGAGATTTTGAAATTATAAGTCAGGTTAAAACCGGATTTATTACAGCCCGTGAAAAAGGATTAACCAACAGTTATTTTGAACGATTGGTAAATTCGGTTATTCAGGCAAGCAAGCGCATCAAAAACGAAACCGAGATCAGTACAGGTGCTACTTCGGTATCGTTTGCATCGGTTCATTACATCCTTCATAATGTAAAAGACATTAAAGAGAAGAATATTCTGCTTTTTGGAACGGGGAAGATCGGTAGAAATACCTGTGAAAATCTTGTGAAACATACAAAAAACAATCACATTACTTTAATAAATCGTACAAAAGACAAAGCGCGTAAAATTGCAGGTAAATTTAATTTAATCGTAAAAGATTATGCCGATTTACAAGCCGAACTTCAAAATGCCGATGTGCTGATTGTAGCAACCGGTGCGCAAAACCCTACAATCGACAAAGAACTGCTGAATCTTAAAAAACCGTTGTTGATTTTAGATTTATCGATCCCTAAAAATGTTAACGAAAATGTGTTGGATGTTACCGATGTTACTTTGGTACATTTAGATCAATTGTCGCAGATGACCGATGATACCTTGGCAAAGCGTAAAGAATACGTGCCGCAGGCAATGGCGATTATCGATGAGGTAAAGCATGAATTCATTACTTGGACGCAAGCTCGAAAATTTGCTCCGACGATCCACGCACTGAAAGCGAAATTGGAAGAAATTAAAGAAACCGAATTGAAATACCACAAGAAGAAAATACAGAACTTTGACGAAGATCATGCGAATTTAATTACCTCTCGCCTTATTCAGAAAATTACTTCGCACTTTGCAAATCATTTAAAGAATGAAAATACTGAAGTTGACGAAAGTATTGAATGGATCGAAAAAGTTTTTCAAATAGAAACACTCACAAATGAATAAAATAATCAGAATTGGCACGCGCGACAGCGAATTAGCGTTGTGGCAAGCCAATACCGTATCAAAACAACTGAATAAATTAGGTTATAAAACAGAAATTATAGCTGTAAAGGCTGATGGCGATATTATTTTAGACAAACCTTTATACGAGTTAGGAATTACCGGAATATTTACAAAAACACTTGATGTTGCCATGATTGCGGGTAAAGTTGATATTGCTGTGCATTCAATGAAAGACGTACCTACTGCTTTGCCGAAAAGTATTGTGCAGGCTGCTGTTTTAAAACGCGCTAATGTTTTAGATATTTTGGTTCATAAAGGATCGACCGATTTTTTGGAAACCGACGGAACCATTGCCAGCGGATCGTTACGCAGAAAAGCGCAGTGGTTAAATAAATACCCAAGTCATAAGGTTGAAGATTTACGCGGAAATGTGAATACGCGCCTGCAAAAACTAAAAGATAATTCGTGGAATGCAGCCATTTTTGCTGCAGCCGGTTTAGAGCGAATTAATTTAAAACCAACAGAATTTATTAATTTAGATTGGATGGTTCCCGCACCTGCGCAAGGTGCTATGATGGTTGTTGCCATGGAAAACGATAATTATGTTTTAGATGCCGTTGCACAGTTAAACAATATTGAAACAGAAATTTGCACACATATAGAACGACAGTTTTTACGTACGTTAGAAGGTGGTTGTACCGCGCCAATTGGTGCTTTGGCAATTTATAATGAAGAAGAAGATACCATTGTTTTTAAAGGAAATTTACTTTCGATTGATGGAAAACAGAAGTTCGAAATTGAAAAGAATGTTCCGATTAACGAATGGAAAAAATTAGGTTTTTTCGCAGCAAAAGAAATTTTAGAAAACGGCGGAGCTGCTTTAATGACAGAACTTCGATCGCAGTTAAAAAAGTAAATTATAGCGTTTGTCATTGCGACGAAGGAGGAATCTCTTGAACGTTTAGTTTTGAGATTCTTCTCTACATTACATTTCGTTCATAATGGCAATATAAATCAAACAAAATGAAAACAAAAATTTGTGTTTTATCAACCAAAAAACTCCACAGCAATCAAAAACAATTTTTGCTAAATGCAGGTTTTTCGGTAATCGATGCAGATTTTATTAAAATTACATTTGTTCCTTTTCAGTTAAAAACAATTCCTACTTTATTGCTGTTTACATCTCAAAATGCTGTGAAAAGCGTGTTGCAGAATGAAAGTTTTGAAACTTTAAAACAAATTACTGCAGTTTGTGTAGGGTCAAAAACCAAACAATTGTTGCAGGAAAACGGTTTTGAGATATTGGAAGTTCAAGAGTATGCAGGAGATTTAGCTCCGATAATTCAAGAGAAATATCCATTGGAACAAATAGCTTTTTTCGCTGGAAATTTAAGACGAAATGTTTTGCCACATGCCATGCAAAAATCTAATATTTCTTTTGAAGAATACATGGTGTATCAAAATTCGGCAAATTCAATAGAAATCAAAGCAGAAACCGATGCATTGTTGTTTTTTAGTCCATCGGGAATTCACAGTTATCTGAAACAAAATTCAATAGAAAATCAAACCTGTTTCTGTATAGGTACTACAACTGCCGCCGCTTTAAACGGAATTGCGAAGAATATCGTAATCGCGAACAAGCAAACGGTAGAAAATGTAATTATTCAGTGCATCAACTATTATAAAAAATAAGTTTGGCAATTTCAGCACAAACTAAAAACTAATAAAATGATAAAAAACGATTTATTTTTAAAAGCATTAAACGGAGAATCAGTTGAACGTCCGCCAGTTTGGATGATGCGTCAGGCAGGAAGATATTTGCCGGAATTTAGAGCATTACGTGACAAATACGACTTTTTTACTCGTTGTGAAATACCAGAATTAGCAGCCGAAATTACGGTTCAACCTATTAGAATTGTAAAACCCGATGCTGCTATTTTATTTTCGGATATTTTGGTGATTCCGCGTGCAATGGGCATTCATGTAGAGTTAAAAGACAATTTAGGTCCGCAGATTCCCAACCCAATCCGAACAATGGAGCAGGTAAATCAGGTAATTGTTCCAAATATCGAAGAAACTTTGGGTTACGTGATGAATGCTATTAAGTTGACCAAAGAAATGTTGAACGATGAGGTTCCTTTGATTGGTTTTGCGGGTTCGCCATGGACGATTTTTTGTTATGTGGTGGAAGGAAAAGGATCTAAAAGTTTTGATACCGCAAAAGGTTTCTGCTTCTCAAATCCGGTTGCAGCACACACTTTGCTACAAAAAATTACCGATACAACTATTTTGTATTTAAAGGAAAAAGTGAAAGCGGGTTGTAATGCTATTCAGATTTTTGATTCGTGGGGCGGAATGCTTTCTCCGACCGATTATAACGAATTTTCTTGGCAGTACATCAACCAGATTGTTGAAGCTTTAGCAGAAGAAACAAAAGTAATTGTTTTTGGAAAAGGTTGTTGGTTTGCCTTGAATCAAATGGGAAAAAGTAAAGCGTCGGCTTTAGGTGTAGATTGGACTTGTTCTGCTACAAATGCACGCTATTTATCGGGCGGAAACATTACGTTGCAAGGAAATTTTGATCCGTCAAGATTGCTTTCTCCAATTCCGACTATCAAAAAAATGGTTCATGAAATGATCGATGAATTCGGTAAAGACAAATACATTGTAAATTTAGGTCATGGTATTTTACCAAATATTCCGGTAGATCACGCAAAAGCATTTATTGATGCGGTTAAGGAGTATAGAGGATAGTTTTATGAGAAAGATTTTATTAGGATTGACGTTGTTTCTGAGTGTTATTTGTAATGGACAGATTGATAAAACTGAAAATGCTGTTTCTGCAACAAATGATTCTAATTTTCTAATTGGAAAATGGAAAGAAAGTGAATACAAGGGGAATGACGGAGCAACAAGCTATTCAACTAAAATCGAAAGTGGTCGAATTTTTATTTTTGAAAAAGACGGAAGTGTTGTAATTGAAAAAGATAATATCAAGGAGAAAGGAAAGTATGAAGTTAAAGATCGTAAAAAACTTCGAATATTATCTTCTAAAGGAAACTCTTATTATCGCGTTTCTCTTAAAAGTAATGAAAAAATAGGACTTACACCTGTAACGTCTGATTATAAAATTATTTGCGATGAGGGATGTGTGCATATTTATGAGAAAATAAACTAAAGAGATTTAAATTGACACTAATTCATAATAGTGTCAACTTTAAAATAAAAACTCAAATCTAAAAACTACAAAAATGCTTACAAGTAAAAAAGACGAAACCGAACAACGTTTAAATTCAATATTGCAAAAGCTTTCGGGCATTACTTTTGTACCAGAAAATTGGAATGAAGCCGTATTTTGGACAACTTTAGAAGAAACCGGCTTGTCTAAAATTGATGTTTTGGAAAAAGAAGAAAGTTTGTTTTTTCAACAATTGATTGATTTGCAGTTTCCTTGGGAACATATGGAAAAACTGGCTGATATTTTAGTTGGTTTAGATCCAAAACAACCAAATCAGTTTATAAAAGAACGTGCCAAACATATGTATCAATTCATACAAAACGAAAGTAGAATGTTTTCGTTTGAAATTATGAATAAGATTGGAAAACTTTAGTTAAAGCCAACAACAAACAACTAAACACTACAAACCATGAAAGATAAATTTTATACCTACATTCAAAACCTGCAAGATCAAATTTGTAAAGCATTAGAAGATGCCGATGGCAATGCAAAATTCCGTGAAGACCTTTGGGAACGACCTGAAGGCGGTGGCGGAAGAACCAGAGTGATAGAAAACGGAACTGTTTTTGAAAAAGGTGGTGTAAATATTTCGGCGGTTCACGGCAAATTGCCAGAAAGTATGCAAAAGATGTTTAATGTAGGCGAAGCTGATTTTTTTGCTTGTGGATTAAGTATGGTAATTCATCCTAAAAGTCCTATGGTTCCTACGGTTCATGCAAACTGGCGCTATTTTGAAATGTACGATGAAAACGGAAATGTAATTAACAGTTGGTTTGGTGGCGGACAAGATTTAACGCCGTATTATTTGTTTGAGGAAGATGCTGAACATTTTCACCAGATCTGCAAAACCGTTTGCGACAAGCATAATCCGGAGTTTTATCCTAAATATAAAAAACAATGTGATGAATATTTTTGGAACTCACACAGACATGAAGCTCGCGGAATTGGCGGCTTGTTCTTTGATTATTGCAAGGCGACCGAAAATCAATCAATGGAAGACTGGTACAATTTCGTAACCGAAGTTGGCAACAGTTTTACGCAGGCTTATGTGCCAATCGTAAATAAAAGGAAAGAATTACCTTACACAGATGAGAACAGAACTTGGCAGGAAATCCGTAGAGGTCGATATGTGGAATTCAATTTGGTGCACGATAAAGGAACGTTGTTTGGATTAAAAACAAACGGACGAATAGAAAGTATTTTAATGAGCTTGCCACCGCATGTTCAGTGGGTTTACGATCATAAACCCGAAGTTGGTTCAGAAGAAGAGAAATTAATAGAAGCATTAACCAAACCGCGCCAATGGGTAAACTAATTCTGTTTTGTATCATCTGCCTTTGTTGCAACCGTGTTTTTGCTCAAAAAGACACGCTGCAAACTTATGTTGTTTCGTATGATGAAAAAATGGTTGGGAGTATTACTTATCAAAACAGTTCTAACACTTTTTTTATGACTTATGAAGACGGTGCAGATTCATACAAAGCCGAATTTATTCCTAATACGCAACAACGACTGGTTGCAGGTTTAAGCTATAAAATGATAGATGTTTCGGTTGGATTTACGCCGAATTTCATGAAAAACGATGGATCAAAATTAGAATCGAATAATTTTAATCTGGGTTTTAGGTTCAATTACAAAAAATGGTATCAATCGGTAACATTCATCAATCAAAAAGGTTTTTTTATCGATTTTGATCATTTGCAACGATTTTATCTTCCAAGATTTCGATCTACAAAACTGGGCGGAACCACATCGTATGTATTCAACGATAAATTTTCGTACAAAACCATTTTCAACCAAAATCAGTGGCAGTTAAAAAGTGCCGGTAGTTTTGTACCCAATTTTTCGGTTTACTACACCAATTTAACGTCTAAAGACAGGCCAGATCATGTGCATATAGACATGTACACTTTTTCGTTAGCTCCGTCGTATCATTACAACTGGGTTATCAGTCAAAAGTTTTTGGTTTCGGCAGGTTTGCTGGTAGGTGCGGGGATAAACATTGCAGATAAAGACGTGACGCCCTTGTACGAAGTTTCTACAAACATTAAGTTGGGATACAATACCGATTCGTTTTTTACCTATTTGGGCGTTAACAGCAACAGCTTTTTTCAAGAGGAAGGAAAAAATGAGTTCTACGATTCGTTTGCCGATGTTAAGCTGGCAATAGGGTACAGGTTTGATCCGCCAAAAAAGTTTAAAAAATTATATAATGAAGTAACCCGAAGAATTGGGTTTTAAAAAGAATAAATTATGTTTCCATTACACAGAGGTAGACGATTAAGACAAAACCAATCTATAAGAAGTTTAGTAAGCGAAACAACATTAAGTCCGAGTGATTTTATGTTTCCCATGTTTATTGCCGAAGGCGAAAATGTAAAAGTAGAAATACCGTCGATGCCCGGAATTTTCCGCAGATCGATCGATTTAACGGTAGAAGAAGTAAAGGAACTTTTTGCATTGGGAATTCGTGCCGTAAATATTTATGTAAAAGTCGATGAATCGTTAAAAGATAACACTGGAAAAGAAGCGTGGAATACAAACGGATTAATGCAGCAGGCAATTAAAGCCATTAAAAAAGCGTGTCCCGAAATGATTGTAATGCCCGATGTAGCTTTAGATCCGTATTCAATTTATGGTCACGACGGGATTATAAAAAACGGAGATGTAGAAAACGATTCAACTGTAGATGCTTTGGTGAAAATGGCGGTTTCACATGCACAAGCCGGAGCCGATTTTGTGGCACCAAGCGATATGATGGATGGTCGTGTGTTACGTTTACGACAAGGTTTAGATACAGCAGGTTTTACAAATGTGGGAATTATGAGCTATTCGGCTAAATACGCATCGGCATTTTACGGACCGTTTCGAGATGCGTTAGATTCAGCTCCAAAAGAAAATGAAGAAATGGTTGCTGAGCCAGTCGAAGTACCAAAAGATAAAAAAACATATCAGATGGATTACGCAAACCGAATTGAAGCAATTAAAGAAGCTGTTTGGGATGCCGAAGAAGGTGCCGATATGGTTATGGTTAAGCCCGGAATTGCTTACCTTGATATTGTGCGCGAAGTTAAAAATGCTGTAAATATTCCCGTGACTGTTTTTCATGTATCGGGTGAATATGCCATGATTAAAGCCGCTGCCGAAAAAGGTTGGCTGGATCACGATAAAATTATGATGGAACAATTAATGTGTATTAAACGTGCCGGAGCAAGTTTAATATCGACCTATTTTGCAAAAGAAGCCGCGATTTTGTTGAATAGTTCTAAATAGCATCTTTTCACAAAATTGTAACAAATAAAATGTACACACTTTTTGGCGATGCCGTATTTTTGCATAAAATTTCAATCATGAAGAATCTTTTATTTATTGGGGTATTATCTGTTGCTACGTTTGTTTCGTGCGGAAAGAAAGAAGATAAAAAAGAAGCACTTTATCCTGAAAATGTTGCAGAAAAATTAAGTCCCGAAGATCAGTTGGTTGCAGACGGAAAAGAGTTGTTTGAAAGTAATAAAGCAGCTTGTTTTTCTTGCCATAAAGTAGATAAAAAAGTTATTGGTCCAAGTGTAAAAGATATTGCTAAAATTTACAAAGAACAAAACGGCGACATGGTTGCGTTTTTACGTAAAAAAGCCGATCCTATTGTAGATCCGTCACAATATAACGTTATGGAAACCAATTTTGCGATCCTTAAAACCATGAGTGACGAAGAAATAAAATCACTGGAAGCTTACATGATGAGCACTATTAAATAACAAAAAGCATCTCAATTGAGATGCTTTTTTATTCTTCTTTACTTTGAACAGATCTTGCAATGGCAATTTTATATTTCTTGCCTTTCATTTTCTGATCTTTTATATCTTTTAATAATTGCTGGATTTTAGATCGCTTTACGGCTGCAAATGAAATAAAGTCTTTAACTTCAATCAATCCTAAATCACCTTTTTCCAAATTTCCTTTTTGAGATAGAAATCCGACAATATCAATTTTATTCAGTTTGTTTTTCTTGCCGCCACTAATGTACAAGGTTTCAAACATCGGTTGTTTTGGAGTCGCTGCCGATTTATTCAATTTAAAAACAGGCATTCCATAATCAATATAATCCATTTTTTTTTCGTCTTCATGGATGATCAAATACGCCGTTCCTTCGCTTTTCATACGGGCAGTTCTACCGTTTCTGTGGGTAAATTCTTCTTCTTTAAACGGCAAATGATAGTGAATTACGTGTTTAATATCCGGAATATCCAATCCACGTGCAGCCAAATCGGTCGTGATTAAATAAGGTACACTACCGTTTCTAAACTGAATCAGTCCGCGTTCGCGCTCATCCTGATCCATTCCTCCATGATAATAAGTAGCAACAATTCCTCGGTCGTTTAAGGTGTTTGATATTCTTTCAACGGCATCTCTGTGATTACAGAAAATAATTCCGGCTTCGGAATTCAAATTACAGATTAAGTAAAACAGCGTGTTTAACTTATCTTTTTCTTCCGAAACTACTTTTTTTACTTCTAATAAAGAGAAACTTTCTTCGCTTTTAGAAATAAAATTTAAAGTAGTAGGTTTTGATATTTTGGTATATTTCGGAATTTCGATGGCATTGGTTGCCGATACCAAAACGCGTTTGTCAACATTCTTTAAACGAGAAATAATGAACGACATTTGTTCGTGAAAGCCCAATTGCAGCGATTTGTCGAATTCATCTAAAATCAATGTTTTAATAGTTTCAGGATTGATTGACTCTCTTTCCATGTGATCCATAATTCTTCCCGGAGTTCCAATTAAGACGCTTGGTGGCGATGACAGATTTTTTATTTCGGTATCGATATTATGTCCGCCATAGCAAATGTTTACCTTATAATTAGTGCCCATTTTTTTCCAAACTTGCTCAATCTGCAAACCCAATTCTCTTGATGGAACTAAAATCAACGCTTGAATTCCTTTAGCATCCGGATCGATCAACTGATAAAGCGGATACAAAAACGCCAGTGTTTTTCCCGAACCTGTAGGCGATAATAAAAGCGTTTCGTTTTTATTTAAGATCGTTTCGTTCGCTGCAAGCTGCATTTCGTTTAACTCTTCTATGCCTAAATTCAGTAATATATTGGTTGATTTTGAATGATAATTCATGTGGAAATAATATTAAAATGTGGGAAAATAAAAACTTGAACCTTCAAGGTTCAAGTTCCTTTTATAATTGTTCAATCACGTAATCTTTATAAAAATCTTCAATTTCATCAAAGATACGTAAAAGCTGGTTGGGATCATCTTCTGTAACCAATCGCTGACGATGTGCCTTAAAACCGTGAATTCCTTTGAAATAATTGGTGTAATGTCTGCGCATTTCTACAATTCCCAAACGTTCGCCTTTCCATTCCATAGACCAGATCAAATGATTTTTTGCAGCTTCTAATCTATCTTTCATTGTAGGCGGAGCCAAAATTTCTCCCGTATTCAGGTAATGTTTAATTTCATTAAAAATCCAAGGATAACCAATCGCAGCGCGACCAATCATCATTCCGTCTAACCCAAAACGTTCTTTGTGTTCTTTTGCTTTTTGAGGTGAATCGATATCTCCGTTTCCGAAAATTGGAATTTTAATACGCGGATTGTTGTGAATACGTTCTATATGCGTCCAATCGCTGTGTCCTTTGTACATCTGCGCGCGCGTACGTGCATGAATGGTCAATGCCTGTACACCAACATCCTGCAAACGCTCGGCAACTTCATCAATATTAATCGATTCATCGTCCCAACCCAAACGTGTTTTTACCGTAACAGGCAAACTGGTTCCGCTGATAACCGCTTTGGTTAATCGAATCATTAAATCAACATCTTTTAAAACACCGGCACCGGCACCTTTACATACTACTTTTTTAACGGGACATCCAAAATTAATATCTACCAAATCGGGCTGAACGGTTTCCACAATCTTTGCAGAAAGCTGCATGGCTTCTTCATCACCGCCAAAAATCTGAATACCAACCGGACGTTCGTAATCAAAAATATCCAATTTCATTTTGCTTTTCATTGCATCGCGAATCAACCCTTCCGACGAAATAAATTCAGAATACATCATATCGGCACCGTGCATTTTGCACAAACGGCGAAACGGCGGATCACTCACATCTTCCATAGGCGCCAGTAAAAGCGGATGTTCGGGTAATTCTATTTTTCCTATTTTAATCATTCAATGAAATTTTATGCAAAATTAATCTATTATTTTTAAAGAGAGAAATTCGATTTTCTTTCAGACTAAAACTTTAAATTAGGTAAATAGCGTTCTTTAATAATGTTTAAATGATGAATATTGTGACCTGCAATAAGCTTTCCGATGATTTCTACCGATAATTCATTACCATTTGCTTTTCCTTTTTGTGCTAATTGTTCTGAAGTAAGTTTACTAAAAAAGACAAGAGAAAGTAATCTGTTTAAATGGAATTCTTCAATAAGTGTTGATAATTCTTGTTGATTTGCTGTCCCGTTTTCAGCATACTGATTTTCATCAAAACCAACGAGTTCTGTTTGATCTTTTCTTGCAAAACGTAACGCTCTGTAATGAAATATTTTCTCTACATCAGTTAAATGTTCCAATAAAGTTTTCAATGTCCATTTTCCTTCCGCATAAGCAAAATTACTTTGTTCTTCGGTTAATGATTGATAAATTTCTAATGTTTGGTTACACACAATTTTCATTTCTTCTAACCAGTTTTTAGAAGGAATCAAATTTAAATATCGCTGTATGTATTTTTCAAATTCGGTCATATTTCATAATTTTAAACTTAATGTAAATTAACGATGTTTCCTGATGTTTTTTATATCTTTAGAAACATTAATTAGTGAAACTTATGTCGAATATAGATTTTATTTTTGAGGAAAAAGCTGCCGATATCGGTAATTTTTTGGTAGGCAGATTGTTACCATTTAGACAAAAACGCAATATTGGTCCGTTTGTTTTTATCGATCACATGGGACCAGCACACATGACAGCAGACGAAAATTTAGATGTGGGTCCGCATCCTCACATTGGTTTATCAACTTTGACTTTTTTGTTCGAAGGTGCTGTAGCACATAAAGACAGTTTGGGAAACGATATTGTTATTAAGCCCGGAGCTGTAAACTGGATGACTGCCGGAAAAGGAGTAGTGCACTCTGAAAGAACGCCAGATTATTTAAGAACGGTTGATAAAACCATGCACGGTTTACAGATTTGGATTGCTTTGCCTAAGCATTTGGAAGATATGGAACCGAATTTTGTACATATTGAAGCAAAGGATTTGCCGGTTTGGCAAGAAAATAATTTAGATTTTAAACTGATTGCGGGCGAATTTGAAGATAAGAAATCCGGAGTTCCCGTGTATAGTAAGCTTTATATGATTGAAATTAAAGCTAACGAAACTCAAACTGTTCATTTGAAAGACCGATTGTATGGCGAAAGCGGATTGTATATTTTAGAAGGAAGCATTAAGCACCAAGATACAGAATTTGGCGAAAAGCATATTTTAATTACAAAAGATGCCCATTTGTGTGAATTTGAAATATCGGCAGGTTCAACCATTTATTTGTTTGGTGGAGAACCTTTTCCTGAAGAACGTTTTATTTACTGGAATTTCGTATCATCGTCTCGAGAAGTGATCGAAGAAGCTAAGTTAAAATGGCAGGCACAGGAATTTCCCAAAGTTCCCGGCGAAACCGATTTTGTTCCGTTACCTGTAGATTCGTTTAAGAAAAGTTAATAATGGAAAAAGTTACAGCAAAAATAGGCGCAGAAAATTATAAAACAGTTGTTACTTCATCAACTTCAGAGTTTATTACCGATATGCCTATAGACGAAGGCGGTCAAAATCTGGGGCCAAAACCAAAAGAATTATTAGCCGCTGCTTTGGCAGGTTGTGTTGCAATGACCGTAAAAATGTACGCCAACCGAAGCAAATGGTCGTTAGAAGATGTTTTTGTAGATGTAGAAATTGATACCGAAACAACTCCGGGAACCACCATTTTTACAAAGAAGGTTTCGTTTACCGGAAATTTAACCGAAGAACAAACGCAACGATTACATGTAATTGCACAAAAATGTCCGATTAATAAAATACTCCAAAACCCAATTGTAGTGAAATCATAACAAAAACGCTCCGATTTTTCGGGGCGTTTTTATTTTTAAAAATCTACCAAAAAAATAAACTATATTTGCACTTTGTAGCCTTTGGAAACTGCGTGAGGGATAGAAGCGAAAAGCCCGCAAGAATGAGGACTTGAAGTGCATAGCCCGACGAAGGAGGAACGACGAACGGCACGCCCAAAGAACAATTTATTTTTTACAATTTACATCAATGAAAAATATTAGAAACTTCTGTATTATAGCCCATATTGACCACGGTAAAAGTACCTTGGCAGACAGATTGTTGGGTGCCACACAAACTGTGACAGCTCGCGAAGAAAAAGCGCAATTGCTTGATAATATGGATCTTGAAAGAGAACGTGGTATCACGATTAAAAGTCACGCCATTCAAATGGAATATAAATACAAAGGCGAAGATTATATCTTAAATTTGATTGATACTCCGGGACACGTAGATTTTTCGTACGAAGTTTCTCGATCAATAGCTGCCTGCGAAGGTGCTTTGCTGATTGTTGATGCAGCACAAAGTATTCAGGCACAGACAATTTCGAACCTTTATCTGGCATTAGAGAATGATTTAGAGATTATTCCGGTGTTGAATAAAGTTGATTTACCTTCTGCAAATCCTGAAGAAGTAAGCGACGATATTATTGATTTATTGGGTTGCAAGTTAGAAGATATTATTCACGCATCGGGTAAAACCGGTTTTGGTGTTGAAAATATTTTGGCTGCTATTATTGATAAAATTCCTGCACCAAAAGGTAATGTAGAAGAGCCTTTACAGGCCTTGATTTTTGATTCGCACTACAATCCTTTCCGCGGAATCGAAGTTATTTTCCGTGTATTGAACGGACAAATTAAAAAAGGTCAGAAGATCAAATTCATGGCTACCGGGAATGAATATTATGCAGATGAGGTTGGTACCTTGAAATTAAATCAAGTACCTAAAAACGTGATTTCGTCTGGTGATGTTGGTTATTTGATTTCGGGAATTAAAGAAGCAAAAGAAGTAAAAGTTGGTGATACCATTACCGATGCTGTAAATCCTACCAAAAATATGATTACAGGGTTTGAAGATGTAAAACCAATGGTTTTTGCCGGAATTTATCCTGTTGATACCGAAGATTACGAAGATTTGCGTGCATCGATGGAAAAATTACAGTTGAATGATGCTTCGTTGGTTTTTCAGGCAGAAAGTTCGGCGGCTTTAGGTTTTGGTTTCCGTTGTGGATTCTTGGGAATGCTGCACATGGAAATTATCCAGGAACGTTTAGAACGTGAGTTTAATATGACGGTAATTACAACGGTTCCCAACGTTTCGTACTTGGCTTACACCAAAAAAGAACCTGATACGCCTTTAGTTGTAAACAACCCTTCTGATTTACCGGAACCATCGAAATTAGACCGTGTAGAAGAACCATATATTAAAGCAACCATTATTACAAAATCTGATTTTGTTGGAAACGTAATGAGTCTGTGTATTGAAAAACGGGGTGTTATTACCAATCAAACGTATCTTACAGAAAGTCGTGTTGAATTAAATTTTGATATGCCTTTGGCAGAAATTGTATTCGATTTTTACGATCGCTTAAAAACAGTTTCTAAAGGATACGCTTCTTTTGATTATCACCCAATTGGGTTACGAGCGTCAAAATTGGTTCGTTTAGATGTTTTATTGAACGCACAACCGGTTGATGCACTTTCGGCGTTAATTCACGAAAGCAGTGCGTACCACATTGGTAAAAAAATGTGCGAGAAGTTAAAAGAATTAATTCCAAGACAACAGTTCGATATTCCTATCCAAGCAGCAATTGGTGCAAAGGTAATTGCGCGTGAAACCATTAAAGCGTTGCGTAAAGACGTTACTGCAAAATGTTACGGTGGAGATATTTCTCGTAAACGTAAGTTATTAGAAAAACAGAAAAAAGGTAAAAAACGTATGCGTCAGGTAGGTAATGTAGAGATTCCTCAAGAAGCATTTATGGCTGTTTTAAAATTGAATGATTAATTAGCTGTAAGCTTTTTATAGTTTTTAGATAATAGAAAGACACTTCATTTTGGAGTGTCTTTTTTTGTGTATATTTAGATTATTAATTTTAAAAGTCTAAAAGATGCAAGAATTTCAAGTTTTGTTAAAAGAAGAAAGTCAAGTCGAGTTATTTGTCAATTTTATTGAAAATAATAATTATGGTAGATGGTGTGTTTTGTTTAATACGAAAGATGGTACTCAATTAGAAATTATTACACCAAATGAAATTTACAAAGAACGGATTTTAAATTTTAAAGATAATTTAAGATAGACTTCTTTACAGGTATCGGCAGCTTTTAGATAATCGAAATAATAAAAAACGCATCAAGAAATTGATGCGTTTTTCGGTTGTTTGTTGTTTACTTACTTATTATGAAAAAATTATTTTGCTTTTGTAAATTCTAAATTAACAATGAATTTTACATCTTTTGCAATACCCATACCTGTTGGGTCATAGTTTATGTTGAATGCTGTTCTGTCGATTGTTGTAGTAGCCTGAAAACCTACTTTTTGATTACCTTGTCCGTCGTCTTTCAATAAACCTCCGTAAACCAATGTAAAAGTAACCGGTTTCGTAACATCTTTAATCGTTAAGTTTCCATTTAACTTGTAGTTTTTACCATCTTTTTTAACTGATGTAGAAACAAATTTAATATCGTTGTATTTTGCAGTATCAAAAAAGTCAGCCGAACGCAAATGGTTGTCACGAGCATCGATTCCTGTGTTTACTGAATTTGCATCAATAGTGAAATTGAATTTTGCAGTAGTTATATCTTCATTCGTTAATTCTAACGAACCTTGGTATTTATCCATTTTACCATCTACAAACGAGATTCCCATGTGACCAACCGAGAAATTTAAGAACGAATGGTACGAATCTACATTATATTTTGTCTGTGCAAATGATGCTACAGAGAATAACGTTGCAACAAAAAATAGGGCTATCTTTTTCATTATTTACTTTTTTAAGTTTGATGATACAAATTTAGAGCAGTAAATACAGATAACCGTTAACCTAGATTAAGAAATTATTTTTTGGATTTCCAGATGAATCCATCTAAAACATAATGGGTTAGTTGAGGTAAAGTTAAAAGAGGAATCCATATAAAATGTAAGTTATCCGATATGTAGAATTCCGGAAACTGGAAATGTTCTTCCCAAACGGTTAGTTCCCAAATTAATTCTTCTAAAAATGCCAATCCTAATAAAATCAGCAAAAATATAACTACTAAATATTTTGTTTGGAAAAAAGGGAGATAGAAACTTCCTTTTTTATTAGGTTTGATTTCTTTAAAATAAACCAATGCCATATAAGGAATACCGTGTGAAACTACATTAAAGGCGGTAAAAATAAGCTCATTGTTGTAATGTATAATTCCCAAATACCAAGAAATGTAAGTGCCTAAAATAAGTAGGTTTTTAGGAAGATTCAACTGTTTTGTTTTAATGAAACCATATACTACCGAAACCAAATAAGCAATAAAAATAACGGCAAAACATATGAACAATATGTTGGTTATCTGTGGTTCGTTGCTCTGCAAAAATTCATTGCTCACAAACCAGTTAAAATTTCGATCGGGGTTTAAGAACCAAAACATCATGGGGAAAACCGTTGCATTGTAAATAACAATTTTATCAAACAGCAGTTTAAGTTTGTTTTTAGGTTCATTTCTACTGTACAATTTCATAAAACCGTATTGTTGCCTTATAAAATGAAAAACGGCAATGTAAGCCAGAACGCTCCAGAAAAAATCTTTACTTACAATAAAAGCAGCCATACTTAACAACAGGCAAATGCATGGAACAATCGTAAAAAGTTTCTTATGTTTGGATACTTCGGTTTTATTCAGATACGTTTTAAAAAGCGATGCGTAAGCGTGTGCAACATCAATAAAAACAATTAATACAAGCCAAGTTAAGAACGAATAATTGTCTTGAATTACTGCTAATTTTTCATTAAAAAGCAATACAATTAATGCAATGAAAAACGGCGGCAGTAAAATAAAAGCAACATCGGTTTGTTTTTTATGTATCCAGGGCTGTATCATTAATTAATTCTTTAGCGGCTTTAATGCCTTGACAAAAAGCTTCTTCAAAAATAGATATTCCGCTTAAATCTGAATGAGCAAAGTAGATTTTGTTTTCAATTGGTTGTGCTGCCTGTTTTATTTCTTCTGAAAAAATAAAATTTGAAAACGGACTAATCATTCCGTGTCCTTTTTTGTGGAGTTCCAACGAAATTACTTCGGCTGATATATTGTAATGAGCTTTTTCTAAATCGTTCAAAACGATTTTTTTCCAATAATCATCGGTGTTAGAAAGTAATCTTTTTCGTTCTGATTTTAAATTATCGGTACACAAAGCTGCATAATATGTTATTGAAAATGGCGTTTGATATTGGTTAAGCATTTGGTGCTGGTTGTAAATATAACCCAAGCCAAAACCGTTGTGTATAACGTTGTCCCAAGAAAGCGGAGCTCCTTCGCCAATAGGAAACTTGTTTAAGGCTAGTGTTGCAGTAATCCACGGCGCGTATTCAAACTTTTTAGAAATTTCGTTTCTGTTTTCTAAAATATATTTGTTTACAAACTGCGGTGTTGCCAAAATAACTTTATTGGCAATTATTTTGGTTGATGTTTTTAATCGATCGTCATAAACCAGCAGTTCAACTTTATTTTCTGCGGTTTTTACAGAATATACCAACACATTTTTGTTTGTTTTATTTTCTGTGTAGGGAAGAAATTTCTTTGCAATGAAATAGTTTCCTTCTGGCCAGGTTAATACTTCGTTTTGTGTGTCTTTTCTCGAACAGAAGTAATGAATTCCTGCCCAAGCCGAAACTTTATCAATCCCAATTCCGTAATCGTCTTTACAGCAATAATTCAAATAAGTAAAAAGTTCAGAATTATTCAAGTTGTTCGCAAGTAGCCAATCTTTAAATGTTAACTGATCTAATTTTGTGAATTCGTCGTCGTTCGATGATTGATGCAAGGGAATATCAAATGCATACGCGCCATCTTTTCCTTTGGCATCTTTATAGAACTGCATCTTTTCATCAAAGATTTTAAAAGATTTATGATCATCTTCTGAAAGCCCGTAATTCGGAATGATTCCTTCCTGCCAATAATTATGAATGAACAAGCGATCATGCGGAGTAAAACATAATTGCGATTCATCGTAAATGGGAGTTCCATCTTCAGAAAAACCTGTAATGATGTTACTTTCATGTAAAAAATCGATCAAATTTTTGTTTGAATGATTCGGTAACGGAAGATAATGTGCCGCAACAGGATATTTGCTGTATTGATTCTGCTTACCTAATGAATTTCCGCCTAATTCGGTTTCCATTTCAATAAGTTTAAAATCAAGAATATTGTTTTTAGAAAGCCAGCGTGCAGCAGATAATCCGGAGATTCCACCGCCAATAATCACAATGTTTTCATTGATTGTTTTTGATGGTTTTGGAAAATCGCCAGTACGCAAACGATGTCCCAGAATATGATTGGTTCCCGTGATCTTGAAAATCAGTTTCTCGACCGTTTTTTTGCACGATTGTACCAACGGAATTGCAACCAATGCTAGTAATCCTGTTTTTAAAAAATTACGACGTGTCCAATTAAATTTTGCTCCACTCTTCATCAAAATATCGAACTAAAGATTGGTTGTCTAAACGGTTAATCTCAACATTTTCTGCTTTCATATCTTCAGAAAACTTACTAAACTCGTCTAAATTATAATTATAAAACTTTAAATTGTTCAGCTTGCGGTACACTTTATTCAATCGAACCAGATTATTCGGAGAAAAAATAGCAAAGCCCCATTCACCAAAAGACGGTACATAGGTGTGATATCCGTTAATATTCGGATACACCGAACCTATTGTTTCATGCACACACCAATACGATTTTGGCGCATAATAAGGCGAAGTAGTTTGAACGGTTACTACCGCATTGGGCTGCATGCTTTCATACAGCGTTTTGTAAAAATAGGTGGTGTACAATTTGCCTAAACTGTAATTAGACGGATCTGGAAAATCAATAATCACAACATCATACTTCTCTTTATTTTGCTGCAACCAGATAAAAGCATCGGTATTATGAATGGTAACTTTTGGGCTGTTTAACGAATTATGGTTGTGCTTGCGCAGTATTTCGTTTGTTTTAAATAGATTTGTCATTCCCTCATCTAAATCAACCAGTGTTATCTTTTTTACGTCTTTATATTTTAATATTTCGCGGACAACCAAACCATCGCCACCACCTAATACCAAAACGTTTGATATTACAGGTGCTGCTGCCATTGCCGGATGTACCAAAACCTCGTGATAACGATATTCGTCTTTGGTGTTGAATTGCAGGTTATTGTTCAAAAACAACTGATATTCGCCCGCGCTTTCAGTTAAAATAATTCGTTGGTAAGGTGTACTTTGTTTGTAGATAATATTGTTTTGATACAGGTTGTTTTCTGTATATTTCAATAAATCGTTTGAATATGCAAAAGCGGTAACCAATAAAGCCAAACTTAAAAAAGCCTTGATTTGCAGGCTTCGTAAGTTAAAAATTTCTTTCCTTAAAAATATGCAAAGCGATATACCAACCAGAATATTTATAATTCCGAAAACTAATGATGTTCCCATTACTCCTAAATAAGGAATCAATAAAGTTGGGAATAAAACCGAAGCAATTAGCGCACCGATATAATCAAATGTAAAAACGTCTGAAACCAGCTCGCGAAAGGTGACGCGGTTTTTTAAGATGTTCATTAAAATAGGAATTTCCATTCCCGATAAACATCCGGTTAAAAAAACGCTGAAGTAAAGTATAAACTGAAAATGCGATATTCTTTGGAAAAGAACAAATAGCACAACCGAACTTAATCCGCCGATTATACCTATTAAAAGTTCAATTTCTATAAAACGATCAATTAAATTTCTTTTGATGTATTTTGCCAAAAAAGATCCTACACCCATTGAAAACAAATAGGTGCCAATAATAAAAGAAAACTGCTTTACCGAATCGCCCAGCAAATAACTGGCTAAAGCACCCGCAACTAATTCGTAAACCAAACCGCAGGTTGATACTATAAAAACCGCGACCAGCAGAAAAAGTTGAAAACGTTTGTTTTTATCCATGTAGCGCAGCGCTAATTATCATAGATATTCCAATGATAAATCCTGCAAAAACAATGGCAAGCGCAATGTTTTTATTTTCTACTATTTCTTTCCAAGAATTTTCCGGGGTTAATTTTTCAACAATTAAATAAGCAATCAGTAAAATTATTATTCCCAATATTGAATAGATTGCCGAATTTGTTATTCCGTTTAAAATTTGTTGCATAATCGTTTATTTATGGGAAGCTCCCGATGATGAATAGGTTCTGGCTATATAATGTACTCTGTTGCCCGTGTAGTTGGCATTTTCTAATTCGGTATTCACCTTTGATGAATTGCAGGTTAAGTTCGATATAAACATATAATTTCCAAAAATGTATAATCCTAAAATTATTCCTGCATATTTTAAAGGTTCGTAATTTTTGTATTTGTAAACGTTTTTAAAATCTTGTAACTCGTTAGTATGGTTTCTGTTAATAATCGTGTAATAGTAAAAAAAAGCAGCAGCTAAAGTAATTATAATAGAAATATACAGCCAAACCTGACTAACGCCACCAACAGTTATTTTGTAATCAACATCATACGAATTTTCTGGTTTATTAATGTTTGCAGTATAATGAAAAGCCAAATGATACGAACCGTTATCTACACCGCAAAAAGTTACTTCGTTACCCGATGCATAATTTTGTGAATTATTGAAATGTTTAAAAGTTTCGGTTAAATGGGTAGCGTTTGTTTTTTCGTTAACCAATGAAACATTTAAAGCAATGTCCGGATCTGTTACTTCTGATACAAACGAAAGTTTAACCTTTTTATCATGACCCTTAACATCAAAAGGCGGACTTATAAACTGATTACTTGTAGAATTTGCCTTAATAATACTGTTGGTATAAGTAACCATATCTACATTGTTGTAATTTAAAGCATAATGCAAACCACCGATCACTAAAGAAATCAAAGCAAAAAACAACACCAGATTTTTTAATACATTGTTGTTTTTGTAGATGCTTTCGCGTTCTTTTATAAATAGTTTTCTAAAACTTGTTTTGTTTAAATATTCGCCAAAAAAAACTTCGGTAACATCGCCATATTTTTCAACCGATAAAAACTGACTTTGATTATAATTGTGCTGAAACGTTCTGTTGTACGATTCTTCTAAAATGTTATTAAAGAAAACACCGTGTGCCGCAACAGGTAATGCGTACTGTGCAAATTCAAAATCATATCCAGATCCTTTGTACTTTATGGTTCCGCCTAATTTTGCTTGCTCTGCCAGTTCTGTGGTAATAGGAATCTCTGTTAAGAACGAATTAAAATCGCTTCCGTGCGATAAAAATATTAGATCACCGTTTTTGTCGGCTAAAATATATTCGTTCCACGAAACATAACTTCCTTTTTCTTGTTTGGTTGATATACCTACAATGTAATACGTTCGTCCGTTATAGGTAACTGTTTCGTTTAACGACGCGTATACATCTTTAAAAGAGCCCGTTATTTTACCAGTATATTCCGTTGAGGTTTCGTTGATTTTAGATATGGACGAACAAACTGGGCACGCAAAAGTTTGCGGCTTTAATTTAGTGTAAGCAATTTCTGTAACACTGTGGCAGTTTGCACATTGATATTTTGCATTCATTAGCGGTACACATTTGTTTCATTTAACACTTCGGCATTAAAAAATTGTTTGTAGGCAGTACTTAAAGCTTCTACTTTTTGTGTATTGTCTTTTAAGTAATTACACAGATAAATATCAAGCGTTAATTGCTCAAATTCTGGCCAGGTATGTATGCAGATGTGCGATTCTTTTAAGCAAAAAGCCATTGTATATCCGTTTGAATCAAATGAGTGATGCGATATACCTACAATTTCCAGATTAAAATCGTTAATAAGGTTTTTAGAAAATTCCTGAAAGTTTTCAAGTGAAGTTAAAAGCGTTTCGTCTTTAACCTGTAGGGTAAGCAGTTTGTGCAATCCGGGATTGTATAAGCTTTTTTCTGATTGATTCATTTTCTTTCAAAAGTGTTAACAAATATATAAAAAGAACTATAAAAAACAAAAGTCCAACAACTGTTGGACTTTAATTTAATATTTTAAGAAGATTATAATTGTGGACCAGCCGCAACTAATGATTTTCCTTCTTCGTTATCTGTGTAGTTTTCGAAATTTGATACGAACAACTTCGCTAAATCTGTAGCTTTTGTGTTCCATTCATTTGCAGCTGCATACGTATTTCTAGGATCTAAAATGTTAGTGTCAACACCTTCTAAACCTGTAGGAACTGCTAAATTGAAAATTGGAACAATAGTAGTTTCAGCATTTTCGATAGAACCATCTAAAATACGGTCGATAATTGCACGGGTATCTTTAATAGAAATACGTTTTCCGGTACCGTTCCAACCAGTGTTAACCATGTAAGCGGTAGCATTGTGCTCTTCCATTTTCTTAACTAATTCTTCACCGTATTTAGTTGGGTGCAAGCTTAAGAATGCTTTACCGAAACAAGCCGAAAAAGTAGGTTCTGGTTGTGTAACACCACGCTCTGTTCCTGCTAATTTTGCTGTAAATCCAGATAAGAAATAGTATTTTGTTTGTTCTGGAGTTAATTTAGAAACCGGAGGCATAACACCAAAAGCATCTGCCGTTAAGAAGATTACTTTTTTAGCGTGACCTGCTTTTGAAACCGGTTTTACAATATTCTCAATATGTTCAATAGGATAAGAAACACGAGTGTTTTGTGTTACAGATCCATCTTTAAAATCAATTTTTCCTTCCGCATCAAGAGTTACATTTTCTAACAATGCATCACGCTTAATAGCTGCAAAAATTTCCGGCTCGTGTTCTTTACTTAAATCAATTGTTTTAGCGTAACATCCGCCTTCAAAATTGAAAACACCGTCTTTATCCCATCCGTGCTCATCATCACCAATCAATTCACGTTTTGGATCTGTTGATAAAGTAGTTTTTCCTGTTCCCGATAAACCAAAGAAAACAGCAACATCGCCTTCTTTACCTTTATTTGCAGAACAGTGCATTGAAGCAATTCCTTGTAATGGTAAGTAGTAGTTCATCATAGAGAACATACCTTTTTTCATTTCGCCACCGTACCAAGTACCGCCAATTAACTGCATTTTTTCTGTTAAGTTGAATGCAATGTAAACTTCAGAATTTAAGTTGTGAGATTTGTAATCTTTAAATGAAGTTTTAGATGCGTTGATTACCACGAAATCTGGCTCGCCGAAGTTTTCTAATTCAGCATCGGTTGGGCGGATAAACATATTTTTTACAAAATGTGCCTGCCAAGCAACTTCCATGATAAAACGAACTTTTAAACGAGTATCTTCGTTTGCACCGCAAAAAGCATCAACAACATATAGTTTTTTACCTGATAATTCAGAAGTTGCGTTTTGCTTTAAAGCTTCCCAAGTATCTTGAGAAATAGGTTTGTTATCGTTTTTAGCGTTTTCAGAAGTCCACCAGATAGTGTTTTCTGTAACGGCATCTTTTACAATGTATTTATCTTTAGGAGAACGTCCGGTGAAATCACCCGTCATAACGTTTACAGCTCCAAGTTCCGATACTTGTCCACGCTCAAAACCTTGCAAGTTATCATCTGTTTCAGCTTTAAATAACTCATCGTACGACGGATTGTAAATAATTTCTGTTACATTGTTAATTCCGTACTTATCTAAAGATATTGATTTTGAAACCTTCATTTTTAAATCTTGTGTTGTGTTAATTTGCATACAAACTTACTAATAAATTTAGTATTTTTTTTATTAATTGTTTTTTTGTTTCATAGAATAGAGTGCCGTTAAAAACCAGCTTACTATTAAAAATAATCCGCCAACGGGTGTTACTGGGCCTAAAAATTTAAAGTTTATGCCCGATAAACCTTGGGTTGCCAGTAAAAAAATCGATCCCGAAAATAAAAAAATGCCTATGGAAGTTAAAATGCCAATGGTGCGCTTATTTTTTTCTGTTAATACATTTAGTTGCGAAATAAGCAGTAAAAACAATGCGTGATACATTTGATATCTTACGCCGGTTTCAAAACTTACCAACTGTTCTGCCGTTAAAACTTCTTTTAATGCATGTGCGCCAAAAGCACCTAAAATTATTGCAACAAATCCAAAAAAAGCTGCCAATGTTACTAACTTTCTAGTCATGGGAAAATTTTTGTCAAATGTACACTTTTTTATTTTTCGATAAGTGTTTTTTTTCATGCGCTATTTTTTTAGTACTTTTAGCACATACAAAACCAGAAATTAATGAAAAATATATTGTT
>Ga0213829_1000474_pt1 | contig 37720 bp, 31 predicted proteins | sample MC6MC0896MG_FD_180665 | JGI IMG/M metagenome (GOLD analysis project Ga0213829, IMG submission 180665) | Enriched soil aggregate microbial communities from Iowa State University, Ames, United States - MC6-MC0896-MG | ecosystem: Environmental > Terrestrial > Soil > Unclassified | place: USA: Iowa...
ACCGGGCTTGCCTTTCAACGAGCGCCGTCATAGATGCTGTCGATCAACCGGTCATAACCAGTGATTGGACGGCTTGTCCGGTTACCTCTAGCCTGCGCTCAACACCCGTGAACAGCGCAGCCCCCATCAAGGTGACCACCTGCGCAGGTAGACCACCATGATCGTCAGACCCAAACCCAACCTGATCAACATCCTCAGTGCGCTCAAGGGCTCGATCGCCAAGCGGATTGCCTTGCGCAGCCTGATGGTGACGCTGCTGGCCTGCATCATCGTGCTCGTCGAAACCCTGCACCCCAGCTACTTTGCCAAGGTCAACGCCACGCCGTTCACCTTGCTGGGCTTGTCCCTGTCGATTTTCATGAGCTTTCGCAACAACGCCTGCTATGACCGTTGGTATGAGGCGCGAAAAGCCTGGGGCGAAATGATCGTCGGGATCCGCTCGATGATTCGCGAAACCCAGGTCATCAAGAACCCGGAGGAGCGGCAGGTCATCCTGCGTAACCTGTGCGGCTTCTCCCATGCGCTCAACGCCAGACTGCGTTCGGAAAAGGAACGGGATGCCGCGAGCGACTGGCTTGATCCCATGCCCACGGACAACGTGCCCGATATCAGCGGGCGCATCCTGCTCGAGGTCGGCCGGCAGTGTTCGGCACTCGGCGAGTCGGGGGCAATCAGTGAGTGGCGCTACACGTTGATGGCCAACCACCTGACCGCCCTGACCCGGTGCCAGGCCATCTGTGAACGGATCAAGCACACGCCCCTGCCCTTTGCATACAACCTGTTGCTCCACCGAACCACCTACCTCTTCTGCATTTTGTTGCCCTTCGCCATGGCTGAACCGCTGGGCTGGCTGGCGCCGGTGTTCACCGCGATCGTCAGCTACACCTTCTTCGGCCTGGACGCGATCGGCGATGAGCTGGAGGACCCGTTCGGCCGCGACGAAAACGACCTGCCCACCGATGCCATGGTGCGCACCATCGAACGGGAAGTGCTGGCGGCGCTGGGGGCGACGCAGCTTCCCCCGGTCCTGGAGCCGGTGGATTATGTGCTGCGCTGAAGTCGCGACCCCGACGGCAAGACGGCGGGTTTGCGCAGCCGTGCACCCGCCGCCCCAGCCATCAATGTGATCGATCATTCAAATCATGAAGCAGCATTTTTCATTTGTCCTTGAACTGTGCAAAATGCCGCCCATTCGAATAGTCAGGATGAAAAAGCTTCATGAATCTCAATTTTGCATTTGCCTGCATGATCGTAATCTCGTTTGCCATTGCATTGGGTCAAAGCTGAACTGAACAAGCTGCAATGAAACGTTCGAGGCATTGAGCAGACCCATCAGCGATGCGCCGGGCAGCCCGTTCGTCTCATCGGGTTGCACTGTCAATATTTCGCAACCTTACTGCTAGGGTGGCACGGCGGCATCGGGATTTCGGCGCCCCTGGTCAGACAGCCGTGCACAGCAACGTGGGGGTTCGATTTTCTGTGCATCGAGGAAGATCGGCACGGCAGTCGCGTTCTGCGGTCAAGGCTGTGAAAGCAAGCGCCGTGTCTGCCGGAGAACGCCATGCGCCCGTACGCCATCCTGACACTGCTTGTTGCACTGTGGGCCTTGTGTCAGCTCTGGCTTGTGGTTCTTCGCAAAATTCGACACAAGACGGTCGATCGTCGAGAAAGCAAGACGCGTTCCGGCAGCCTGACAGTGCTCAAGCACGTCCGACGTCTATCGGGGACAGGGGCCATCATCATTGGCACCGTGATCCTGCTCATGCTGGCATGCCGTTTCCTGTCTTCAAGCACCCGCGTCGTATCCCAGGCAGTCATTGACCCCGCACAGTCGATCCTTGGCCTGACCAAGGCAATCGGCCCATACGGCACAATCCTGGGCATCCTCGGCTTACTTGGCGTCGGCCTATCGTTGTACTTGTCGGCGCGTCAGGCACCCATGCTGTCCAGCGAAGAATCGGGCAAAGACCCCGCCTCGGCGAGAACACCTGTGCCTCATGTCACCACCGCTCTGCTCATCCTTTCCCTGATTGGCTGGATCGCCGAACCCCTGGCCTACAACATGCAGCTGATGGTCAACAACCTTCGGATGAATGCGGCAGATCAACAAGCGCAAGGGGACATGGAAGAAGCACTGTCCGCCATTTCCCTGCTAAAGAATCCCGATGCAGAACCCGCCAATCCAGATACTGCGGCCCCTGAGATCCAGGCCGCCACCCGGCTTTTCGTCCGGGCAGCCCTCAGTGACATGACCCGAAGCCCGGTTTTCGAGCAATGGCTGCAGGTCACCCATTCAAACCGCAGCAAATCCGAGTTTGTCCGTGCAGCCCTGACCGGTCAGCGCATCGAAGTGTCCGCCTCGGCCGACAGCGCGATGAAAATCCGGCGAGAAGTCGCAGCGACGCTCGGCGATGTGCTCGAGGACAAGTCAGGCATTGTCAACGCGCAACAACAGATCGAGCAGGCAATAGCCCCCTCTGTCGCGCGCCTTGAACAGCAAAACCCCGAGCTCTTGGCAACATTGACGTCAGTGCTCGAGCAGCGCTATGACCCCCCGCTCGCCCCCCTGGATGCCCAGGAAAAACTGATTGCACAAGTGCTGGACCAGGCTTTTGGGGCAGTCAATGCCATACCCACGACAGAGTTGGGCAGACAAGCCAAAACACTGGTTAAAGACCTGGGCAGGAACGCCGTCAGGACCTGGACGCACACCTGGGCGAAGAACTGGGTGACCGTAGCACTCAAGCACTCTGCCCGGCCCGGTGTGCTTTCCGTGGCGGCGAGTCAGGCTTCCTTTGATGCCTCAGACGACGTTCGTGACCTGGTCAGGTCACTGAATGCAGCCGAAGGCCAAGGCTGGACGCCAAGTCCCGAAGCCCTGCATGAAGCGAAAATCGCCCAGGCGGTCAGCACCACGGTCGCCGGACTGCACCCGCCGCCGATGAACGCAGCCTTGCAAGAACGTCTGGGGGGTTACGATCCACTGCTCCCTGAGGCCCCGGATTTCGAAGTGGCTTCAAGCGGCTTGCGCATCAGGAAAATAGTGATCGGCCAGGACATTTACCCTGCAGCGATCGATGCCACCCGGATTCGCTGGACCCTTCAGCCGGCAACCGACGCAACAGGCGCCACCACCAAAGTCATCCTGGAAATCATGTCCAATGATCAATGGATCAATCTTGGCGTCTATGACGCGGCCATCGTCAACCAGGCACTGCGCTACGCAGCGGATGGTCGAGCAGTGGCCGTGACAAGTGCGCCCGGTGACGGGACGTTGATCAGTCGTGTGACCTACACGCATCCGGTGCTGACCGATACGCCGCTGGGCTGCCGGGCGGTAGAGGCGGATCGGTGGCTCGACACGTTCTCTGCCTCCTACGCGTCCCCCGGCAAGGTGCCCGATGTAGCGGGTCCCGGCCTGCCGGATCAGTACTGGCTGGCTGAAGATTACACTCCGCAGTTTCGGGAGCGTCGAGTCTCGGCAGGACCGGACTGGGCCTGGATGAAACGCTCCCCTGACCCTCTTGGAACTATCGACATTCGGGTCCGCACCACCTGGTCCCTTGGGCGCAGCCAGGCTCCCGACAAAGTGAACGGTGGGGCGAGCACCCTCGCGTTGGATTTCCCGGCGCGAGGCCTCCAGCAGCTGCGCCAGCGAGTGTCGAGCCGTCTGCCAGGTTATCTGAAAGCCCAACTGTACAGCCCTTCGTACGACGACTTCATGGCGCCGCTGGAAGACTTCGTGTTACTGCAGCGTTTCTTTCGTACGGCGTTGGCAGGGGGCCTTGGGCAAGACTTTCCAATCATTCAGCTGATCACGCTGGAGAGCGCCACACGCGGCTTCGTCCCTTACCAGCCAACCCTCCGCTGGGAGGAAGTACCCGAGGCCAGGCTGATGGAAGTCCTGCAACAGGCCGACCCCGACGCGCAGGACAGTTACAAGCGCTGGTATCAGGATTACTTTTTCCGGTTGGCGACCAGGCAGGCCGTGTGTGATCGCGTGTCGAGATGACAGTGATCATCCCGTTTACCGAAACCAAACGAAGTAATGGCTTGGCGCCTTATACCTGTTGCAACACCGCAGCTACGATAATTCACCGCCTGTCGCTAAAGGCACCGATCAGAAAACCTGCAAAAACTTCGTGATCTAGTCTGAGTGCAAAGTTCGGCTGGAGATTGCTCGATGCCATTGGCTGAAGAACGCAAACCCGAGCGCCGCAAGGAAACCCGGCTGTTTCTCTTTCTTGTCGTCTTCCTCTTCCCGTTGCTGTCGGTCGCCATCGTCGGCGGCTACGGCTTTCTCGTCTGGTTTTTCCAGATGCTGTATGGCCCCCCCGGCCCTCCCAACTAAAAGCCGTTGCTCAAGGCCTATTGGAGCCTGCACATGGACGAAGCGTTGCATATTGCCAGCCTTGTCGTACTTGCCAGACCCGAATTGTTCGACGCCGTCAAAGCCAACCTGCGTCTGCTGGAGGGTCTGGAACTGCATCAGGAAAGTGCGGCCGGAAAACTGGTGGTGGTCCTTGAGGCCGTGCACGAAAGCCAGATTCTGCAACGCATCGAACAGATCAACAACCTGCCGGGCGTACTCAGCGCCGCGTTGATCTACCACGAACTCCTCGAACCCGAAGGAGACATCGAATGAGCATGAGCCGCCGAGCATTCGTCAAGGCCCAAGCCGCCGCCATTGCCGCCGCCGCTGCCGGCCTGCCGATTGTGACCTCCGCCAGCAATCTGGTGACCGAAGCGGACATGGTGACCCTGGACTGGAACAAGGCACCCTGCCGTTTCTGCGGCACCGGCTGCAGCGTGATGGTCGCGACCCGGGACAACCGGGTGGTCGCCACCCATGGCGACGTCAAGGCCGAGGTCAACCGCGGGCTGAACTGCGTGAAGGGCTATTTCCTGTCGAAAATCATGTATGGCGTCGATCGCCTGACCCAACCGCTGTTGCGCATGAGCAATGGCCAGTACGACAAGCAGGGCGAATTCCAGCCGATCAGCTGGGAAAAAGCCTTCGACATCATGGAGCTCAAGTTCAAGGACGCCTTGAAGAGCAAAGGGCCCGGATCGGTCGGCATGTTCGGTTCCGGGCAATGGACGGTGTGGGAAGGTTACGCCGCCAACAAACTGATGAAAGCAGGCTTTCGCAGCAACAACATCGACCCCAACGCCCGCCATTGCATGGCCTCGGCGGTGATGGGCTTCATGCGCACCTTCGGCATGGATGAGCCGATGGGGTGCTACGACGACATCGAAGCCACCGATGCCTTCGTGCTCTGGGGCTCGAACATGGCCGAGATGCACCCGGTACTCTGGAGCCGGGTCACCGATCGGCGCCTGAGCCAGCCTCACGTGAAAGTCGCCGTGCTGTCGACCTTCGAGCATCGCAGCTTCGAACTGGCCGACATCCCCATGGTGTTCAAGCCGCAAACCGACCTGATGATCCTCAACTACATTGCCAACCACATCATTGAAAGCGGTGCGGTGAACCAGGATTTCATCAGCAAGCACACCCGGTTTGCCCAAGGCGCCGATGACATCGGTTACGGCCTGCGCCCTGACGATCCACGGGAAATGAAGGCGAAAAACGCGGCCAAGGCCAACACCTGGACAGACATTTCCTTCGAACAGTACGCAACGTTCGTCAAGCCCTACACCCTGGAGCGAACCGCCAGGGAGACCGGTGTCCCGGCTGAACGACTCAAAAGCCTGGCCGAGTTGTATGCCGACCCCAAGCGCAAGGTCGTGTCGTTCTGGACCATGGGTTTCAACCAGCACACACGGGGCGTCTGGGCCAACAACCTGATCTACAACATTCACTTGCTCACGGGCAAGATCAGCGAGCCGGGCAACAGCCCCTTTTCGTTGACCGGCCAGCCGTCGGCCTGTGGTACGGCGCGGGAGGTCGGGACCTTCTCCCACCGCTTGCCCGCCGACCTGGTCGTGACCAACCCCAAGCACCGCGCCATTGCCGAGAAAATCTGGAAGCTGCCCGCCGGCACCATTCAGGAAAAACCCGGTTTTCATGCGGTGGAACAGAGCCGCATGCTCAAGGACGGCGTGCTCAATGTCTACTGGACCCAGGCCAGCAACAACATGCACGCCGGGCCGAACATCATGCAGGAAGTGCTGCCGGGCTGGCGTAACCCGCAAAACTTCGTGATTGTCTCCGACGTCTACCCCACGGTTTCCGCCCAGGCCGCCGACCTGATCCTGCCCAGCGCCATGTGGGTGGAAAAGGAAGGCGCGTTTGGCAATGCCGAACGACGCACGCAATTCTGGCATCAGTTGGTGACCGCCCCGGGGGACGCCAAGTCCGACCTGTGGCAGTTGCTGGAGTTTTCCAAGCGTTTCACCACCGACGACACCTGGCCTGCCGAGTTGCTGGCCAAGGCGCCCGAGTACAGGGGCAAGACCCTGTTCGAGGTGCTGTTCAAAAATGGCCAGGTCGACCAGTTTCCCGTCGAGCAACTGGAAGCCGGCTACAAGAACGATGAAGCCAAGGCCTTCGGTTTCTACCTGCAAAAAGGTTTGTTCGAAGAGTACGCCCAATTCGGCCGCGGCCACGGCCATGACCTGGCCACGTTCGACCGTTACCACAGCGAACGAGGCCTGCGCTGGCCGGTGGTCGACGGCAAGGAAACCCGCTGGCGCTATCGCGAGGGGCTGGACCCCTACGTGGAAAAAGGTAGCGAGGTGCAGTTCTACGGCCACCCGGACAAGAAGGCGATCATCTTCGCCCTGCCCTACGAGCCCCCGGCCGAAGCCCCGGATGCCGATTACCCGTTCTGGCTGAGCACCGGACGCGTGCTCGAGCACTGGCACACCGGCACCATGACCCAACGTGTCGAGGAGCTGTACAAAGCAGTGCCGGACGCCCTGGTGTATATGCATCCTGACGATGCCAAGGCATTGAAGGCGCGGCGCGGCAGTGAAGTGAAGCTGATCAGCCGGCGCGGTGAAATCCGCGCGCGCATCGAAACCCGCGGGCGCAACAAACCGCCGCAGGGTCTGGTGTTCGTGCCGTTTTTCGATGCCAACAAGCTGATCAACAAGGTCACGCTCGACGCCACCGACCCGATCTCCAAGCAAACCGATTACAAAAAATGCGCGATACGCATCGAGTTGATCAGCGTGGCCTGAGGAGAACCGTCATGCCTTTTCGAATCCTGCCGTTGCTCCTGCTCGCTGCGATCGGCGTGGTGATGGCTGCAGACGTCGACTACCCGCTCGATGCCTCCGGGCCGGACGGGCGCCGGCCAGGCGGCACCTTGACCCAGAGCATGCCCGCCCCGCCCATCGCCGATGAAGAAAACAAGGACCTCAAGCGCGAACGCAATTACCCGGACCAGCCCCCCACCATCCCCCACAGCATTCGTGGATATCAAATCGACATCAACGGCAACAAGTGCCTGTCTTGTCACAGCCGTGCCAACAGCGCCCGCAGCCAGGCGACGATGATCAGCATCACCCACTACATGGACCGCGATGGCCAGGCGCTGGCGGCGGTGTCACCGCGTCGTTACTTCTGTAACCAATGCCATGTGCCGCAAACAGAGGTGCTGCCCCTGGTGGGCAACAACTTCGAGACCATCGACAAAATATTGCAAGACGATGCCAACGCCGCGCAGAAACCCTGAGGAGGCAAGATGAGAGCACTGTTCGCCCTGCTCAAGGACTACTGGGGCATCCTGCGTCGGCCGAGCCTCTACTACAGCCTGGGCTTTCTGACGCTGGGGGGCTTTATTGCCGGGATCATTTTCTGGGGCGGTTTCAACACCGCGCTCGAGCTGAGCAATACCGAGAAGTTTTGCGTCTCCTGTCATGAAATGCGCGACAACGTCTTCGTCGAGCTCAAGGACACGATCCACTACTCCAACCGTTCCGGTGTGCGCGCCAGTTGCCCGGACTGTCACGTGCCCCACGAATGGACCCATAAAATCGCGCGCAAGATGCAGGCTTCGAAAGAGGTCTGGGGGAAAATCTTCGGCACCATCGATACCCGTGACAAATTTGTCGCCCTGCGCCGGGAGCTGGCCGAACATGAATGGGCCAGGCTCAAGGCCAACGACTCTCGCGAATGCCGCAACTGCCACAACTTCGAGTTCATGGACTTCACCCGCCAAGGCAAGCGCGCCGCTGCCCTGCACTCGACGTCCCTGGCCAAGGGCGAAGCCACCTGCATCGACTGCCACAAGGGGATCGCCCACAAGCTGCCGGACATGAGTGGGGTCAAGGGTTGGTAGGTTTTCATCCGCCTACACAAATCCCGCAAACGGCAAAGATCCCCTGTAGGAGCTGGCTTGCCAGCGAATGCGGTATATCATTCAACATCTTCATTGACTGACCCACCGCTTTCGCTGGCAAGCCAGCTCCTACAGGTAATCGGGGTGTTCACAAATCCCGCGTCCGGCAAAAATCCCATGTAGGAGCTGGCTTGCCAGCGAAGGGGTCGGTACATTCAAAATCATTGTTGCCTGTGACGCCGCCTTCGCCGGCAAGCCAGCTCCTACAGGTAATCGGGGTGTTCACAAATCCCGCGTCCGGCAACGATCGGAAGTGGGAGATGCTTCAATCTCCGCGCAGGATCAACCCGTGCACACCGTCCCATTCGGCGAAGATCTCCTGCCCGCAGTTCACCCCAAGCCGGTGGTAATCTGCATGCGGTTTTTGCACCTGCAACTCGAGCCCGTCCCTGGTTTCGAGGTAGATGTTGACCATCGAACCGATGAACTCTTCGCCGACGACGGTACAGGCCAGTCGGTTGTGCCGCTTCGGTTGCGCAGTCAGGTCGATATGCTCGGCGCTGACGCAGACCGTGACGTCCTCGCCGGGGACCACCGATTTACCCTCGGGCAGTCGCGCCTGGAATTGACCCTGCGCCGAATCGAAGCGAACCAGCCCTGCATCGTCGAAGCCGGCGACCGTGCCGCACAGGATGTTTTTACCGCCCACGAACTCGGCGACGAAGCGGTTGTGCGGCTCCAGGAACACCTCCTGCGGCGAGCCGATCTGTTCCACCCGCCCCCGACTCATGATCACCACCCGATCCGCCATGGCAAAGGCTTCGGATTGACTGTGGGTGACATAGACGAAGGTGATACCCAGGTCCTTCTGCAGCCCGGTCAACACGCCTTGCATGCGCACACTCAAATGAGCGTCTAGCGCGCTCAGGGGTTCGTCGAGCAGCAGGATCGGCGGTTCGGTCACCAGCGAACGCGCCAGTGCCACCCGTTGCCGCTGACCACCGGACAGCAGGCTGATATCGCGCGTGGCGAACTCCGCCAGGTCCAGCCGCTCAAGCCAGTGCAGGGCCTTTTTGCGCCGCTCGGCCTTGGCCATGCCTCTCATGCGCAGACCGAACTCGACGTTCTCCAGCACGTTGAGAAACGGGAACAGGGCCAGGTTTTGCCAGACCAGCGGCGTATCCCGCTCCCAGGAGCACAGGTCATTGATTCGCTCACCGTTGAGCCGAATCTCGCCCTCGCTCGGTTTATCCAGCCCCGCGAGCATACGCAGCGTGGTGGTCTTGCCACAGCCGCTGGAGCCCATGATCGCGACGAACTCGCCCTTGTAGATCTCCAGGTTCATGCGTTCGACGGCCAGGTAGCTGCCGAAATGCTTGACCACGTTGTCGAATACCACCAGCGGTTGAGTCATGGCTGAATCCTTCGGGTTCGGATGATTGAGGTGGTATCAGGCCGTCGCGGGCTTGCGCCGGCGCATCAACAGCAGCTGCGCCAGAATCACCAGGGTCATGGTTGTGATGAAAACAATGGTGCCGATCGCGTTGATGGTCGGGCTCACCTGCCCTTGCAAGGTGTTGAGGATGCGCACCGGCACCGTCTCGTTAAGCCCCGAGACAAACCAGGCGACGGCGAACTCATCGAAGGACACGGCCATGGTCACGAACAACGCGGCGAAGATGCTCGGCGCGGTGAATGGCAGGATCACGTAACGCATGGCCTTCCACTGATTGGCCCCCAGGTTCCAGGCGGCGGCCTCGATGTTCGGATCCATCTGCGCCAGGCGCATCCTGATCACCGCCATGGCGAACGGCGCACACATGACGATGTGGCTGATCATGACCGCGTAAATCTCTCCGGAGAGCCCGACCCGCGACAGGAAGGCCAGCATGGCCAGGCCCATGATCACCACGGGTATGGTCGGCGGCAGCATGGCCAGCGCCATGTAGAGCGACTTGCCGAAGAACTGGTAACGGAAGTCTGTGTAAGCGGCGGTGAACCCGAGCAAGGTCGAGACCAGCGACACCACCACCCCCACTGTCAGGCTGTTGCCGAAGGCCTGCCACACCGCCGGATCAGCCGCGATCGCCTGGTACCAGTGCAGGCTGAAGCCGCCCAGGGGCAACGACGGAAAGCGGTCGATGTTGAACGAGAACACGAAGCTGCCGGCGATGGGTGTAAAGATGAAGATGAACACCAGTACGACAAAACTGCGCAGCAGGAAGTTGATCAGTCGATGCTCGTTCATGGCCGTCTCCGGTAAGCGAAGCGAACCGCAGCAAAAGCCGTGATCAGCAGCGTCAGGATCATCATCGTGGCGATCACCGCCGCCCGTGGCCATTGCTGGCCGGACTTGGTGGTGTCGGTGATCAGGGTGCTCAGGGTCGGTGGCTGGCCGCCGCCCAGGTACAGCGGGCTGACAAAGTCACCGAAGGTCAGGATGAAGCAGAACAGCGCCGCGATCACGATGCCGGTCCGTGCCGACGGGATCACCACCAGCAGCACCGTGCGCAAGCGGCCACAACCCAAGTTGTGGGCGGCCTCGATCAACGAGCGATCGATGTACATCAGGCTGAACAGCTGCAGCAACACCACCAGCGGCAGGCACAGCGTGAAGTAACCGACATAGGTACCGAACGTCGTGTTCAGCATCGCCAACGGCTCCAGCCCGAGCACGCCGAGCGCGGCATTGAAGATGCCGTTATCGCTGAGGAACACCTGCCATGAATAAGTGCGCACCAGGTAGCTGGTGAAGAACGGCGTGACCAGCAGCAATACCAGCAGCTGTTTCGTCGACTCGCGAAACTTGAAGGCGATCGTATACGCGCAGGGGAACGCCACCAGGCTCACCAGCACGGTGGCGCCCGCCGCCATGGCCAGGGTATGCAGGTAGGCATCCCAGAAGAAGCCGCGGCTGAACATGTAGCTCCAGTTCAGCCACTCGAACGTCGGCACCATGCGGAAGTTGCGCACCAGCCAGAAGCTGATCGCCACCAGAAATGCCAGCGGGAACACAAAGAAGATCAACTGCCAGATCAGGATCGGTAGCGAAAAACCAAGGCCGTACCAGGGCAGGCGTACGATTCTTTTGCGGTCTCGCCGTCGGCTGGGTGCGTTGTCGGTCAGCACCGACGGTGAAGTCTTGAGCTTGTCTGAAATCATTGCGACCACCTCCCACGCGTCTTGTCAGGCACCCTTGTATTGCGACCAGAAGTCATTCCACTCATCCAGGCTCTGCCGGACCGGGAGTTCGCGGTACTTGATGCGACCGTCGCGGATATCGTCCATGACATTACGCTGGCCGAGCAGCATGCCCTGGCGCCTGGCTTCGGCAGGATCGGTCTGGTTGAGCAGTTCCCAACCTTTCTTGCTCGGGATCAGCGCCGGGTAGGCGGCCATTTTCGCCGACTTGACCTGGCCTTGGGGTGAGGTGATGTATTGGATGAATTTCTTCGCCAGGTCCGGACTGTGGGCTTTTCTGGCGATGCAGTAGGACTCCGTCCATTGCAACCCGCCCTCTTGGGGCAACACGGTTTTCACCGGAGCGCCGGCGCGTTGCAAGACCCCGGTGATCCAGTCGCCGATGCCGCACATGGCATGGACCTGACCATTCTTCAGGGACGAAAAGGTACCGCCGTAATCGAAGAAGCCACCGATCTGCGGGCGCAGGCTCATCATTTTCTGCTGGACGGCTTTCCACTGCCCGGCGTCGATGTCATAAGGGCGGGCATTGCCATTGAGCAAACTGATCTGGCCCAGGTTCGGCAGGTGCCAATCGAAGTGGCCGACCTTGCCCTTGAGGCTTTCATCCCAGAACACATCGTAGCTGCGTACCTTGGCTTCGGGCACCAGCTGGGTGTTGTAGGCGATGCCGAGAAAGCCGAAGCGAATCAGCACTGAATAGAGTTTGTCCCCCTCCCAGTGACCGGGAAAGTGCTGGAATTCCGGATAGAAGTCGTCGAAGGGGTAGTCGGCCGGGTCGAGTTGCTCGATGTATTCGGCGGCATTGAGCTGCTGGACATACTCGGCGTCGGACAGGATCAGATCGAAGGTGCCGGGCGGCGATTGCGAGATCAGCCCCAGCATGTTGTCGCCACCGGTGTAGTACTTGGCCTTGACCTTGACCCCATACTGGCGTTCGAAATCGGCGACGATGTCTGGCTCGGCGTGTCCGGCCCAGGCCAGGATCACCAGCTCTTTTTCCGCGGCGGCGAAGCTTCGCAACGGCAGCAAACCGGACAGCGCCGCGGTGCCCGCCAGGACGCCGGTGGTCTTGAGGAAGGTACGGCGCGAAAGGTCGATGCGATTATTCATTATTGTCTCTCCCGGGTGATGGAAAGTGGCTTCTGTCCTTCTCGTCCTTGTGGTCTTGCCGCTTGCTGGTCGATCTGCCCGGCCCCACGCATCATTGGCTGGCAAGCGCCATTGCAGCAGATCGCCATCACCGTTTTTTGTACGCGTCCGACCTGAAGTTTGTCAGATCCGACCCATCACCCTTCCTTGCCCAAAAGCGCCACACCAAAAAGGCCGCGCCCTGTCAGAAAAGCCTAAACAAAGGGTTTTTTGTCAATTTTGGGTCGGTTTTAGACAAATCGATGCCGCTTCTATCTGATGGAATCATTCCATGCACCCCGTTCGATCCCTGCCGTCGAAAAGAGGGCCCGGGGAAAAGGCGAACGCTTCCAGCGTCAATCACTCAAGAGAGTCCGTAGATGAACAACAGCGTCGTTATTGGCGAACTCACCTGGCCGGAGTATGCAGAGAAGGTCGCTACCGGCTGCCCGATTTTTCTGCCGGTGGGCGCCCTGGAACAGCATGGCCATCACATGTGCATGGAGGTCGACGTACTGCTGCCCACCGCGATCTGCAAGGCGGTCGCGCAGAATGTCAGCGGCCTGGTGTTGCCGGCCCTGGCCTACGGCTATAAATCCCAGCAGAAATCCGGCGGTGGCAACCACTTCCCCGGCACCACCAGTCTCGATGGCGCCACGCTGACCCACACCGTGCAGGACATCATCCGCGAACTGGCACGCCATGGCGCACGCAAACTGGTGATGATGAACGGTCACTATGAAAACTCGATGTTCATAGTCGAGGGCATTGACCTGGCTCTACGCGAACTTCGTTATGGCGGCATCGATGACTTCAAAGTGGTGGTGTTGTCTTATTGGGACTTCGTCAACGATCCTGCTGTTATCAAACAACTGTATCCCGATGGTTTCCTCGGTTGGGATATCGAACACGGCGGTGTGTTTGAAACTTCGCTGATGCTGGCACTTCACCCGGACAAGGTCGATCTGAGTCGCGCCGTTGACCATCCGCCCGCCCGCTTTCCTCCATATGACGTCTTTCCCATCATCCCGGAGCGCACCCCGGCGTGCGGCACGCTGTCCTCCCCCAAAGGCTCCAGTCGCGAGAAAGGCGAATTGATCCTGGACGTCTGTGTTACCGGCATCAGCGCGGCTGTCAGGGAGGCCTTTGATTTAACCACTTGAAGAGACAACGGCGGGCGCCAACCAGTACCCGCCGTTAACGCTGCACCCTCCAGAACATAATAAAAAGGGTACTTCTCATGTCCAGCACCTCCACTTTGGCCCCAGGGCTCAAGCAGCGTCACGTCACCATGCTCTCCATAGCCGGCGCCATCGGTGCCGGCCTGTTCATCGGCTCGGGGCACGCCATCGCCTCCGCTGGTCCGGCGGCGATCCTCGCTTACATCATGTCCGGCACCCTGGTTGTGCTGGTGATGCGCATGCTCGGAGAAATGGCGGTCGCCTCGCCGGATACCGGATCGTTTTCAACCTATGCCGAGCGCGCCATGGGACGCAGCGCCGGCTTTACCATCGGCTGGTTGTACTGGTGGTTCTGGGTGCTGGTCATTCCCATCGAAGCCATTGCCGCCGCGGCCATTCTCAACGCCTGGTTCCCGTCGATCCAGACCTGGGAATTCGCGATAGCGGTCACCGGATTGCTGACCCTGACGAACCTGTTCAGTGTCGCGCGCTACGGCGAGTTCGAGTTCTGGTTCGCCATGCTCAAGGTCATCGCTGTCCTGGGCTTTATCGCCCTTGGCGCGCTGGCGCTGGCGGGCGGGTTGCCGGACACGACCGTCAGTGGTGTGGTGCAATTAAGCCATGAATTCGGTGGTTTCATGCCCAACGGCATGACCGCCGTGGTCGGTGCGATGCTCACCACCGTGTTCAGTTTCATGGGCACGGAAATCGTCACGATTGCCGCCGCCGAATCGCAGAACCCGTCGAAACAGATTACCCGCGCGACCAACTCCGTCGTCTGGCGCATGGGGATTTTCTACATCGTCTCGGTGTTCCTCATCGTCTCCATCGTGCCCTGGAACGACCCGATGCTGGTGCAGGTCGGTTCTTATCAGCGGGCGCTGGAGTTGATGAACATCCCCTACGCGAAAATGATTGTCGATATCGTCGTGCTTATCGCTGTCGCCAGCTGCCTGAACTCAGCCATCTATACCGCCTCGCGCATGGTCTTCTCCTTGAGCAAACGCGGGGATGGCCCACGGGTACTGCAAAAGACTTCAGCGTCAGGGGTGCCTTACTTTGCGGTACTGGCCAGCACGGCAGTGGGCTTCCTGACCACGGCGCTGAACTATTTTGCGCCCAACGAAGTGTTCTCCTTCCTGTTGGCCACCTCGGGGGCCGTCGCGCTGCTGGTCTATCTGGCCATTGCGGTTTCGCAATTGATACTGCGCAAGAAGATGAACGCTTCGGGACAGCCGATCGCCTTCAAGATGTGGTTTTACCCTTGGCTCAGTTACCTGGTGATCGTCAGCATCTTGAGCATTCTGGTGGTGATGTTGATTTTGCCGGAGCACCGCATGGAAGTGATTGCTACCGGGGCCCTGACGCTTTCCATTATCTGCATGGGTGCTATTTTCAACGCCAAAAAGAGCACCGTACGGAAAGCCGAACTGGCTTGAACGAACACACATTCGACGGCGCACTTGAACCCCGCTCCGACGATTGACCTTTCACCTCTTTGCGGCCCGCTTACCACCACGGAGCGGGCCGTTTTTTTTTGCCCTTTCCCTCCCCCTCCTGTTCCGCCCCCCCCTGATCACCTATAACAGGTCTCGAATGCCTATTGATAAGGCTCTGGGTGTAATATCCAGTAACCCGAATGCAGGGTTAATCACCATAAAATCGAGATGATGTTGCCACCTTTCGGCAGCTTGCCGCAGAGCGCGTCACTATTACAGTTGAGGAGCGGTAACGATGGCGAAACTCCAGGTGGCGAAACCCGCCGCAGGACGTTCGGCAAAAGAACAACGGCCGGTGAAAACCGTGGGTTTCCTGGTCATCCCCAACTTCACCACCATCGGCTTCGCCTCCGCCGTGGAGACCCTGCGCATGGCCAACATGGCGGCGCGCGAACCGATGTTCCGCACAGTGATCATCGCCGCCAGCCTGGACCCGGTCACGGCCAGCAATGGCATGCGTATCTTGCCCGACCACACCATCACCGATGCACCCAGGCTCGACATGCTGTTCGTGGTCGGATCCAACCCGATCGTTTCCAACCACAGCAGCCGACCGCTGCTCAATTGGCTGCGCAAGCTGGCGCATGATCAGGTGCCGCTGGGCGGGATTTGCACGGGCAGTCACTTGCTGGCACGGGCCGATCTACTCAAGGGCTACCGCTGCACGATTCACTGGGAAGACATCGAGGCGCTGAAGGAGCGTTTCCCGGGGATCATCATTTCCAACCAGCTGTTCGAACTCGATCGCGACCGCTACACCTGTTCCGGCGGCGTGGCCTCGATGGACATGACCCTGCAGTTGATCGCCCGCGAACCGGGCGGCCGGGATATCGCCGCCCATGCGGCCGAGTTGCTGCTGTGTGATCGGGTACGGGGCGCGAGGGAGCAACAGCGTGTGCCGTTGCGGCAGAAACTGGGCACCTCGCAGCCCAAGCTGAGCCAGATGGTGGCGATCATGGAGGCCAATCTGGAGGAGCCGGTGGGCCTGGAAGAACTGGCGCGGTTGAACGAGGTGTCGGTGCGGCAGCTGGAGCGTCTGTTTCACAAGCACCTGCAACGCACGCCAAGCCAGTACTACCTGGAACTGCGTCTGTCACGGGCGCGGCAATTACTGCTGCGCAGCGAGTCGCAAGTGCGCGATATCGCCCTGGCGTGCGGCTTTGTCTCGCCAGCGCACTTCTCCAAATGCTACAGCCGGTTTTTCGGCGTATCGCCTATTGGAGAGCGCAAGCAGGTGGCTGCGGTGCATTGATTGGGGTGGGGCGGATTGTTTGCGAGGGAGGGTCGGAATTCAAAATTGATGTTGGCTGGACTGGCCTCATCGCGAGCAAGCTCGCTCCCACAGTGGATAGGTGTCGTGCCGAAATCTTGTGTACGCCACCGAAACCTGTGGGAGCGAGCTTGCTCGCGATGGCGGACTGACATTCAGCATTGATGTCGGCTGGACTGGCCTCATCGCGAGCAAGCTCGCTCCCACAATGGATAGGTGTCGTGCCGAAATCTTGTGTACGCCACCGAAACCTGTGGGAGCGAGCTTGCTCGCGATGGCGGACTGACATTCAGCATTGATGTCGGCTGGACTGGCCTCATCGCGAGCAAGCTCGCTCCCACAATGGATAGGTGTCGTGCCGAAATCTTGTGTACGCCACCGAAACCTGTGGGAGCGAGCTTGCTCGCGATGGCGGACTGACATTCAACAGTGATGTCGGCTGGACTGGCCCCTCGCGAGCAGGCTCGCTCCCACAGTGGATGGGTGTCGTGCCGAAACTTTGTGTACACCACTGAAACCTGTGGGAGCGGGCTTGCCCGCGAGGGCATCCGTGAGATCGCCATCGCAGGCAAGCTGTATCCACAGTGGCGAGATCGACTCAGTCCTGCAAAGCCTTATGCGCCGTCTCCCGACTCGCCAGCATCGCCACCAGTGCCACCGCCGCGGCTGCCAACAGATACCAGGCAGGCGCCATTTTGTTGCCGGTCAGTTGAATCAGCCAGGTCGCGATAAACGGCGCGGTACCGCCGAACACCGCATTGGCGATATTGAAACTGAAAGCAAAACCACTGAAACGCACCCGGGTCGGGAAGATCTCGGCGAGGAAGCACGGCAAGGTGCCGTCGTTCATCGCCAGGATCGCGCCGAAGGCGATCTGGATCATCAGGATCACGATCAGCGGCTGGTTCTCCAGCATGCCGAACAGCGGAAACGTCAGCACCAGGAACAACACCGAAGCCGTCAGCAGCATGGTCTTGCGGCCAAAGCGGTCCGAGAGCTTGCCCATCAGGAAAATCAACCCGATATAGGTCGCCAGCGACACCGTAGAGGCCAGGAACGAATCGCTCTCGCTCATGCCCATCTCGGTGGACAGATAGGTGGGCATGTAGCTGAGCAGCAGGTAGAAGGCCACCGCGTTCAGGCAGGTCACGCCGATCCCGATCATCACGCTGCGCCGGTGCACGGTCAGCAGTTCGCGAACCGGCGAATGGGTCGCGCACTCCTTGGCTTCCAGGCGCTTTTCCATTTCCAGGAATTTGGGCGTGTCCTGCAGGCTCATGCGGATATAACGCCCCACCAGACCAAACGGCGCCGCCAACAGAAACGGCAGGCGCCAGCCCCAACTGTGCAGGTCCTCGACACTCATCCAGGCATGCAAGCCAGCCACGAACACCGCGCCGAACAGCAGGCCGGCCGCGGTGCTGGCCGGAACGATGCTGGTGTACAAACCGCGCTTGCCCTCGGGGGCGTACTCGGCGAGAAAGGCTGACGCCCCAGCGTATTCGCCGGAAGCGGAAAAACCCTGGAACAGGCGGATCAGCAACAACAAGGCCGGCGCCCACAGACCGATATGGTTGTAAGTGGGCAGAATGCCGATGCAGAAAGTCGACACCGACATGATCAGGATCGACCAGGACAACGCACTGCGCCGCCCGTACTTGTCACCGAAGTGACCCCAGACCAGTCCACCCAGCGGACGCACGATAAACGACAACGCGAATACCGCGAAGGTCGCCAGCAACGCCGTCGCCTTGTCGGTCTGCGGGAAAAACGTCAGGGCGATGACCGTTGCCAGATAACCGTAGGCCGCATAGTCGAACCACTCGACAAAGTTGCCCATGAAGCTGGCACTGGCCGCGCGGCGCAAGGCCTTGCGCTCGGACGTCAGTTCACGTTGCTGTTCCAGGGTGGGTGTCAGGCTCGCGCTCTGGGTGCTCATTGCGCACCTCCGGTGGTAGAGGTGCGGTTTTGGATATGGAAAGTCGGGACGCGGATCATGGCAAAACCCCTCTATTGTTTTACTTGGCAGGGTTATGGGTTTGTAGATGCTGCGCGTTCTTGGGCGCGCATGCATCAGTGGCAACAAAAAACGCCGCACAGGCTCACTGTGCGGCGCTCGTCTTACTTCTTGATGATGTTGTGTTCCGGGCCATACGGGAAATGGGTGATGTTTTCCCCACCCTGCTCGTTGACGATCAGGATGTCGTGCTCACGATAACCACCGGCGCCCGGCAGGCCTTCGGGCAGCATGATCATCGGCTCGATGGACACCACCATCCCCGGCTCCAGCACCGTGTCGATGTCTTCGCGCAGTTCCAGACCGGCTTCGCGGCCGTAGTAATGGCTCAACGTGCCGAACGAGTGGCCGTAGCCGAAGGTGCGGTACTGCAGCAGATCGTGCTCCAGGAAAATCTCGTTCAGTTGCAGCGCGATATCGCAGCAGCGCATGCCCGGCTTGATCAGCTTCAGACCGGCCTCGTGCACCTTGACGTTGACCTCCCACAAGCGCAGATGCTCGTCGGAACAGTGATCCAGAAACAAGGTGCGTTCCAGCGCCGTGTAGTACCCGGCGATCATCGGGAAGCAATTGAGGCTGAGGATGTCGCCCTTGTTGACCTTGCGCGAGGTCACCGGGTTATGCGCGCCGTCGGTGTTGATGCCGGACTGGAACCAGGTCCAGGTGTCCATCAGCTCGGAGTCGGGGAAGGTGCGGGCAATTTCGCGCACCATCGCCTGGGTCGCATGCAGCGCCACTTCATATTCCGGCACCTGGTCACGCAAGGCTTCGACGATGGCCGCACCACCGATGTCCGCTACGCGCGCGCCGTGACGGATGATCGCATGCTCTTCGGCGGACTTGATCATGCGCATGCGCATGCAGGGTGCCGCGACGTCCACCAATTCGGCCTGTGGGTAACGGCTCGCGAGCTTGTCGCGATTGAGCAGGTTCAGGTGGTCGAATTCGATGCCGATCCGTCCGGCCTTGGGCAACGCTTGCTGAATCGCGACGAAATAGTTGTCACGCTGCCAGTCGGTGTAGACGATGTTTTCCGTGCCGACGGTCCGGCGCCAAGGCTGGCCGCCATCGATGTTGGCGCTGATGGTGACGGCGCTGTCCTGGGTCACCACCAGGGCGTACTGGCGGCCGAAGGAGCAATACAGGAAATCGCTGTAGTAGTTAATGTTGTGATACGAGGTGAAGACCGCTGCGTCGATATTGTTCTGCGCCAGGTAAGCCCGTAATTTCGCCTGGCGATTGGCGTACTCCTGGGCCGAGAAGGTCGGTGTCACTTTTTCGCCGTTCATGATCTGGATGGTCTTGGGCATTTGCATGTCTTTTATCCTTGTCAGTGATTGCAACAGAAGGCGCCACTCTGGTCGAGCCGCTGAAGATCATTCGAACAGATGCAAAGCGAAGTTTTTTGTGCGAATCCGACCTGTAGTTGGTCAGATCCGCTCTTTGGCAAGCGCCCCTCCAACCCATACGCCAAAAACAACAATGCCCCCGTAGACGGAGGCATTGGTTCAGAAATTCACACGGTCAATGTAGGAGCGAGCTTGCTCGCGAAGGCGATGATTCGGCAGACATCAGCGGTGAATGTTATACCGCTTTCGCTGGCAAGCCAGCTCCTACAAGGGATCAGTGTCGTGCACACAACCAGTGCCCACTGAAAATCTACTGTAGGAGCTGGCTTGCCAGCGAAGAGGCCAGCACAGGCAAAATAGAGGCAGACTGACACCCCGCAATCAATTCCCCACCCACATCCTCCCGCGGATGCGCACCGAAATACTGGCGATAGCAACGCGCAAAATGCTGCACCGAGACAAACCCGCAAGCCTGTACAACCTCCACCATCGATAGCCCCCCGGCCTGCAGTAACTGACGCGCCCGCTGCAGACGCAAATCCAGATAATGCCGCGACGGCGAACACCCCAGACTGCGCTTGAATAACCGCTCCAGGTGTCGGCGAGACATGCCCATCTTCTCCGCCAGTTCATCGATACCCAAGGTGCGGCCCAAGTGATCGCCCATCAAGCCAGCGCCGCTTGCAGCCTTGCCGGAGCGTTATGCATGGCCTGTAGCGGCCTGGCCTGGCGCGCGGCGTGTTTCTCCATGCGCAGCACCAGACCACGTCCGTGGTTGCGGGACAGCAGTTCGTGCATCAACCCTTGAACAGCCTGCGGCCCGACACAGGTCAGCCGTTGACGGTCAACGCAGAACGGCGCAGCCACCGGGTTCAACTCGTTGAAGGCTGCCTGGGACTCAGGCGTATCGGGCTCTGGCAAGCTGCAGCGATAGCCGTCCAGCACCCCGATCCGTGCCAGCAGCCAACCCGCCTTGCCCAAGGCCCCCAGGCTGATCGGCTGCTGGGCCCAGTAACCCAGCTGCTGGCGAACGTCCGGCTGATCCGCACCGCCGTGCACGCTATCGCCACCACAGAGGATCAACACATCCAATACCTGGCTCTGATCCAATTGCATCGTGGCGGTGGCGATGCCGTTGCTGGCACGCAGTTGCCCTCCTTGCAGACTGAGCATCTGCCATTGGCAAAGCGTGCGCCCGGCCACCTGGTTAGCCAGGCGCAGTGGCTCCAGCGCATTGGCCAGGGTGTACAAATCGAACGCTTCCATCAGCCAGAAGCCGATACGCAGCGGCGATGTTTGTGCTCGGTCAGATTCGCCAGGATGGGCGCTGAAGACATCCTCTCCTGGCTTGAACTCATCAAAAATACTGCTAACCATGGTTGATCCCCGCGCGTCGCTTTCAAGGTTGTTGCACCCAGGCGAATTGTCGGCGTCAGGGATCCTCGAGGCGTGTCAGATTTCGACCTCAAAGTGTTCGTCAGTACCACTCTTGCAGTTGGCAGGCTATCGGGGAGCGGGTCAAAGCTCGAAATACATGGGCAAAGTAAAAGCACAGCAAGCCGCTATCGGTGGCGAAATGCAGGCGAACTCAGAACCCATCCTGATCGCTCTGGTCACCGAGGCACTCAAGGCGGCTCTGGCCAGGCACGCCTTGTAATTGCGCGACGTTACGAGCGCAATACGCCAATCGCCCGCCGATACTTTTCAATGCGCTCCAGATCGTCCCAGGATGGCTGGGCAATCCGCGATAAATCGCTGTTCTCTTCAAGGTCCGCCAGTTTGACAACGCGGCCAATCGGGTTCAGCGCTGCGCGTTCGACGAATGCCTCATAGGACTCGCCGGGCACTTTGGTCACCGACGCGATAGCCTCCAGCACCGTTTCGCTGAAGCCTTCCTGGCGCAGGTCATCCAGGCTGATGCCGCAGTCTTCGACCACGTCATGCAGCACCGCAACGATGCGTTCTTCGAGGGTGTTGACCCGCAACATGACCCTCAGCGGATGCAGAATGTAAGGCGATCCGCCCTTGTCGACTTGCCCTTGATGGGCGTTGGCAGCGATGGCAATGGCGCGTTCCAGTGTTTGAGTCATCTCGCGGTTCCCCGGTTTGAATGCCTGAATGAAGCTGAGGTCGTTGGACCCTTTCCCGACTTGATCAGTTTGACTCAGGACTTGAGCACCACAAAGCCTTCCTCAAGCGCCGAGGCGATGATGTCGGCGGCGGGCACGTTGATCCAGGTGGCCGCATCGATGTCGCCAACCGACGCCAGCCAGCGTCCGACCATCTGATAACCGAGCGTATAACCCAGCCATTTTGGCTGAGCACCGGTTCCGAAGAACCACTCGCTGTGGTTGTAGTACCCCGACTCGAGCGCCTGCAGATCGACCGGGGCGCGCAGCAGTTCGGCGCTGCTGACGGCATGCTCCCAAGGCTCCGGGTCGCTGCCGAGCAAATGGCGGACAAACTGCCCGGCCAGGCCTTCGCTGACCAAGGCTTCACCCAGTGTCCAGCCATACCCCGGACCCGCCATGCGCAAGCAATGATGGACCTCATGCACGATCTGCCGATGCAACGCGCCGCTGCGCAGGCTGGGCAACCAATTGGGGTTATCCGGATCGAGGGTCATCGAGAACAGGGTGCTTCGATACGCTCGCCCCATCAGCCCCATCTCGGGGATGGTCTCGCCGGGCAGACGCTGGATCAGCACATCAAGTCGTGGTGGGGTGAGCAGTCGCGAGACCGTCTTGCAGGCGGCGTCGAATTCGCCGATCACCTCGGCGCGATATTCATCGAGGCTCCCTGAGGCTTCCAGCCAGTGCAGCGTCCATCTGTCCATTATCAGTTAACCCAACCCTAAGTTTTGAAGTCGTCGCGAGCATATGCGCAGGCCCGAAGCCTCCGAATCAGTTATCTGTACTCAAATGCCAGCTTAATAATATTTTACCGATACTAGGGTAGATTGTGATGTTTCATGATGATATTAAAATGCTATATGATCGACCACTGGATAGTGACTAACCATTGAGGGTTCCCATGAGCTACAGCGCCGAAATCAGCCGAACCAGCCCGACCGCGTTCCTGTTCCTGGTAGATCAGTCTGGCTCAATGCAAGACGTGATGGATAACGGAAAATCCAAGGCCCAGTTCGTGGCGGACGTTCTAAATCGCACATTTGCCACGCTAATTACTCGCTGCACGAAATCCGAAGGCACTCGTGACTACTTCGAGGTTGGTGTCTTGGGTTACTCTGGCTCTACGGCCGCGAACGGCTTAGCCGGACCGCTTTCAGCTTCTATCCTTCACCCTATTTCTCAGATCGAAGCTAATCCTCTTCGCATCGAAGACCGGGTCAAACGTATGGATGACGGAGCTGGAGGCCTAGTCGATCAGGCAATCAAATTTCCCGTTTGGTTTGAACCTAAGGCTGCAGGCGGCACCCCCATGTGCACTGCCATCACAGCAGCTGCGGAGCAGTTAGTCGCCTGGTGCGATGCACATCCGGATAGCTACCCACCAACTGTCTTGCATGTAACCGACGGTGAGTCGACCGACGGAGATCCGGAAGGCTTAGGCCAACAACTCCAGCAGGTCAGCACCAGCGACGGCCACGTGCTTCTGTTCAACCTCCATGTAAGTACCAGTGGTGGCGATCCGGTGAAATTTCCAATCTCGGATTCGAACTTGAGCGATAGCTACGCAAAACTCCTGTTCCGTATGTCTAGCCCTCTGCCAGCTCACCTCCAAAGAGTTGCGGAAGAGAAAGGGATCAAAGCCACCATGGAATCCAGGGGATTCGTTTTCAATGGCGACATCGCCGAGATTGTCGACTTCTTTGACATTGGTACCCGGGCGGCTCAGTTGCGCTGACCATGGCATTTCAGATCCTTTTCGAAGGGACGGTAGCCAAGCATGTTGAGTTTCCTGAGGAAAACGAGGACGCTTACCGCTTGGCTCCAGATAGGGGTCGTGTGGTGCTCTCGGATGGCGCCTCAGAATCCTTTGACGCCCGTAACTGGGCAAACTTGATAGTGGATCAATTCCTAAATAGCGAGCCATCGGACGAGAGGATCTATTCGAGTATTCAAGCGTATGGAGCACTCCACGACCCCAGTACCTTAACTTGGTCTAAGGCGGCAGCTTATGAGCGGGGCAGCTTTGCCACATTGGTGATCGCACAAGATGATCCAAATCGCCAAACGGTAAAGATCACTGCCTTGGGAGATAGTCTTGCTGTCTGGTGCAATGGCGATAACGTACTAGAAACAGCACCCTATTCACGCTCTGAACAGTTCACCGAAAAGCCTACCCTTCTAGCTACTCGACAGGAGCTCAATGGATCGGTGAGTCCCGGTGAGCCTGGACGGTGGGATCGAAGGGAGTGGTGCTATGACCAATATGGGACATGCTTGCTTCTTTGCATGACTGACGCACTAGGCGCATGGTTTCTAGAGAGCCAGGAGCAAGGTAATTCCTTGGCCTTTGAACGGCTAAGTAATGTCAGGGATCCGCAGGAATTTCTTGAGTTGGTGGAGGCTGAGCGAGCTTCCGGTGCCATGCGTCGAGACGACACTACCTTAATAATCGCTACCCTGACTAGCTCAACGTAGTCATGGCATATCCGACACTGGAGCAATACAACGAGGCATTACAATCGCCGCAGTTGGTGTTGCAAGACGTCGAGTTAAAACACGGTCGTTTGAAGACGTCTGGCTTGGGTCTTCCTTTAGCATTGTGCGGTGGATTCGCTCTTACATATACCGTGGACGTTGGTGCAAAGAAATTTGCACTGCGCTGCTTTCACAAACAGTCACGGGAGCTGGAACAACGCTATCAGGCGATCTCCGCTAGAATTACACAGCTGGCTAATCCCTACTTTCTACCCTTCGATTTCATCCCGAATGGAATTCGTATCCAAGGAGCGATTTATCCCATAGTCAAAATGGCTTGGGCGCAGGGGCGGACACTGGCTGAATTCCTTGAAAGCGAACACCGAAACCCCCAAGCACTTCAGCGCCTTCGGGAAGCTCTCGCCAAACTTGCGGCATACCTGGAACAGAGCAAAATATCTCATGGGGACATCCAACCCGAAAACGTGATGGTCAGTGCCGACGGAAGCACCGTACAGCTCATCGACTACGATGGAATGTACGTCGATACGTTTCAAGGTTCTACCGCCACCGAACTAGGACAAGTCAACTTTCAGCATCCGAAGCGCACGGCAAGAGATTTCAACGAAAAGCTAGACCGCTTCTCATTCATCACCTTGGATGTCGCCCTACAGGCACTGGCAATTTGTCCATCCCTTTGGGCTGTGTCTCGATCTGAACCGAGCGCAGTGGTGTTCCGGCGAAATGACTTCCTCGATCCTGGCTCATCAGTCATTTTCGGTGAGGTTCTCAAACTTCAGTGCGTAGCAGCACACGCAAGAAACCTAGCTCGCGTGGTGGCTGGTGAGTTTCAAAGCGTCCCAACGTTGGCTGACTTTCTTCTGGATAAAGGAGTAATCGGCGGAGCGATTACTTTTAAATCGAAAACTACTCCAGTGGTGATTGGTTATCAAGGTGCCTATCCGGTTTGTGACGCAACAAAATATGCCCAAGTTTTTGCTCAAGTGGGTAGCCGCATTGAGCTTATTGGTCAGATCCACTCGGTTCGTAACGGATGGGGCGCCAACAAGAAACCTTATGTATTTGTGAATTTTTCCGATTGGCGCGGCGAAACCGTGAAGCTCTCTATCTGGTTTGACGGCATGAAGGCCATTGAGCCGAACGTGCCCAATCAGTCTTGGGTCGGCCGGTGGCTGTCAGTCTCAGGCTTGGTTGACCCCCCTTATCATGGTCAAGCCAAATCCACTAGATATACACATTTGTCGATCACTATTACAACTCCTGGGCAGATACAACAGTTGCCGGAAAAAGAGGCCCGGTTCCGCCTTCTGGGCTCCGGCCCATTAGTGCTGGTGAACTCCTCTCAGAGCAGAAACGCCAACATTCTTGAAAACATGGGCAAAGGAACATCCGCTTCCGCTAAATCTATTCTGAGCACATTATCGCACGTCGCCCCTCCGAAAAGCTCGAACCAGCAATTGCTTGAAAAAATGCGGGCGCAGTCCTCTCAAGCCACTCGTCCTGCCTCAAGTGCTCCTGTGTCGCCAGCGAACTGGGGAAACTCTCAAGCGCCAACTCCAGTATCAGCTAGTAAACCTAAGCGATCCTCCGGGTTGGATTGGATGGGATGGGTGTTTATTTTCATCATGGCAGTGGGATTGATTCGCAAGTGTGCCGGGTAGTCTTTAGTTCACCGTAACTCCGATCCGGTTTTTCAATTGATGCCGTAACAAAGCGGACGCCTATCCTGGTAAAAAGCAGGCCGTGAAAGAGATCCCTATCCCGAGCAAACCAACCCGTACGTCGCCCCTCACTCACAAAAGCCTCAAAAATAAATGAACCCTTCCCATACCCACCCACCTAACGGAAAGACTAACTGGAGGGTGACCAATGCAAATAGAAACAACCTGGATCGTGCTGACAGCAGTTCTTTTGCTGGTCGAGCTATGGGCAATCAACAGAGTGCGCAAAGCCGAAGGCAAATCGAGCAACAAACTCTTGTGGATCGTAGTTATCGTGTTTGTGCCATTGATTGGGGTGATTGCGTGGGCAGTGGCGGGACCGAAACACACCGACCACAATCCGCATTCACCGCAGGCCAGACAATGACGTCGATGGATTAGGTAAGTATCTTGGAACCGCATAAATTCAAAGAACTGGGCCCTGATGATTCAGGGCTTTGGTGGACGGCGCCAGTTTTTTCACAAGTGCCTATTTGTCGCGGCACTGACAGTTGACGAATACTCAACTGTCGGCACCAGTCGAAAGGTCAGTCGATACCGTGATCAGTGACGTCAGAGATTGAGTGGGATCCATCCCTATCCGTTTAATCAGTCGTCTTCAATGCCCGATTGATTTCCTCAATGCAATCGTGAACTTTAGTCAGTGCGTCATTGAGATGGATTTCACCCGCTTTTTCACCTTTGGCGAATACACAGCGATCATCCTTGATCAGGAAGCGAGTAGAAGCAAAGTAAAAATCAGTCCAATCCGGAACGGCGCGGGGAGGCTGAGTAAATGAAGGAAGACGCTGCATAAGAGCGTCCCGATCACCACCACGGAAAAAAGGAAACACACCAAGCCAAGTGTGCTTGTAGACTTTAACCCACACCCCCTTCGGCCAAGTCCGCAAACGGACATCCAAGTCGTACTGTCGCTTCTCCGCTCTCGCGGAGAGCCTTGTCTCCATCACGTCAGCCCACTCGGCGAACAAACTATCCCGAGCCAATCGCTCCTGTAGCCTCGAAAAGAGTTCATCCATCTTGCGTGCCTTGCAGTATTCGTGGTGTTTAACGAGGTGTTCGTAGGCCTCCTCGTTCTGTTCGAATATGCCCCAACACAGTTGACTCAGCTCCGTGTTACCAGACATGGTCTTCTCAACATGGGAGATGAACTGATCGATGAAATGTGCAGCAGGAGGATTATCCTCGGGCTGATATTGACGCAGCAGTGCCGCCAATTGCCCGTAGGATTGAAAGTAGACCGGAACACCGGAGTCGGGATCAAGGGTCGGGGATTCGCGACCAGTTGGAGTCAGGTACACAAGCGCACGAGATTCATAATAAGGGTAAAGCTCGCACAGTGCCTGTTGGTAGCGTGCGACCTGTTCACGCTGATCTGCAGCCCAAATTTTGTTTTCGATTGCAATGACGAGGCGCAGAGACGGGAAATCCAACAACACATCGATGTGTGCTAGCTCTCGTGAGACCTTCGCCTTGGCACCAGTAGTGCTTTCCAGCACATCCTGTGACAGCGACGGCCCGGAGCTCGGACATTGAAAGAGGGAAGCAACGTAACCATTCCTGAACAAGGCACCTAAGCCATGCGCCTCGCGCTCATTCATGAACGCCGCCAGGATATTGGAGTGAACCAGTTCCTTAGTGCTGACACCCATTACTTTGAACAGATCAAACACATTGGTATAGCGGATCAATGAGGTGAAATCGGCACTGGTTCTTAAGGCTTCAAGCTGCGCGGAGGCATCCATACCATGGATCCGATTGAGCGCCCGAAATGGTCGCAACGTGTGGATGGTAGTGGTCGAGAAGGCAGAATGCCATTCTATTGAAAAAGGGCTGACGCACAACCCGCATTCTCCACAGGCTAGACAATGACGTCGGATAGCACGCGGTAACGATCTGCGAACAGCACAACTTCAAAGACTAAAGCCCCAATTCCGGGCTTTGTCGTTTCTGGCAGCCTGTTTTTATAAACTTGACGTCCGAAACTCACGTAGGAATTTTCCCTTTGTGGCGAGGGGTCTTGCCCCCGTTGGGTCGCGAAGCGGCCCCAAAACCTGCCTCCTATTTCTGACGGAGCTCCACACCACCCGGAATACCGCAAGAAGCCCATAAACAACGGCAATCTGCCTTGCCTAAGCGCACACAAAAGCGTCCTACAACCCGGTTGTTAGCAGCAAAATGGCCGCATACATTCGACCTGTCGCTGACCATAATTGGCGATAGGGTTTCGCAGCCCTACTGAAGTAGATCTACACCGTCGAATGAGACTCTGGCAGACTTTGCCCGCGTTTCATTTCATGGCGGTTGTGCGCGGGAGACTTTCGGGTCTGCCGGGTGTAGGTCTCTTCTCGGTCTGCGAACCCGCGTACAGCCGCCACCCAATTGTTTCGCAGCAAAAAGGTGGCCCTACTATTTTCTTTAATAGAGACCATCCATATGACAACGAACAATCCGCCCCGCCGCTTCACCCCCATGTCCCAATTCGCCACCGACTACCCCGTCCTTCTCATCGACAGCGACGCTCCCCTCCGCGAACTCCACAACTGCGTCAGCGAACGCCTGAACGCTGTCCTCCCCTACCTCCAGCTCATGGGTTGCACCAACCTGCCCGACTACGCCGAAAACGACATCAACACGGTCGCCAACATCGCCAGGATTTTGCTCCAGGATGTGAGCGATGTGTTCCGAGTGATTGAGCAGCGTGGGGTTGATACCTCCAAGGGTAGATGACCGAATTTCAATCCATAAAGCCGCGTTGGTGCGGGATTTGTTACAGAATGGTGTAACAATCGACCAAAAGCGGACAGAGACGACGCGACAGTTTTTTGTTATGTTCGGCGTCGCGTCGAATCAAACACGTGACTAAAGGACTAATGACTTGACCCTTTCATCTGCTACCTTCGATTTTTCAGGTTCGACCGCCATCACTGACGAAGGCATTAGGAATCATTTTAAAAGGGACCTACAACCGTGGCAGCCAATTGCTGAGCTCATATGGAATGGGTTCGATGCAGGGGCCAAATCCGTACGAGTGATCACGCGCGAAAATGATATTGGCGGAACTACATCTGTCACAGTGGTAGATGACGGCGAAGGGATCGACTTTACCAAGCCGATGGATAATTTCAGACGTTTCAATGACTCCTTGAAGAAACGCTCACATTCCACTCATGGCTCAAAAGGCCGAGGAAGACTAGCGTTTCACAAAATTTGCACCAACGCCGTTTGGCATACAAAGTTTCACGGCCGAAATGCGATCATCGGCATACAAAGCTCGTCTTTAAGTACGATTAACGGACGTGAAATCCCTGAAACCGAGCAAAACGCGCTTCTATCTTCAAAGCCTCAGGGCACATGCGTAGAACTCTCAAATTTCACTAACAACCTTCCAGATCAACCAGAATTAGTCCATCAGTTACAGTTGGAACTCGGATGGCATTTGGCGTTCAATCCTGAAAAAAGCTTAATACTTAACGCCACACCAATATCGCCACCCGCGCATACGCTGACCCAAAAAACAATGTACGCTGAAGGAATTGAGTTTTCCGTTGAGTTGATTCAGTGGGACGAAAAACTCAACTCGGAAAAATCTTACACATATCTCAGAGGCAGTGATGGCATACCTTTGCACCACATGCCTAGCAGCCTGAACCATAAGCCTGGGTATCATACAAGTCTATTGGTTTCTTCACCATGGCTAGATGTATTGTCCAGCGGCGAGGCTGAATTGCGCTCAACCTTCAACGACTTATCAGCTTCAAAAGTCTGGAAGGGATTCTCCAAGCTACTTTCGGCTTTCACTCAGAATCATTATCAAAAATTTCTTGCGCGGCTAGCAGACGAACAAATTGAAGGATTTATCGAGGAAGGTGATTTCCCTGATTACAAAGGTGTAGACCCAGCATACTCCAGCTGGAGATTAGGCAATACCAAACGCATAGTAAAAGGCATAATTCTAGCCGACCCGAAACTATTCAAAAACAGTAACAAAAAACAAAGAAAAATAATAATAAGGCTTTTAGATAAGATTTCAGTATCTAGCGAAAACAGTTCATTGCTTGAGATATTGGACAGTGTGCTAGATCTCGACTCGGCAGCAATGGAAAATTTTGCGGCACAAATTAAGCGTACAAAACTCCAGAATATCATTCAAACCATCGAGTCTCTTCAGAAGCGCGAGCATGCGATTGCTAGAATTGCTGAAATAATGCGACATCACTACAAAGTAACGCTTGAGACGCCGGATCTTCAAGGAGTAATAGAAAGCAATACCTGGCTATTCGGCAATCAGTACGAGAGTATTGGCGCAGAAGAAGACACCTTCACGAAAATTGCCGAAAACCTAAGAAACACAGTTAAAGACATAAACCTTGTTGACAAAGATGATCTTGAGGATGTTGCAACGGTAGATGGCGCCAACCGTCAAGTTGATTTGTTTTTGGTGAGAAGACAAAAGCAGTACGACTCTAACAATCAACCCTACTTCAGATGCGTCATTATTGAGATAAAGCGTCCGAGCGTGTCCTTAAATACAAAGCATCTGCGCCAAATTGATGACTACGCAGCTATTTTGTCTAGACATCCAGAATTTAACGGCATAAGAACAAAATATGAAATCGTACTAGTAGGTCGGAAAATTTCAGATTCAAATTTTGACATTCACGAGCGACTCAACAATCTCGCCGACAGAAACGACCCGGGATTAATAGGTGCTGGCACCCCGACTAATCCTATAAAAAAATATGTTAAAACTTGGCAGACCATCATCGAAGAGTTCAGAATTTCTCACGATTTCATGCTGAGCACTTTAAAAACTCAACGAGACAGTCTGGAAATTGAGTCGACCAAAGAAGAGTTGTTAGATTCGCTTACAGAAGGTGCGGAATAGTTCCTCATCACGCGGCGTCATTGATCGTCCAGGTTGACATCCAGCCAGGTGACCGCAATATTTTATCCAGGCAAGAAGTACCAGAGTGCACGCAGATGGGGACTTTCCCGATGAGTGTAAAAGCGAAGAAGCTCTCAGATAAGGAAATGGACGCTCTGGAGCGTCAGATTCCTGATCTAGCCAAAATGGCTACAATGTCCGCTTATGCTCGTGCATTGTCAGTGAGCGGTAGAGTGCTTCGTGTCGATTCTGGTGATTTGGTCTGGATGTCACTCGATGGCAGCAAAACCTTTGTGGCCAAAGCGAAGCCTCGCCATAAGGTCAAGGTCGGCGAGGTAATCACCGTTCACCGTGTCGAAGTTCAAGCGGCATCTGGACGTACCTAGATGAAAAAAACGATTTTCAATCCCAAGAACATGCCCATCCTCAATCTCGACACTTCTGGCACCGGTCGATACGAAGCTTCCAATTTTCTCGACAGCCCGGAAATTAAAGCGGTTTACATTGCTGAAAGTATGAAGGCCGGAGACACGACGCTGGCTCATGCTCTGGATGAAGTTGCTAAAAGCGTCGCGGGCGACTCTCTGTCACGGTGGCAATGCGCAAAATAAATGCCCGTATCTCGCAATACAGGCACTTTTGTTAATCGACCACCTCAGTGCCACATCTTCCCGGACAACCTACTTACCAACACCCGCACCGCCACTGCTACTGCCACCCGTCCCACCGGCCTAGGTCCAACAAGCGTTGAGGTGTTATCAGTGGCTTCTTCTGGCATGCCTTATCAGCCACACACCACCAACCGCCCCTCCCTCAGCTCCAACCGCCTATCACTCATCAGCTGGTCAATTCTCTCTTCCAACACCGCTGTCACCTTGGCAGTAGCACGACCAAAGCCCAGCAATCTCAAAGCCCCAGAGATCGCATCGTCATGACTCATGGAAAATCCGGAGACGATGATGTCTATCAACGCCCGGTCGAGCTCTTCAGGCGCGACCCACTCCAACCTACGCTCGGAAGACTCCCAATGCGCCCGGCTGCGGATGACGACGGGGCGATTATCGGCCAAATGAAGAAACTCGCCCCGACGCAAGAAGTGCCTTTGTTGAATGCCCATTCCAATGGCTTGTTCAACAGCGGCAGTGATCCTTGACCCTTGCCGTGTCACCCCGAACGCATCCATGAGGCGTCGGGTGACCTCCACCGAATGCACCGGAGATTCAACATCAACCACGGTCCGGATCAACTGCAGCAGGTGTTCCGGTTGATGTTGATGCAGTTCCAGCGGGTTGGTTACCGCAGCGAGCCGCGCTTTCTCATAGGGCGCACTGGCCATCGGCTCGACTTCATCAACCGTTTCATCCCGGAGAATTTCATGCGGGGGCTCGATCAACGTCTCTGCAACCGGGACGTTGCGGCGGTTGGCTATACGTTCGCGCGCCGCTTCGATTGCCGCTACTGTGCGGCTGATTTCCTGCTCGGGATTGCGGAACCAATCGGTGCTCCAGATTCGATGGAAATTCCAGCCCAGCCCTTCCAGCACACCTTGGCGCAACCGATCGCGATCACGCGCCGAGCGTGAGCTGTGGTAAGCCGCGCCATCGCATTCGACGGCCAGCACGTAGCGGCCCGGGAACTCCGGGTCTTTCACGGCGAGGTCAATGAAGTAACCGGCGGTGCCGACCTGGGGCTCTATCTGGTAGTCGAGATCACGCAAGGCCCGGATAACCTGGTCCTCAAAAGGCGAGTCTGGAGCCTTGCCGGTTTCTTTGGCGACTTCCAGTTCGCCCGTTTCCGCGTACTTGAGGAAGTTTTTCAAGGCCCGTACGCCGTGCTTCGCCGTGGCATCGATGTCCAGCTCATCACCGCGGAAGTTACTGAACACGCGCATCGCCAACTTGGCCCGCGTGATCAAAACGTTGAGTCGACGATGCCCGCCATCTTTATTGAGCGGGCCAAATTCCCGGGCGATACGACCGGATTCATTTCGGCCGTAACCAATGCTGATGAAGATCACGTCGCGCTCATCACCCTGGATGTTTTCAAGGTTCTTTACGAAGAACGGTTCGCTGCCCTGTGCGGTGAAAAACGCTTCGGCCTGGGGTGTCTTACGCCGCAATAACTCGACCTCGACACTGATCAAATCCCGCTGGGGGACACTGAATGCAGCCACTCCCAAGGAAAGTTGCGGCGTCTCCAACGCATGCTTCATCACCGCTTGGGCGACCGCCTTGGCTTCTTCCTTGTTGGTGCGAGTACGACCACGGTCATACACCGCGTGGGGCAGATAATCGAAGCTCACACCCTTGGCGTGGAGATGCTGTCCGGCAGAGGGAAACACCACCAGCTTGCTGTCGTAGAATTCGACGTTGGAGACCGCGATCAGTGATTCGTGCCGGCTGCGGTAGTGCCAGCGCAGGTAACGTTCCTGGCTGCCCGCCGCCTTGAACAGACTGAGGATGCTTTCGATGTCTGCGGTGGCGTCGTTCTCGTCGTCGGGGGCGATGTCGCGACTGAACAGATCGCTGGGCGGCATCTGCCGTGTATCACCCACGACCACCACTTGCTTGCCGCGCAATATCGCGCCAAACGCATCGACGGCCTTGACCTGAGAGGCTTCGTCGAACACCACGACGTCGAACGCCAGCTTGCCTGGAGGCAAAAAGTTGGCGATCGACATGGGGCTCATCATGAATACCGGCTTGATTTGCTGAATCGCCCGACCCGCCTTGTCGATCAACTGGCGAATCGGAATATGCCGGCGCTTCTTGTTCAGTTCTGCACGCAGCGTTGCCATTTCACCCGGTTGGTTCACATTGGGCATCTGCTCCCATACCTGGCGCGCCAACCAGGTTTGAGCATGGTTCAACGACGCCGCATCCAGTGCCTTGAACCTGGCGATCTGATGTTCGTGCTTGATGCGGTCAAATTGCTGTAGCGACGGTTTTTCCGCGTAGGCCTTTTGCACAAGCCCCGAATACCAGGAAAAGTCGAGGATCGCGGGAAGCTGATCCGGCTTTTCAGTGCCCAGGGCAATGTTCAGCAATTCGCCCAGCTGTGCCTGACGCATCTCGTCCGCCAACACATTGAGACGCGCCATCTGGTAAAGCGCGCTCAGGCTGGCCTGCCATAACTGCAAGCGCGCGCCCAGGGCTGGCAGATCCAGGTTGCGCAGCGTTTGCGCAGTGTCGTCCTGCATACCGATGACTTCCAGACCGGCCAGTAATGCCTGGTCAAGGCCGGCGAGATGGGTCTCGATCTCACTGACCGTTTCCCCAAGCCCGCGGGTGTCCGTGGGTCCGGCGAGAAACGCAATGAGCCCTTCGGGTAAATGGCCTTTACCGAGGTCGTCGTAGAGCTGGTCTACCCAGATACTGATGCACTCGAGTGCCGCCCAGTCGGACTGCTGACGCTGCCATTGAGCACCGAACAGGGTGCTTCCCAGGGCCTCGTGCCGGTCGTAAACCTTCTGGCTTTGCTGGTAGGTCAGGACCGAATCGACCATGGCGAGTTGTTCGGCATTGCTGCCAGGCAGCACACCCTGTGCAAGCCCTTGCAAACGGGCCTTTGAAGCGCGATAGCGGCCCGAAAACACCTTCCACCATTTGTCACCGTAGGCCAGCAGATTCTGCCGGACTTCCAACAGATCCTGCTCCCACGCGGCCTCGATCAACAGGGCGCCATGCCTGGCTTTGCACAGGCTCATGCGCTGGCCCGCATCCAGCAATTCACGTATGGCGTCGCGGCGTAGCTGCCAGTCGCCCGTATTCAGCTCAACCCCGTGCAGACGAGGCGCTTCGGCCGCCCGCGTTGCGCCGCGGCATATGACGACTACGTCTGCGAGCGTGGCGGGCTGAGTCAGCATCAGCCGAATCGACAGCGCCTTGGCGGCGGCTTCCAAAGCGGCCAAGTGCGCACTTGCCTGCTGCAATACATCGCTCGCAGTGTCCTTTTCGATGGGGGAGAAGAACGTTCGTTTGCTTCCCCAGAACGGGTTTTGGTCCGGGCGGCCCATATCCTTGAGATGAAGCGTCAGTACTTCAACCAGTTCGCGGCGTTTCAGCTGATCAGCCTGGGTCCATGACGCCATTGGCGTGAACGCAATCGCCGGTAACTCGCCATCGCTGTGCTTGAGTTTGAGGTATCGCCCCAGCACCTCGACAAAGTCCATGCCGCTGGCCCCCACAGGCGCACTCACGGCAGCGCAATACCGGTTCAGGTTGCCTTGCAGCTCCGCCAGGTTGGCCAGATCGTCTTCGCCCACCTTCGTCAGTGGCCGGCCTTGTTCAAGCGTACGTCCGAGCTCTTTGAGCACCGACGTTTTAGTCGACTTGTGGCTGTGCAATTCAAGCACTGCATCACCCAGATGGCATTCATCGAGTCGACGCTTGACCACTTCGAGGGCGGCCATTTTTTCGGCCACGAACAACACCGTTTTTTTCTGGGCAATCAGTTCCGCGATGATGTTGGTGATGGTCTGCGACTTACCGGTTCCCGGTGGCCCCTGGATCACCAGGTTGGCGCCCTCACGTACTTCGAGGATCGCTTCGGTCTGGCTACTGTCGGCATCTTTGACGAATCGCACTTCACCCGGCTGGAGCACCGAGTCGATGTTCACATCCTCGGCATAGGCAGGGTGCTGGTCACCGAAACCTGGCCCAAGGAGCCGGGTGATGACCGGGTGGGCATCGGGCTGCTGGTCTTGCGGCCAGCTCTTCGGATCCAGATCCTTGAACATCAGGAACTTGCCGAAGGAAAAGAACCCGAGGGCCGCCTCGTTTGTTGAAACTTTCCAGCGCGATTGCTTGCTGATGAGGTCCGTGACTTCGGCGTAAAAACTGTCGAGACTGCCTTCGGCAGCATCGAAGCGATCGTCACTGAACTCGCAGGCCGCAAGGTCGAGACCAAAATCGGTCTTGAGCTTGGCGATCAGCGACAAATTAGGCATCAGCTCGTCGCCGGAATACCTCAGCTTGAACGCATCCTTGGCGCCGCTGCGTTCAAGGGTCACCGGCAATAACATCAAGGGGGCCTTGCGAAGGGTCTCTGCGTTGTCCGCTTCGTACCAATGAAGAAAGCCCAATGCCAGGAACAGCGTGTTGACGCCCTGCTCCTCGATGAAGGCTCGCGCTTCACTGTGAATTCTCAACAGCTGCAGGAACAAGCGCTCCTCATCCAGTGCGGTCTGCAGGCGCGCATCCGTATGCCGACGCGCTCGACCCGACTCGTCCAGGTCATCGTCGACAAAACCTGATTCGCCTAGACCGTCGAGCTCCTGCAACAACAATTCATCAGTTGCTGCATCCTGCGCGTCTTCACCATCGACCTGGAGGGGTTTCGCCAAGGCCGCCACTGTCTGGCGCGCCATTGGCGCAAAGCTCATGGCCTTGCCTTGCCGATAAAGCAGGTGGAACACCAACTCTGAAAGCTCATCAACGACAGCCAATGTCTTGGCCGACGTGCGAAAGTTCAGCATGGTGTTGCGAAGGCCGATATCGAGCAGTTCCTTGCGGCTACCCTGCAGTTTTTGACTAATCCCTGAACTCATGTGGACTCTCTTGAAACGTGGTAAAGGCTGGAAACGATGGAAAACACGTTCAAAATTTTCAGAACTCTGCATCCACAACAGGGAAACACTGACGTACTTTATTCATTAGAAGTTTGCGGGCGTATTCGCACTAATAATTTCCGCCTCATCCGCCCCGATATTGCGAAACCGATGCGGCAATGTCGTCGGAAAGTAATACCCGTCCCCGGCATTCAACACACTGATCTGCCCATCAACCGTCAGCTCTACCGTGCCGCGGGTCACAAGCCCACACTCCTCCCCTTCCGAATGCACGATCGGCTCTTCCCCCGAACTCGCCCCTGGCGCGTACTGCTCGCGCAACAAGCGCATCTGCCGGCTCGGCACCGAGGCGCCAATCAGCAGCAACCGCAGCCCATGACGGCCCAGGTCCGGCTGTTCATTAGCGCGGAACACGTATTGATGCTCACGCGGCGGCTGATCGAAGGTGAAGAAGTCCGCCAAGGACATCGGTATGCCTTCAAGCAGTTTTTTCAGGGAGCTGACGGAGGGGCTGACGCGATTCTGTTCGATCAGGGAGATGGTGGCATTGGTGACGCCGCTGCGCCGGGCCAGCTCGCGCTGGGAGAGTTTGTAGCTTTCGCGTACTAGTTTGAGTCGTGAGCCCGTGTCCATGACAGCCTTATGCGAATAATACTTAAGGGTTATGGGGGTGGATGGCGGGCGACTTTTGGCCGCGAAAGTACCGCTTCCCTGTCCCGGAAATGTGAAAGGCGCGTATTAAATCACGTTTGGGGGTGTTGCTGTAGGCGCAAGGTCGGTTGTGATAGCGGTGTGTTGGGCGGGGGAGATTCAGGGTGGCTGATCTGGCGCCTTCGCTGGCAAGCCAGCTCCTACAGGGGGGGTGGAGGTGGGCGGGTAAAGGTGCACGGTGGGAGTGTCATAAATTTTGTGTTCGGGCATAACATGTTGCAGAGGTGCATGTATGCCGACCAAAAAGAAACCGGCCCGTGAGGCCCAGCGTGACCTTCCAGCCATTCCAAAAGAGTTGATCGACCA
>Ga0213829_1000475_pt1 | contig 37667 bp, 33 predicted proteins | sample MC6MC0896MG_FD_180665 | JGI IMG/M metagenome (GOLD analysis project Ga0213829, IMG submission 180665) | Enriched soil aggregate microbial communities from Iowa State University, Ames, United States - MC6-MC0896-MG | ecosystem: Environmental > Terrestrial > Soil > Unclassified | place: USA: Iowa...
GGTCGATCAACTCTTTTGGAATGGCTGGAAGGTCACGCTGGGCCTCACGGGCCGGTTTCTTTTTGGTCGGCATACATGCACCTCTGCAACATGTTATGCCCGAACACAAAATTTATGACACTCCCAGTCGAATCGTCGCACCGCCGCTCCCACAGGTTTTTTTTTGGCACAAAATCTGTGAACGCCAAAGATCCCTGTGGGAGCGGGCTTGCCCGCGATGGCATCAGCCCAGTCACCACAAAACTCAGCCCTGATCCCCAAAAAACTCCACCACTGGCATCTGCCGCTTCATCAACACCTTGCCCCCACGCACCGAATACAACGGCAACCCCTGGCTGCGAATCACCTCATAATCGCTGTCCGCCGACAAAATCAGCAAATTCGCCGGCCGCCCCCGTTCCAGACCGTAACGATCACCCAGGGCCATGGCCTTGGCGCTGTTGTCCGTCACCAGGTCCAGCGCGCTTTGCAAATTGCGGTAACCCAGCATGTGGCAGATGTGCAGGCCGGCTTCGAGCACCCGTAAAATGTTGCCGTTGCCCAACGGATACCAGGGGTCGACGATCGAGTCCTGGCCGAAACACACGTTCATCCCCGCTTCGAGCAACTCGTTGACCCGGGTCACGCCGCGGCGTTTCGGGAAGTTGTCGAAGCGCCCTTGCAGGTGAATGCTTTCGGTGGGGCAGGAGACAAAGCTGATCCCGGAATGCCCGAGCAGGCGGAACAGTTTGGCGCAGTAGGCGTTGTCGTAAGAGCCCATGGCCGTGGTATGGCTGGCGGTGACCCGTGAACCCATGTCGCGGCTGCGGGCTTCTTCGGCCAGCACCTCGAGAAAGCGCGAATGCGGGTCGTCGGTTTCATCGCAGTGCACGTCGACCAGGCAACCGGTGCGCTCGGCCAGGTCCATGAGGAACTTCACCGAACTCACCCCCTGGTCCCGGGTGTACTCGAAATGCGGAATGCCGCCGACCACATCGGCGCCCATGCGAATCGCTTCTTCCATCAGCTCCCGACCATTACGGTACGACTCGATACCCTCCTGGGGGAAGGCGACGATCTGCATGTCGACCAGGTGCCGGCTTTCCTCGCGCATTTCGAGCATCGCTTTCAACGCCGTCAGTTGCGGGTCGGTGACGTCGACGTGGGTGCGCACATGCTGGATGCCATGGGCGGCGAGACTCTGGAGGGTTTTCCTGACGCGGGTCCTGGTGTCTTCCCCGGTGATCGTCACCTTGCGCTCGCTCCAGCACTCGATGCCCTCGAACAACGTGCCGCTCATGTTCCAGCGCGGCTCGCCGGCGGTCAGCGTCGCATCGAGGTGGATGTGCGGCTCGACGAAGGGGGGCACCACCAGATTGCCGCCGGCATCCAGATCATCGGGCCCCAGGGTCGGCGCCTCGGTCTGTCGGCCGATATTGCTGATCAGGCCGTTTTCCAGGTGCAACTCATGCAACCCTTCTTGGTTGCGCAGGCGGGCGTTGATGATGTGCATCGGGCGAATCCTTTTATAGATCTTCCAGTGGAGCGTTGGCGATACGGGTGCCGAGCATCCCGGTCAATATCACATACGTTAGCGCGGCAGCGGCAATCCCTGCCAGCGGCGCGACCCATGGCGAACTGAACGCAGCGACGGTGCCGACCGCGTAAGCGCCCAGGCCTGAGCCATTGAACGCCGGTAACCGGGCATCGGCCAGACGTGGATATTGACCGCGGTAGCGATAAAAAAAGTCCGCCATGATGACCCCACCGATCGGCGGAATCACTGTGCCCAACAGAATCAGGTAGGGCACCAGATAGTCGTACATGCCCAGCAACGCCAACACTGTGCCGATCATTGCGCCGGCCAGGGTCACGGTTTTGCGCCGGCCGGTGCGCAGCAGGTTGCAGCCGGCAACGGCGAAGTTGTAAATAGTGTTGTCCTGGGTGCTCCAGATGTTGAGCAGCAACATGGCCATCGCAGCCATCGCGAAACCTTGCAACAGCAACACTTCGACCACGTCCGGTTGCTGGTAGACGATGGCGCCGTAGGCGCCGATCAACACCATCAGGCCGTTGCCGACGAAGAAACCGATCAGGCTCGCCAGCACGGCGACCCTGGCCGAGCGCGAGAAGCGCGTCCAGTTGGTCGCCTGGGTTGCGCCACTGACAAAGGTGCCGAATACCAGCGTGATGGCGGTCGACCAGTCGAGGGTGGTCGACGGCACGACCGCCAGCAAGCCGTCGAGCCCGCCGACCTTGGTCGTGGCGACCCACATCGACAGCATCAGCAGCAACATCATGGCCGGCACGGCGATGTACGACAGAATTTCCAGCCCGCGATAACCGACATAGGCTGTGGCGCAAAACATCAGGCCGAACAGCACCATCAGGCCCATTACCGTGCCTTCGCTCAATTGAAAATACTTGCCCAACACCACAGCAGCGGTCGCCGTGCCCCAGGCGTACCAGCCGATCTGGGTGAAGCCGAGGATCAAATCACTGAGCTTGCTGCCGATTTCACCAAAGCAGAAACGCCCCATCAGCACCGAATTGAGGCCACTCTTGAACGCAATGTAGCCCAGGCCGGCGGCGTAGATCCCCAGCAGCAGGTTGCCGACGATAATCACCGCCATCATTTCGCCGAAACCGAACGCCACCCCGAGCTTGCCGCCGGCAAACATGGTCGCGGTAAAAAAGGTGAAGCCCAGCAGCACCATGGCCGTGGAGGCGAGGCCTTTGCGGGCATGCATCGGGACTTCGCTGAGGGGGTAGTCGTTGCCGGGAGCGTTCTGCGTCATGGGGCGTTCCTTGCTGGGTGGGAGGACGCGAAGGGTGTTGCAGCGGTCGTGCCAAGCGGGGGAGGTGTTGTTATTTATAGACGAGCAAGGGCGTTTGGCTCGGCAGAGGGCGCGAACTATCTGAAGGAACAAAGAACTCCTGTAGGAGCTGGCTTGCCAGCGAAGGCGGTGGCTCAGTAAACACTTGTATTGACTGACACACCGCTTTCGCTGGCAAGCCAGCTCCTACAGGGGATATGGGGTGCTTCAGGGGGATTTTTGCAGCGGCAGAAACCGCAGCAACGCCGCGACGATGGCTTCAGGTGCATCTTCCTGAACCAGATGACCCGCGTTCGGAACCGGATAAAACTGCGAACCCGGGATCATCTCGTGCAATGTCCTGCCACGCTCGATTGGTATCCACTGATCATCCTCACCCCAGAGAATCTGCACCGGGCAGCGAATGTCCGGGTACTGCGCCTCGACCTCCCGGGTATAACGCTCGTCCATCTGCGCGATCTGCCGATAAAACGCCGCTTGCCCCGCATCCCCCAGCCATGGCTGCACATAAGGCGCGAGTTCGTCATCCGGGATTTCACGTTTGATGGCGCCACGGATATAGGCCGGCACGACTGCCCGCTGGATGTAATCGGGCAGTCCGCTGAATGCTGCCTCATGCTGGCGCACATGCTGCACGAACGGCGACCCCCAAGGCGACAGCGCCACCGGGTCGATCAGCGTCAGGCTGCGGTAATCCTTGCCATTGAGCAGATGAGCACGCAACGAGGTAGCGCCGCCGAAATCGTGGGCCACCACGTCCGGGCAATCCAGGCCCCAATGCTCCAGCAGCCGTGCCAGCAGTTCGTTCTGCACACCCAGGGACACGTCGCCCTCGACTTTGTCGGACAGCCCATAACCCAGCAGGTCAAAGTAGTGCACCCGGTGCGTGGTGATGAAATGCGGCGCAATCCGGTGCCACACGCAGGACGAGAAGGGCGTGCCATGCACGAACACCAGCGGCGGACCGTCGCCCCGGACGGCGAAGCGCACGGAGTGCCCGTTGAAGCGAAAGGTCTGAGCCAGCGGCCAGTCAGTCATGGGTGCGTCCTCTTGGCGTGTGCGAGCCAAAAAGCATAGGCATAAAAAAACCACCGCTAAAGGTGGTTTGATCATTCACTGACGAAACGCATGCCCCGTGTAGGAGCTGGCTTGCCAGCGAAGGACTCCTAGGCGCCGCGTTTATCCTGAATGTACGCGTTATCGTTAACGACTTTCGCTGCGGTGCGACGATTCGGCAAGCCAGCTCCTACACAGGAAATGTGTTGTCTGGCTTATTCGCCGTGATAAATGCAGCCGCTGGTGCAGGTTTCGTGGATGCGGATTGCGCTGAGTTCCGGCAGCAGGGGCTTCAATTCTTTCCAGATGAATTTGGCCAGCACTTCACTGGTCGGATTCTCCAGCCCGGGAATGTCATTCAGATAATTGTGATCAAGGCGCTCATACAGCGGCTTGAAGATCGCCTTGATCTCCGAAAAGTCACGTATCCAGCCGGTATGCGGATCAAGATCGCCACTCAGATGGATCGCCACCTTGAACGAGTGACCGTGCAGGCGGCCGCACTTGTGACCTTCCGGCACGTGGGGCAGGCGGTGGGCGGATTCGAAGGTAAATTCTTTGAAGATTTCCACAGTGGTTTGAGCTCTGTCAGGTGGCGATCGCCGCGGCGATGTGGGCAGGCGGCGAGTTTAACAGTTTGCGTTTGGGCTTGCGGGAAAACACTGACTAAAGGGTCAGCAAGTGTTCGGCGCGCAAACCGGTTTCACAGAGTGCACGCCGCCCCTTGTAGGAGCGAGCTTGCTCGTGATGGTGGTTAACGATAACGCGGGGTGTCTGAAACAACGCGGCGCCGAATCGTTTATCGCGAGCAAGCTCGCTCCTACAAGGGGGCGGGGTAGGGCGGTGATGTCGTGGTGCCAGCTCCAATGATGGCAATTCAGTTTCAATTAAGTTGAAATCGCTAAAGTGGCTCCCGTAGGCAACACATAAAAATACGGAGACACCCCATGAAAACTTTGACTGCCCTGTTCACCGCCACCCTCGTCACCCTGACCGCCGGCATCGCCCAGGCCCGCGACCTGGGCCCCGATGAAGCCCTGAGACTGCGCGACGCTGGTACCATTGTGTCTTTCGAGAAGCTCAACGCTACCGCACTGACCAAACACCCGGGGTCCACCATCACCGAAACCGAACTGGAAGAAGAGTACGGCAAGTACATCTATCAGGTGGAACTGCGCGATCCGCAAGGTATTGAGTGGGACCTGGAACTGGACGCTGTCAGCGGGCAGGTTCTCAAGGATCATCAGGATACGTAATGAAGGTGCTCTGTTTTGCAAACCGACGCGTCAGCCGTCTGGCCCTGGCGCTGCTGGTTTTTTGCTCGGTGACGATGGCCAGGGACCTGAATCAGGACGAAGCCCTGCGCCTGCGTCAGCAAGGGGTGATTTTGCCGCTGGAGCAACTGTTGCAGCAGGCCCTGAACCGTTATCCCGGGGCCAAGCTGCTGGAAGCCGAGCTCGAGAAAAAACATGACGTCTACATTTATGAGGTCGAGCTGCTGACCACCGACGGTGTGGTCCGCGAACTGGACCTCGATGCCAGCACTGGCCAGTTACTGAAAGACAAGGAAGATTGACCCATGCGTTTGCTCCTGGTGGAAGACCATGTGCCCCTGGCCGACGAACTGATGGCCGGCCTCAATCGCCAAGGCTATGCCGTGGACTGGCTGGCGGACGGTCGCGATGCGGTGTACCAGGGCAGCAGCGAGCCCTATGACCTGATCATCCTCGACCTCGGCCTGCCGGGGTTGCCAGGACTGGAAGTGTTGACTCAATGGCGGGCCGGCGGCCTGGCCACACCGGTACTGATCCTCACGGCACGCGACTCCTGGGCCGAGCGCATCGAGGGTCTCAAGGCCGGTGCCGACGATTACCTGACCAAACCCTTCCACCCTGAAGAATTGCACCTGCGGGTTCAGGCGCTGTTGCGCCGCTCCCACGGCCAGGCCAACCAGCCGACGCTCAAGGCGGCGGGCTTGCACCTGGATGAAGGCCGCCAATGCGTGACCCGCGACGGCGCCGACATCCAGCTCACCGCGGCAGAATTTCGCCTGCTGCGCTATTTCATGCTGCACCCCGAACAGATCCTGTCCAAAAGCCACCTCGCCGAACACCTCTACGACGGTGAAACCGAGCGCGATTCCAATGTGCTGGAAGTTCACGTCAATCACCTGCGACGCAAACTCGGGCGCAGTGTGATCGAAACCCGTCGCGGCCAGGGGTACCTGTTCGGCGGGCAAGGTCGGTGAGGTCGATCCAGCGCCGCTTGAGCCTGGGGTTGATCAGCGTGATGGTGGTCGTCGGCCTGGTGCTGGCGCAGACCAGCCTGTGGTTGTTCGAAATGGGTTTGCAGCGCTACCTTGAAGCCGGGCTGCGCAACGACAGTGAAAGCCTGCTGGTGGCGCTGGTGCGCGGCCCGCAGGGGTTGCAGCTGGATGAGCGACACCTGTCGCCGGCGTATCAGCGCCCGTTTTCCGGGCACTATTTCCGCATCGACTTTGCCGACAGCCATTGGCGCTCCCGTTCGCTATGGGATCAGGAACTGCCGCGCCTGGATCATCCCGGCTTGCACAGCAACCTGCAACTGGGGCCGGAAGGGCAGCAGCTGCTGATATTGCGCTCGGACTATCGCCGGCTGGGCCAGTCGATTTCCATCAGCGTCGCCCAGGACTACACCCCGGTGCGAGACAGTTTTTTGCGCATGCAACAGGTCGGTCTCGGCCTGGGTCTGGCGGGGTTGCTGTTGATTCTGTTGCTGCAGCGGATCACCGTGCGCCGCGCCTTGCGTCCGCTGGAAAAGGCCCGTGAACAAATCGCCCAGTTGCAGCAGGGCCAGCGCTCGCAACTCGATGATCAGGTGCCGGTGGAGCTGGAGCCGTTGGTGGCGCAGATCAACCATTTGCTGGCCCACACCGAAGACAGCCTCAAACGCTCGCGCAATGCACTGGGCAACCTGGGGCATGCCTTGAAAACCCCGCTGGCGGTGTTGCTGAGCCTGGCCTCCAGCGAGAAGTTCGACGCTCATCCGCAACTGCGCAAAGTGATTCAGGCACAGCTGGAGCAGGTGCAGCAACGGCTCAATCGTGAGCTCAACCGCGCCCGGTTGTCCGGCGATGCATTGCCGGGGGCGCTGTTCGATTGCGATGCGGAACTGCCGGGGTTGCTGGCGACCTTGAACATGATTCACGGCGAACACCTGGACCTCGGATATGTGGCGCCGAAGGGCTTGCTGCTGCCGTGGGATCGGGAGGATTTGCTGGAGTTGCTCGGCAACCTGCTGGACAACGCCTGCAAGTGGGCGGATGCCGAGGTGCGCTTGAGCGTGGTCGAGACGGCGCAAGGATTCGAGCTGAGTGTGGAAGATGATGGACCGGGGATTCCCGAGGACCAGCGCGATCAGGTGCTCAGTCGCGGTACGCGGCTTGATGAACAGAGGGATGGGCATGGGTTGGGCTTGGGGATCGTGCGCGACATCGTCGATACATGGAGCGGGGTATTGCGGTTGGAGGAGAGCGAGTGGGGCGGGTTGAAGGTGGTGATCGAATTGCCCAGGCGCTGACCACGATCTCAATGTTCACGCGGTCCCGTGTAGGAGCTGGCTTGCCAGCGAAGGCGTCCTGACAGCCAACATATGTGTTGGATGTGCTACCGCCTTCGCTGGCAAGCCAGCTCCTATAGGGGGATTGTGTCGTCAATTATAATCGGGTCAGACGCGAAACTGATCCATCAAACCCTGCTGCTGATTCGCCAGGCTATTGAGCGACTGACTCACCCGCGCCGATTCGTTGGCCTGCCCCGACAGCGACTCGGTCACATCCCGAATCGTCGCCACGTTGTTGTTGATCTCTTCGGCCACGGCGCTTTGTTCTTCCGCGGCACTGGCGATCTGCAGGTTCATGTCGCTGATTACCGTCACCGCTTCGCCAATCTGGCGCAGTGCCGTCACGGCCTGGCCTACTTGCTCGACACTGCCCTGGGCCTGGCGATGGCTGTGGCTCATCGACCCGACCACCTCCTGGGTACCGCTCTGCAACTGCTCGATCACCTGACGGGTCTCTTCGACAGACTCCTGGGTCCGGCGGGCCAGGTTGCGCACTTCATCGGCCACCACGGCAAAACCGCGTCCGGCCTCACCGGCCCGGGCCGCTTCGATCGCAGCGTTGAGGGCCAGCAGGTTGGTCTGTTCGGCGATGGCCCGAATCACTTCCAGCACCGAACCGATTTTCTCGCTATTGGCTGCCAGGCCTTCGACTTGCACCATGGCCGCGCTCATGTCAGCAGCGAGGTTGTCGATGCTGGTGGTGGTCTGGTCGATCACGCTCAGGCCGCGTCGGGTCGCATGATCGGCGTCACGTGCCGCTTGTGCCGCTTGTGCGGCGCTGCGGGCGACGTCCTGGGCGGTGGCGCTCATCTCGTGAGAGGCGGTCGCGACCTGATCCACCTGGCGGTATTGCTGTTCCATGCCGGCACTGGTCTGGGTGGCGATCGCGGATGACTGATCCGCCGTGCTGCGGGCGTCCTGCACCGAACGTTTGACCTCGGCAATGATCGGTTGCAGCTTGTCGAGGAAGCGATTGAACCAGCCGGCCAGCTGTCCCAGTTCATCCTGTTTGTCATAGGCCAGGCGCCGGGTCAGGTCGCCTTCGCCGCTGGCGATGTCTTCGAGCATGTGGGCCACGCCGAGAATCGGTCGGGTCACGCTGCGCGCCATCAGCCACACCAGCAACAGGCCGATCAACGCCGCCAGCGCGCCAAGGCCGAGCTCCATCAGCGTGCCGGCGGTGTTGCTGTCATCGAGTTGTTTCTTCAGGGCTTCGGCAGGGCCGACCAGCACTTTCTCCGGCACCTCGAGCAGCACGCCCCAGGACTTGCCACCGGGAATCGGCTGGAACGGCGCCAGCACTTTTAACTGTTGGTTGCTGTGCAGGCTTTTGGTCTGGCTGCCGGCGGCGAGCATACGAATCAGTTCGGCACCGTTGGTTGGGTCGATGGCGTCCAGGCGCTGGCTGAGTTTGCTGGCATCCGGGCTGTAAGCGGCGAGCAAACCGACCGGGCTGATGATGCTGACGTGGGTCTGGCCGTCATACAGCTTCTTGCTTGCGCCCTGGCTGACCGCTTGCAGGCTGTTGAGGTTGATGTCCGCCGACAGCGACGCGATGACCTTGCCATTGACCATCAGCGGGAAAACGATGCTGGTCATCAGCACCTTCTGCCCGTCGATCACATAGAAATACGGTTCGATCACGCAGGGCTTGAGCGTGGTGCGCGGGCAGGTGAACCAGGCGTTGGCCGGTTCGCCGCTGGGCCCGGTGCCGGTGTCGGTCATGTCGCTTTCGGGCAGGGCCATGGAGGTCACCTTGCCCGGGGTCGGTTGCGACCAATATAGGGCGAAGCGGCCCTTGTCATTGCTGCCCAGCTCCGCCTGGCCGGCGAACAGATCGTCCTTGCCGTCCAGCGCATTGGCTTCGAACACCAGCGACAGGCCGAGCAGTTCCGGGTTGGCCTGCAGGGCCGACTTGACCTGGCGGGTCAGGTCTTCGCGCAGGTCGAAGGCGTCGAGGAAGCGCTTCTCGGCCTGGTCGCGCAGGAACAGCACCTGGCGGGAAAAGCCGTGGCCGTATTGGTACGCGTCCATGAACTGCTGACGAATCTCCAATGCCTGGTTTTCACCCTGGGATTCGATCCGCGCCTGGGCGGCTTCGGTGAGCATCTCCATGCTCGAGGCTTTCACCAGCGCGGCACTGTGCTCCATGCGATACAGCGAAAGACCTACCAGCAGGGTCACGATACCGGCCAGGCACAGCCCGGCGAGCAGGGTGATCTTCCATTGAATGGAAAGTTGTCTGAGCGACATGGAGACGTCCTTTATTCGATAATTATCTGAAACTCGGCACTGTAACGGCAGGAATTCGGCTTTCTTTATGCCCCCCGGCGAATAAGAGGCCGCCCTGAAATGGATGCCTTGCACAGCCCCCTGTAGGAGCTGGCTTGCCAGCGAAGGCGTCCTTCCAGCCAACACTTCATTGACTGACACACCGCCTTCGCTGCGATGCGGCGATCCGACAAGCCAGCTCCTACAGGGGGCCGCGTCGTTCATCCGCGGCATGCAGGGCATTGGCTTTGACATGGGGGTGACTCTGCGGCAAAGTGCCGGCCCTCTAATAAAACCCGTTCTTCAATCCGCTGGCGGCTCACGCAGACTGCCGGCCGGATTCATTCCGTTTGTCTTGAGGTCTTGATAATGAATGCAGTAATTGCCGCGGTCGGCGTCATGCTGATACTCAGCCTGTCCCGCGTGCATGTGGTAATCGCGCTGATTGTCGGCGCGCTAGTCGGTGGCTTGACCGGTGGCCTGGGCATCGACGCGACGCTCAAGGCGTTCAACAGTGGCCTCGGCGGCGGGGCGACGGTCGCTTTGTCCTACGCCTTGCTGGGTGCCTTCGCGGTGGCCATTGCCAAGTCAGGCCTGGCCCATGCCCTGGCTGACAAAGCCTTGGCGATGGTCGATCGCCAGCACGCCAGCGGTGGCGGTCAGGTCAAGTGGCTGCTGATCGGCCTGCTCTGGGTAGTGGCCATCGCCTCGCAGAACATCTTGCCGATACATATCGCCTTTATTCCGCTGCTGGTGCCGCCACTGTTATACGTGCTGACCAAGCTGCAACTGGACCGGCGGTTGATCGCCTGTGTCATTACCTTCGGCCTGATCACGCCCTACATGTTCCTGCCCGTGGGCTTCGGCAACATCTTCCTCAATGAAATCCTGCTGGCCAATGTTGCCCGTAGCGGCGTCGATATCAGCGGCATCAACGTCACCCATGCCATGGGCATTCCGGCGCTGGGCATGGTGTTCGGCCTTGGCGCGGCGTTTATCAGCTACCGCAAGAAGCGGGTCTATAACCTGGAAAAAATCGAACAGGTCGAACAGGTCGCGGTGCAGTACAACCCCCTGAGCCTGATGGTCGCCGGCCTGGCCATCGCCGCGGCGTTCATCGTTCAGTTGCTGCTGGACTCGATGATCATCGGTGCGTTGGCCGGGTTCCTGATTTTTTCGGCATCGGGCATCGTCAAATGGCGCGACACCGACGACCTGTTCACCGAAGGCATGAAGATGATGGCGATGATCGGCTTCATCATGATCGCCGCTTCCGGCTTTGGCGAAGTGATCAAAGCCACCGGAGAAGTGCAGACGCTGGTGGAAACCTCGGCCTCTTGGATCGGCCACAGCAAGGCCATCGGCGCGTTGTTGATGTTGCTGGTGGGCCTGCTGGTGACCATGGGCATCGGCTCGTCGTTTTCCACCGTGCCGATCCTGGCAGTGATTTTCGTGCCGCTGTGCGTGCAACTGGGCTTCAGCCCGCTGGCGATCGTCAGCATCGTCGGTACGGCCGGCGCCCTGGGTGACGCCGGCTCGCCCGCCTCGGACTCGACGCTGGGCCCGACCTCCGGCCTGAACATCGATGGCCAGCATCACCATATCTGGGACACCGTGGTCCCGACGTTCCTGCATTACAACCTGCCGTTGCTAGGGTTTGGCTGGGTGGCGGCGATGGTGTTGTAACCACACCACCCCCTGTGGGAGCAAGCTCGCTCCCACAGGGGGTGTGGTGTTCAAGCCTTAATTGGACGGCCTGTCCCAATACGGCACCGCACCAAAACACTCGACAAAAAAATCGATCACCGTCCTGACCTTCACCGACAACCGTCGACTGCCCGGCCAGAGCACGGCGATCTGCTGCGGTTCCAGGCTGTTGGACACCTGATAGTCCCCCAGCACTGGCACCAGTGTGCCGTTGCGCACCGCCTCGCCAATCAGCCACGACGGAAACATCACCAGCCCCAGGCCTTGCTCGGCGGCCTGGGTCAGCGTGTCGGCGTGGTTGCCGGTGATCGGTCCCTTCACCGAGTAGGGCGTCCAATCCTGCTGGCCTTGGCGAAAAAACCAGCGCTGCTGGCCGGTCACGCCCTTGTAGGCCAGGCATTGATGGGCCTGCAGATCGTTCGGGTGTTGCGGCGTGCCGTGGCGTTTCAGGTAAGCCGGGCTCGCTGCGACTTGAAAGCGGTGCGGCGCCAGGATGCGTGCCTGCATGCTCGAGTCGTGCAGCGGGCCGATGCGAAACAGCAGGTCGGCGCCTTCCTGCAACGGGTCGATGTAACTGTCGGTCTGCTGGATATCCAATTGCAGTTTCGGATAGCGCTCGCAGAGTTGCCCCAGCCACGGGGTCAGATGCCGTTGGCCAAACACCACCGGCGCATTGATCCGTACCAGCCCGCCGGGTTCGCTTTGCTGTTCCTGCAAGGCTTGTTCGGCTTCTTCCAGTTGCACCAGTACCAGGCGCGCGTGATGTCCAAGCATTCGCCCGGCCTCGGTGGGTGTAACGGCGCGGGTGTGGCGGTAGAGCAATTGTTGGTTCAAGGCCTGCTCCATCAGCTGGATCTGCCGCGAAATAGAAGACGGTGCCAGGCCCTCACGGCGGGCCACTTCGGAAAAGCTGCCGTGATCGAGAACGGCGACAAACAGCCGAAGAGCCTTGAATCCCAGTTCGTTGAGGCCGTGCATGATTAATCCTGCTGTGCGGTTTGCGCAAAAGTGTTGTCCGGATGCTCCCATTTATCGCAAAGCTTTGCCAGTCGATAATGCCCGCCTATTCCACTGACAACACGAACCCCTGTAGGAGCTGGCAAGCCAGCTCCTACAGGGGTCGTGCTTGATCGACTACACAGGAGCTCCCGATGCAATCTTCCTCAATCGACAACGTCGACGTTGTCGCGACGCCAACCACCCAACCCGGCTTGCGACTATTGCTGCTGCCACTGGTCATCCTCGCCGGCATGGGCCTTTCCGTGGAGGCTGGCCTGCTCGGTCCGCTCGGGGTTCAGGTGGGACACTTGTGGGCGACCTTGAGCATCTTCGGCGTGGGCTCGGCGATTCTGTTCCTGCTGCTGTTGTTCAGCGGCCCGCAACAGGGGCCGGCGTTGAACCAGCTGCCGCGCTGGCAATTGATCGGCGGTTTGCTCGGGCCGATCTACGTGGTGGTGCTGACCCTGGCCACGCCACATATCGGCATCGCGATGACCATGATCGCGATTCTCTCCGGGCAGGTCGGCAAGAGTGTGTTGATCGATCACTTCGGCTGGTTCGGCGCCACCCGCAAGAAGGTCAACGGTGAACGTTGGCTGGCCTTGCTGCTGATTGTCGCGGCACTTGTTCTGATCGCCCGGGGTTGATGATGAATCTGATTATCTTGTTGGCGGTGGTCGTGGCCGCCGGTGCGGTATTGAGTGTCCAGGCGGCGATCAATGGGCGACTGGGCGAAACGGTCGGTGTGCTGCGCAGCAGCTTGCTGACCTTCGTGGTGGGGGCCGTGGTCACCGGGTTGTTGATCCTGTTTTTCGAACCCGCCCACGCCGTGAGCCTGCTGGACGTGCCGAAGTGGCAGCTCGGCGGGGCGCTGTTTGGCGTGGTGTACATGATGGTGATGGTCGGCGCGGTGCCAAGGGTGGGGACCGCGGTGGCAACGGTCGCCGTGATCGTCGGGCAACTGGCCATGGGCATGTTGATCGACAACTTCGGCTGGCTGGGCAATCCGCCGATCGAGCTGTCCGGCAGTCGGGTGTTGGCGATGGTGCTTCTCGCCCTGGCGTTACTGTTCATGTACCGCAGCACGACGTGGCAGGCATGACGCTCCTACACTGGTATTACGGTGCGCAGTCCAGCGCCGGACAACCATACCGATGGAGTCAGACTCATGATCGACAGCGAAAGTATCTGCGACTGCCCCAAATGCTCCTGCAAGCTAGGCGAACATCCGATTGCACGTCACGGCAAGCACTATTGCTGCGAAGCCTGCGCCAAGCACCATGAAAATGGTGAAGAATGCGCCAGTAAAGGGTGCAAGTGTGCCCACGGCAAATAGCTCATCCAGGCAAAGGTGGAGCCTATTCGGGCTCCACTTCCAGTTTCAGGCTTTCATCGTCCAGTCGCTCGGAATGGCGGACGACACCATTGAAACGTCGTCCCGCAACCCTCACCACCAGCGTTTTCGCCTTTTCCAGATCTTCGGGCAGGGGTGGCTGGACGCGTAACGCGAAGCATGTCGGATCATTTTCGACTTGTTCCAGCCCGACCAGACACTCGGCGCTTTTGGTGATCCGCCCGAACAGCGTATCGAGGCCGTAGTCGATGTGCGCCATGCTGGTGAGTGGTGTCGTGGTCATGTACTGATTCCTCTTAATGTCCCCTGTCAATGTCCAGAGCACGACGCGACCGGTCAATTCGCCGGGCGCCACTTGACGTTCTCCACGCCGAATTTCTCCGCCATCGGTTTGCTGGTCTTTTGCACCTTCTCTCGGCCGAAGCGCGGGATCCGACCCACGCCGGCGTCACAGCTCGCCCAATGCCAAGCCTCCGCGTTATCCATTTTTTCCAGGCGGATAATGAAAGACTTGGGAGCGCCATGAAGGGTGTATTCAATGACGAAAAGTTTTGCATTGTTCATAAAGCCCGTAATCCTCCCTGTGGTAATAGAGGGATCGTCCGTGCTGCGGAAAATTCATTCGGATTGTCGGACGGCTGCGGCAGCGCCTGATAATCGGCGTTGTTGTAGACTCTTGGGCTATGACTTCACAAGGTATGTCCCCAATGAGCGAGCCGATCCGTCTGACCCAATACAGCCATGGCGCAGGCTGTGGCTGCAAGATTTCTCCCCAGGTGCTGGAGGTGATCCTCGCCGGCAGCGGGGCACAGAATCTTGATCCGAATTTATGGGTCGGCAACGCCTCACGCGACGACGCGGCGGTATATGCCATCGACGAAGAGCGGGGCGTGGTGTCGACCACCGACTTCTTCATGCCGATCGTCGACGATCCGTTCGATTTCGGCCGCATCGCCGCGACCAATGCCATCAGCGATATCTACGCCATGGGCGGCGACCCGCTGATGGCCATCGCCATCCTCGGCTGGCCGGTCAATGTACTGGCGCCGGAGATTGCCCGGGAAGTGATCCGCGGCGGACGTTCGGTGTGCGATGAAGCGGGGATTCCGTTGGCCGGAGGGCATTCCATCGACGCGCCGGAGCCGATCTTCGGCCTGGCCGTGACCGGGCTGGTGCAAAAGCGCCACATGAAGCGCAACGACACCGCCACCGCCGGCTGCCTGCTCTACCTGACCAAGCCCTTGGGCATCGGCATCCTCACCACTGCGGAGAAAAAGGGCAAGTTGCGCCACGCCGACATCGGCCTGGCGCGTGACTGGATGTGCACCCTGAACAAACCTGGCAGCCGCTTCGGCAAGCTCGAGGGCGTGACCGCGATGACCGACGTCACCGGTTTTGGCCTGTTGGGGCATCTGGTGGAAATGGCCGATGGCAGCCAGTTGACCGCGCGCATCGAATACGACCGTGTGCCGCTGTTGCCGGGTGTCGAGTACTACCTTGACCAGGGCTGTGTGCCCGGTGGCACCTTGCGCAACTTCGACAGCTACGCCAGCAAGCTCGGACGCCTGCAGGAACTGCACAAACGCGTGCTCTGCGACCCGCAGACCAGCGGCGGCCTGCTGATCGCAGTCACCCCTGAAGGCAACGCACAATTTCTCGAAGTGGCCGCCGGGCTGGGCCTGGACCTTGAGCCGATCGGCGAATTGATCGAGCGACAGACTAACGCGGTCGAGGTGTTTTGATGTCACTCGACTGCACCGATTACCGCGACATCTTCCTCAACGACCGGCCGATGATGGATGCCCGCGCGCCGGTGGAATTCCTCAAGGGTTCATTCCCCGGCGTGGTCAACCTGCCGCTGATGAGTGACCACGAGCGGCAGAGGATCGGCACCTGCTACAAGCAGCACGGTCAGCAAGCCGCCATTACGCTGGGGCATCAATTGGTATCCGGCGACATCAAGGCCGAGCGCATCCGGGCCTGGGCCGATTTTGCCCGGGCGCATCCCGATGGCTATCTGTACTGTTTTCGCGGTGGCTTGCGCTCGCAAATCGTCCAGCAATGGCTCAAGGACGAGGCGGGGATCGACTATCCGCGGGTGGTGGGTGGCTACAAGGCGATGCGCACGTTCCTGCTGGACACGGTCGATCAGGCCGTTGCCCAGTGCGATTTCGTGTTGCTCGGCGGCATGACCGGCACCGGCAAGACCGAAGTGCTCACGCAATTGAGCAACGGCCTTGACCTTGAAGGCCACGCCAATCATCGCGGTTCCAGCTTCGGCAAACGCGCCACCGGGCAACCCTCCAACATCGACTTTGAAAACCGCCTGGCCGTGGACGTGCTGAAGAAGCGCGCCTGTGGCATCGAGCAGTTCGTGCTGGAAGACGAGAGCCGGGCGATCGGCAGTTGCGCGCTGCCGTTGCCGCTGTTCCAGGGCATGCAGCACTATCCGATGGTGTGGCTCGAAGACAGCCTGGAAGGGCGGGTGGAGCGGATCCTGCGCGACTACGTGGTGGACTTGTGCGCCGAGTTCGTCGGTGTGCATGGCGATGAAGGCTTCGGGCTGTTTTCCGAGCGGTTGCTGGCGAGCCTGAATAATGTACAGAAGCGCCTGGGCGGCGAACGTCATCGGCGGATGCTGATCCTGATGGAAGATGCGTTGGCGGAGCAGGCGCGCAGTGGGGCGGTGGATCTGCACCGGGGCTGGATCGAAGGGTTGCTACGGGAGTATTACGATCCGATGTATGCGTTTCAGCGGGAGAACAAGGACGCGCGGATCGAGTTTGCGGGGGAGCGGGGGGCGGTGCTTGAGTATCTGCGCGAGCGGGTGAATCTGCGAGGGTGATGGTGTTTCATTTGGCCTCATCGCGGGCAACCCCGCTCCCACAATGGCCAGCGTCGATCAAAAATCCATGTTCCACCACAAACCACTGTGGGAGCGGGCTTGCCCGCGATGGGGCCGGCACAGACACTACAAAAACCGAAAGTGCGGCCCGATCACAGCTTAAGTAGGACAAGTCTCCCGACCATTATCCAGCCCCTGCTTGTAGCTGTGACTCTCCAGGCTGGCCTTGCCGTTATGCCAGGTCAGCGTGAGCACATACAGCGAGTCGTAGTCGCTGGACTCCCAGTCATCGGTGATGTTCTGTTTCTTGCCGACCGCGTCGCCAGCGACCTTGTTGATCAGCTCCGGCAGGTAGCCATGAGACCAGGCGGTGTAGATGACCGAGTTGTGGTACTTGTCGTGCAGCAGTTCATCAGCCAGGTCGCTGGTGTCGTTGGCCGAAAAATTGATGTTCACCGGCAAGCCGAGCTTGATGGCGCTGGGGCTGATGGTCATCAAGGGGCGGATATAGCTGTAGGAGTTGTCCAGCTCGCCTTCCTCGACATTGCGCGTCGGGTTGGCGGCGAACACGTAATTGGCCTTGCCGAATTTTTCCGGCAGCAAGGTGGCCAGGTCGATGGCGCGGTTCAAGCCCTGGCAATTGAGCTGGCCCAGGCCGCCGGCGGGTTTTTCCGCGTGGCGCAAGAATACCAGCGTCTGGGTGCCATCCGCCGGTTGGGCGCGGCTTTCACTGGACTCCAGCGACAGGAACAGCGCGCTCACTGCCAGCAAGGAGGGCAGGAATACGTACGCGCGATGTTTGAAGCGTTTGGCGAATTTCAAAAGGTTCGTCATGTGTATAGGTGATCTTCGGCGCATTCGGTTAAGGCTGACAAACCTCTACACCGCGAGCTTCCGGCTGCGAGTGTTTTCCATGTCATGGGGGCGGTGCGTTAGAGTCCCCTGAGCCCATTTGGTTCATCCGGGCGAGTGCAGCACTTTAGCGGCAACCTCGAACGGATTGGAGCAAAGGATATCTACAGGATGTTGCGGATTTATGGACAGGGTACATCCGATGCGCGGTGGCCATTGCGCCGATCTTTCGATCTTGCTCATCAGCAATATCGATAAAGCTAAAAGTTCGCAATCTTCGCCAACGCCTGCATTATGATCAACGGTCTCTATTTTGCCGTGGATTCTCCCCCATGACCGATCTGTCCGCGTTCCCGATCACCCGCAAATGGCCGGCCCGATACCCCGAGTGGATCCAGCTCTACTCCTTGCCGACCCCCAACGGCGTCAAGGTCTCGATCATGCTCGAAGAGATCGGGCTGCCCTACGAACCGCATCGGGTGGGCTTCGATACCAACGATCAGTTGTCCGCCGAATTTCTGTCGCTGAACCCCAACAACAAGATTCCCGCCATCCTCGACCCCCACGGACCGGATGACCAACCGCTGCCGCTGTTCGAGTCCGGGGCGATTCTGATCTACCTCGCCGACAAGAGCGGGCAATTGCTGGCCCAGGAGTCGGCCGCCCGTTACGAGACGATCCAGTGGCTGATGTTTCAGATGGGTGGTATCGGACCGATGTTCGGCCAGGTCGGCTTTTTCCACAAATTCGCCGGCAAGGACTATGAGGACAAGCGTCCACGGGACCGCTACATCGAAGAAAGCAAACGCTTGCTCAGGGTGCTCGACGAGCGTTTGGAAGGGCGCGACTGGATCATGGGCGAGCGCTACACCATCGCCGACATCGCGACCTTCCCCTGGGTGCGCAACCTGATCGGCTTCTATGAGGCCGGGGATCTGGTGGGCATCAAGGATTTCGCCAACGTGACACGGGTACTCGAGCGCTTCCTGGCGCGGCCGGCCGTTATACGCGGGCTGGAAATCCCCAAACCCGTCTCTGGTTGACCGAGGACCTGTAGGAGCCGGCTTGCCGGCGAAGGCGGAGTGTCAGTCGAGACATGTATCGGCTGACCCACCGCCTTCGCCGGCAAGCCGGCTCCTACAGGGTTTTGTGTTGATGCCGATCATTGTTGCCGTTCCGGTAACGCAGTCTTGAGCGTTCGACATTTGTGCCCTGCACCTTGCAGGGCATAAGCTTTCACTCCTTACGTCTTTCGTCTCACCCTCGATTTTCAGGAACCCCCATGTCCAGTCAGTTCCCCGAAGCACGTCCACGCCGTCTGCGCCGCAATGCGAGCCTGCGCAGCCTGTTCCAGGAAACCGAATTCAGCTTGAACGACCTGGTATTGCCGATTTTCGTCGAGGAAGAAATCGATGACTTCGTGCCGATCAAGAGCATGCCCGGGGTGATGCGGATTCCGGAATCCAGGCTGGCCGGCGAGATCGAGCGCTACGCCCGGGCCGGGATCAAATCGGTGATGACCTTCGGCGTATCCCACCATCTGGACAGCAGCGGCAGCGACACCTGGAGCGACAATGGCCTGGTGTCGCGCATGGCGCGCATTGCCAAGGATGCGGTGCCGGAAATGATCCTGATGTCCGATACCTGCTTTTGCGAGTACACCGACCATTGTCATTGCGGCGTGCTGCATAATCATGAAGTCGACAACGACCAGACCCTGGTCAATCTCGGCAAGCAAGCCGTGGCCGCCGCCCGGGCCGGGGCCGATGTGATTGCCCCGTCCGCCGCCATGGACGGTCAGGTCCGGGCCATTCGCCGGGCGCTGGATGAGGCGGGTTTCAGCCAGGTCGCGATCATGGCCTACTCGACCAAATTCGCTTCGGCGCTCTATGGACCGTTCCGCGAGGCGGGTGGCAGTGCGCTCAAGGGCGATCGCAAAAGCTATCAGATGAACCCGATGAACCGCCGCGAAGCCATACGCGAATCGCTGATGGACGAGCAGGAAGGCGCCGACGCGCTGATGGTCAAGCCGGCCGGCGCGTACCTGGACATCATCCGCGACATCCGCGAAGCGTCGCGCCTGCCACTGTCGGCTTATCAGGTGAGCGGTGAGTACGCGATGATCAAGTTCGGCGCACAGGCCGGGGCGATCGATGAAGATCGGGTGGTGCGGGAGAGCCTGGGAGCGATCAAGCGGGCGGGGGCAGATCTGATCTTCACCTACTTCGCGATGGACCTGGCGCTGACGGGGATCTGACAATCACCACAACTCCTGTAGGAGCCGGCTTGCCGGCGAAAGCGGTGGATCAGTCAATACATGCTTCGACTGACACTCCGCCTTCGTCGGAACGCCGCCCGCAGCAAGCCGGCTCCTACAGGGTTCGGTGGTGAATCAGGGCGATCCGAAAAACGGCCTGATTCCATGATCCCGGAAATACCGCTCGATCACCTTCGGATCAGAGCAGGTCTCGGCTATCGCCACATAGCTATCCGGCCGCAACAGGTAGAACCCGCTACGCCCCAAACCCGCCGCTTCAAATGCCGGACGCCAGCCAAACACATGCAACGGCAAATGATGTTCGTTGCACCAGGCGATCATTTCATCGCTGGTGTCGCCATACACGTGTACCTGCCAACTCATGCACTTGAGCGATTCGAAATTGTCCCCCTCACCGTCGTGGGCCCAGGGTAACCGGTCGCCGCCATGAACATGCCCGGCCACGCCCTTGCTCAATGACATCCCGCGATAATCAAGGGTGATTTGCGACACCGTGCGAAACAGGAACTCGCGGCTCGTTTCCAGTGATGCCACCTTGGGCAGCAGAAACGGCGCCACCCGCGTGCGCAGCAAGTCGGCCAGGCGTCCATCGGCGGTGACGAAACTGAACACCCGGTCGGTGGTGGCCACCAATTTGCGGGCAAAAGCGATGCGCTCCGGTTCATAGGTGTCGAGCAGTCCGGCCTGGGCACCACCGCTCAGTACCGCCGCGAGTTTCCAGGCCAGGTTGATGGCATCGCCGATTCCGGTATTCATGCCCTGGCCGCCCGCAGGGCTGTGGACGTGGGCCGCATCACCCAGCAGAAACGCGCGTCCGGTGCGGAAGTGATCCGCCACCCGGTGGTGCACGCGATAGGTCGAGAACCAGTTCAGTTGCTCGACTTGTACCTTCATGTGCTCGATGGCCCGGCTGCTGACGTCTTCAAAACGCAAGGTTTCAGCCTGCTCGGCGCGTTCATCGCGCACCGTACCGATCAGCCGGACACGACCTTCACCGGCCAACGGAAACACCGCGAGAAAATCCGCTTCATCGAGATCTACGTGCAATTCTCCGTTGAACGCCGGCCCACTGCCTTGCACGTCGGCGACATAGAAGATCTGCTGATAAGTGCCGCCGGGAAATCCGGTGTCGAGGGTCTTGCGCACGATCGACCGCGCACCGTCGCAACCGGCCAGATAACAGGTCTGGCAGGTTTCCAGCTGGCCATCGGGCAAGCGCAGGCGGGCGGTGATGCCGTCTCCGGTTTCCTCGAAACCCTCCAGCTCGGTATTGCGCTCGACCCGGATGCCGAAGGCTTCCAGGCGCTCGATCAACAGCCGCTCGTGTTCGTCCTGGGGGTATATTTCGAGAAATGCGTAGGGCGTCAGGCCCTCGCCGATGCTGCTCAGGGGCAAGCGCACCACCGGTTCGCCCTTGACCCAGAAGTTCGCCGCGCCGACCCGATGACCGTTCTGCACCACGGCCTGGCTCAGGTCGAGCTGGCGATACAGCTCCAGCGTCCGCGCCTGCACCGCCAGCGCCCGCGAGGTGGTGCCGGGACTCGACGACTTGTCGATGATCCGCACGCGGATCTTAAGTTTGCTCAGCCACAGCGCCAGTACCAGTCCGGTCGGGCCTGCACCGATGATCAGTACGTCGCTACGGTTCATGCGCCGGTCCTCCTCGATGTCGTGGATCAAGTATGGTCCAGTCCGCTCGGGGTGTCAGACTTCCAGCGTTATCGTTGACCACCATCGTCGGAACGCCGCTCGGAGCAAGCTTGCTCCTGCAGGGCCGAATGAATTTGTCGAGGGAACAGCGCCTCTTCGGCACAGTCATAGCCTGCGCCATGCCATTGATCGTATGGTTAACCCGGCTCAACGGATTTGATGGAGCATCATGCAAGCCAATCGATTGATCATGAGTATCGCCGCGTTGCTGATCCTGGCCGGTTGCGGCACTCAACGCGTCCAGGAGCCACCGGCGCGCAAGCCCGCCGAGGTCAGGGCCGAGATCGTGCGCCTGCTGCCGGCCAAAACCGTCGACCGCCAAGGCTGGGCCACTGACATCCATGCAGCCTTTGCCGCCCAGAACATTTACCCTTCCACACAAAACCTGTGTTCGGTACTGGCGGTCACCGAGCAGGAGTCGACCTTTCAGGTGGATCCCCCGGTACCGGGCCTGGGCAAGATCGCCCGCGACGAAATCGACCGCCGGGCCGCCAAGGCCCACATCCCCGGCCTGCTGGTGAGCGGGGCGTTGCAGGTGAGTTCCAGCAACGGCAAAAGCTACAGCGACCGCCTGCAAGCCGCGCGCAGCGAAAAAGAGCTCAGCGCGATATTCGATGATTTCATCGGCATGGTGCCCATGGGCCGTACCCTGTTCGGCGGCTTCAACCCGGTACACACCGGCGGGCCGATGCAGGTCAGCATCGATTTCGCCGAGGAGCAGGCGCGGGATTATCCGTACCCGGTGGACGGTTCGATTCGTCGTGAAGTGTTCAGCCGTCGCGGTGGCATGTATTTCGGCATCGCCCACTTGCTCGGTTATCCGGTGAGCTACAAGCAGCCGCTGTACCGCTTTGCCGATTTCAATGCCGGGTGGTACGCCAGCCGCAATGCTGCGTTCCAGAATGCGGTGAGTCGTGCGACGGGCATCCCGCTGGCACTCGATGGCGATCTGGTGCGCTACGATTCGATCATGCCCGGCACCACGGAACTGGCGGTGCGCACCCTTGGCAAGCAACTGGGCATGCGTAATCCGACCATCCGCAATCAGCTGGAGGAGGGCAAAAGCCTCGAATTCGAGAACACCGAACTTTATCAGCGGGTTTTCGAGCTGGCCGAACAGGCCGAGGGGCGTTCATTGCCGCGCGCGGTGTTGCCGGGGATCGTCCTGCAAAGCCCGAAAATCACCCGCAAGCTCACCACTGCGTGGTTTGCCAAACGGGTGGACGAGCGTTATCAGCGGTGTATGGCGCGGGCCAGGTAGGAGCCGGCCTGGCGAAGGCGTCTGCATGAACGCTGCAAGGCTTGAGGCCGCCTTCGCTGGCAAGCCAGCTCCTACAGGATCTCCAGCGAACACAAAGTCCGTGAACGACACCGACCCCCTGTAGGAGCCGGCTTGCCGGCGAAGGCGTCATCACGGCCGCCGCAAGACTCAAGGCCGCCTTCGCTGGCAAGCCAGCTCCTACAGGGGGGAGGGTGCCGCCTGAGTCCCGGATTATTGCCGGTATCCCGGGGCACTTCTACACTGAGAGCGGGCATTGTTCGTTCAATGCAGTGGAACGAGGACGGGTGAGCGCGCCTCTACTGACTATATTCCTGTCTCGCCAGGGGGGGGGCCGCACCATGTACCAGCTCTACGGACACCAGAACTCCGGCGCAGCCGCGATTGAAGCAGCACTTGAGCTGTGCGAGATCCCTTACCGCTTCATCGACGTCGAGTCGTCCGCGCAGGACGCCATGGCGCTGGAGAAACTCAACCCGCTCAAGCAGATTCCGACCTTGCAACTGCCCGATGGCAGCATTCTCACCGAGAGTGCGGCGATCCTGATTCATCTGGGGCTCACCTTTCCCGATTCGAAGCTGCTGCCGGAAAAGGCTGCCGAACGTGATCAGGCCATCCGTGGCCTGGCGTTTATCGTCAGCAATTGCTACGCGGCCATCGGCATCATCGATTACCCCGAACGCTGGTTGGCCCAGGCGGATGAAGCGTCCAGGCACAACCTCATGGCCGGCGCACGCAAGCGCTTGCACTGGAGCTGGGAGGTGTTTGCCGATCAGTTCTCGGGCGAGTTGTACCTGGGCGATGAAAGCCCCAGGGCCCTGGATGTGCTGGCTGCGGTGGTCAGTCGGTGGGCGGGCAGCCGCGAGCATTTGCGCAGTACCCGGCCGGGGTTTTTCACGTGGCTGGAGCGCATCGACCGGCACCCGACGCTGGCACCGGTGTTTGCGCGGCATTGGCCGTCCTGAAAACACCACCATCCCCCTGTAGGAGCTGGCTTGCCAGCGAAGGCGGCGGCACATCCAGTATTGATGTGACTGACAGGACGCCTTTCGCTGGCAAGCCAGCTCCTACAGGGGGAATGCGGCGCAAGTGAGTTATTCCCCGCGAATGTACTGCTCCAACTGTCGGATCAACTCAGCCTGTTCGGCGATGGCTTCCTTGACCAGGTCGCCGATCGACAACAAGCCGATCAGCGTGCCGCCTTCCACCACCGGCAGGTGCCGCAAGCGTTTGTCGGACATGATGCCCATGCAGGTTTCCACGGTTTGTTGGGTGTCCACGGTGATGACCGGCGAAACCATGATGTCCTCGACCGGGGTACCGACGGACGAACGACCCTTGAGCACCAGTTTGCGCGCATAGTCACGCTCGCTGATGATGCCGATCACTTCGCCATTCTTCACGACCGGCAATGCACCGACGTTTTTCGCGGCCATGACCATCAGCGCTTCCAGCACCATTTGATGAGGGGCAATGGTATGGACTTCCTGATTTTGCTGGGCCTTTAACTTGAGCAGTTGGGCGACGGTTTTCATGGCGGTTTCTCAGGTGTTGTCGTTGTCCTTGAAGAATCGTAGACCCGGGCGCGCAGAGCAAGGCAGAAAGCGGCAGATAACGCGCAAAAAACGCCATTCGGCGGTTTTTTCTTGCGATGCAGGCGCGATCGATTGTTTTTAGCTCAACTCCAGCCAGATCGGCGCATGGTCTGAAGGTTTTTCCATCGCGCGCAGTTCGTAATCCACGCCCGCATCCTTCACCCGCGGCAACAAGCCGTGGGACGCCATGATCAAGTCGATGCGCAGCCCGCGCTTGGGCTCGTCTTCAAACCCGCGGCTACGGTAGTCGAACCAGCTGAAACGGTCGGCCACCTCCGGGTTGAGGTGACGGAAGCTGTCCACCAGGCCCCAGTTCTTCAAGCGCGCCATCCACTCGCGCTCTTCGGGCAGAAAGCTGCATTTGCCGGTTTTCAGCCAGCGTTTCATGTTGTCCGCACCGATGCCGATGTCGCAGTCTTCCGGGGAAATGTTCACGTCGCCCATCACCACCAGCGGCTGATCGTTGCTGAACTGGCTTTCCAGCAATTGCTGCAAGTCGCCGTAGAAGCGCTCCTTGGCCGGAAATTTGGTGGGATGGTCGCGGCTTTCGCCCTGGGGGAAATAGCCGTTCATGATGGTCACCGGCACGCCATTGGCGTCGGCGAACGTGCCCCAGATGAAGCGGCGCTGAGCGTCTTCGTCATCGGTGGCGAAACCCTTGTGCAGCGCCAGCGGTTCCTTGCGCGAGAGCAGGGCGACGCCGTAGTGGCCCTTTTGCCCATGGAAGTACACGTGATAGCCCAGGGCCTGAACGTCGGCCAGGGGGAATTGTTCGTCGTGGACCTTGGTTTCCTGCAGCCCGATCACGTCAGGTTGATGCTTCTCGATCAGCGCCGCCAGCTGATGCGGGCGAGCGCGCAGCCCGTTGATGTTGAAGGAGACGATCTTCATGGTCGGCAGTCCTGGCAAAAGGGCGATGCTAGCTGACATGGAAGAATGGGGCCAGTGTTGGGGCTGGAGGAATTTACCTCTGTCAGACATGTGTTGCCTTTGCCGGCCTCTTCGCGGGCAAGCCCGCTCCCACAGGTACCCCAGTCGTACACAAAATCTGTGAACGCCACGGAGACTGTGGGAGCGGGCTTGCCCGCGAAGAGGCCAGTCCAGTCGATGAAGATCTTGACTTGGTCTATACCTGTCAGGGAACTGTGTCGGCACCCCAAGGCTCCTCCCACAGGTATCCCAGTCGTACATGAAATCTGTGAATGCCACTGATCCTGTGGGAGCGGGCTTGCCCGCGATGAGGCCAGTCCAGTGATGAAGATCTGGATTTGGTCTATACCTGTCTGGGGAACTGTATCGGCAACCCAAGGCTCGTACTCATAAGAGCGCAGCCTTCTGAGTTGCGCCCCGGAGAGATCAACCGCTATGCCCGACACCTCGACCGCCATCGCCGATATCCACATGCTCGACAGCGGCTATTCCCGCGAAGCCCGATCCTTGTTGTACCAGGCTTACCGGCACGAGCCGACGTTCGGTTATCTGTTCGAAGCGGAACGCCCCGGTTATGAACAACGGGTCCGCGCCACCGTGCGCGAACTGGTCAAGCAACATTTTCTGCAGGACTTGCCGGCCATCGGCCTGCTGGTCAACGACCGGTTGATCGGCATCGCCCTGATCGCGCCGCCGCAACGCCGCCTGGGCATCACCGAAAGCTGGGCCTGGCGCCTGCGCATGGTGCTCAGCACCGGCTTTCGCTGCACCCGCCGCTACCTTGAGTACCACGATGCAGTGATGGCGTGCGTGCCGTCCGACTCGGTGCACCTGCTGCCGTTGCTGGGGATTCATCCGCAATTTCAGGGCAAGCACTTCGGCGAACAGCTGCTGCAAGCGGTGCACAACTGGTGCGCAGTGGACGAACAATCCCAGGGCGTGGTCCTCGATACCGGGAATCCTCGCTATCTGGAGTTCTATAAGCGTCAGGGCTATGAGGAAATCGGCGAAGTGGCCGTAGGACCAATCCGCGAGCACGTGTTTTTCCACGCTAATCCCCAGGTGTTACAAACAGCAACGGCATAACGGTAGAACTTTCTCGCAAAGCGACGCTCTATCACGCTCCCAAGCTCGTGATAGCATCCGCGCCTATGAAGTTTCCAGGAAGATTTACCAGCGGCGTGCTGATGCTGATCACCAGCTGCGCGGCGCTGGCGCAAAGTGAATTGGATGTGCGGATCAAACCGTCCAACGATGAACTCAAAGCCAATATAGAGGGCTATATCGGCAGTCTCGGCGATCGTGACGAGGAAGCCTTGCTGCGCTTCAGTCGTGGCGCCGAGGAACAGGCGCGCAAGGCCGCCCAGGCCCTGGGGTATTACCAGCCACAGATCGACAGCGACGTGAAGGGCGGCAAGACGCCCCGCCTGGTGCTGAACATCGATCCCGGCGAGCCGGTGCATTTGCGCAACGTCACCGTGCGCGTCGAAGGTCCGGCCTCGTCCCTTAAATCCTTCCGTGTGCCCAAGAGCGCCGCACTCAAGACCGGCGCCGTGCTCAATCATGGTCACTACGAAGACGCCAAGCGGCTGATCCAGAACCAGGCCTCGCGCTACGGCTTTTTCAGCGGACGCTTTACCAGCCAGAAGCTGGCGGTAGACCCCCGGGCCGGCGTGGCCGACATCGAATTGGTCTACAACAGCGGCCCACGTTATTCCCTGGGCAAGGTCAGCTTCGAAGGCGACACCCCCTTCGACGAAGACCTGCTGCAACGCATGGTGCCGTTCAAGTCGGGCGCACCCTATGACTCCGAACTGATCGCCGAACTCAACCAGGCACTGCAATCGAGCGGCTATTTCGAGGGCGTACGGGTCGATGCGGCTCCGACCGCGTCCAAGGACAACGTGATTCCGGTGGACGTCAAGCTCGACACCCGTAAGCCGCGGACCATGGGCCTGGGCGTGGGCTACTCCACCGACGTCGGCCCACGGGTCAAGGCCAACTGGACCCGGCACTGGGTCAACCCCCAAGGGCACAGCTACGGCTGGGAAACCGAAGTCTCGGCGCCACGACAAAACGTCGGGCTGTTCTACGACATTCCGCTGGACCCGCCGCTGACCGACAAACTGCGCTTCGCCGGCGGCTATCAGTATGAAGAAATCGCCGACAAGGACAGCCTGAGCAAGCTGCTGACCCTGGGTCCCGAGTGGCACAGCAAGTTGCCCAGCGGCTGGCAACGGGTGGTGTCGCTCAAATGGCAACGGGAAGAGTACCGACTCGGCGACGACTCGGGGCTCAGCACCTTGCTCATGCCCGGCGTCAGCTATTCCTATCTGAAAAGCGACAACCGTATCGACCCGCACAATGGTTATCGCCTGGCCTTCGAAACTAAGGTCGCCAAGGAAGGGTTGGGTTCGGACAACAATCTGCTCTATGGCACGGCACTGGTGAAAGGCCTGACCACAGTCTTCGACAAACATCGCTTGCTTGGGCGGGTGCAGGTCGGCGGCAGTGCCACCAACGGCTATAAATCGGTGCCGCCGTCTTTGCGGTTCTTCGCCGGTGGCGATCAGAGCGTGCGCGGTTACGACTATCAGAGCCTGTCCCCGGAAAACTCCGACGGCGATCGCATCGGTGGTCGTTACATGGTGGCCGGCAGCGTCGAGTATCAGTACTCCGTCGCCGAAAAATGGCGGGTGGCGACCTTCATCGACCAAGGCAACTCCTTCAATACACTTGAACTGCCGAACCTCAAGACCGGCGTCGGTATCGGCGTGCGCTGGGTGTCGCCGGTGGGGCCGATCCGCCTCGATCTGGCCCACGCGATGGACGACGACGGTGGCATTCGACTGCACTTTTCCATGGGGCCCGAGCTGTGAAGCGTGGTTTGAAAGTAACGCTGCTGGCGATCCTGGCGCTGTTGATGCTGGTCGTTCTGACGTTGGCCTCGGTGCTGGGCACGGTGACTGGCAGTCGCTGGGCACTCGGGTTTGTGCCGGGTCTGACCGTGGAGAATTTTCAGGGGCGTCTGGGCGGCCAGTGGAGCGCCGATCACCTGTTGTGGCAGCAAGACAGCAGCCGGGTAGAGCTGAACAAGGCGATTTTCGCCTGGTCGCCGTTGTGCCTGACGCGCATGACCTTGTGCATCGAGCAACTGAAGGCCGACCAGGTCAGCCTGCAATTTCCCCCGGGCGAGGACGCTCAGAGCAGCGGACCCATCACGCTCCCGGACCTGACATTGCCACTGGCGATCGAGTTGGGCGATGTCCAGGTCGGCAGTCTGCTGTTCAATGGCAGCGAAGCACTCAAGGGCCTGCAACTGGCGGCGCATTGGACCGAAAAAGGTTTGCAGATCGACTCCGTGCATCTGCAGCGCGATGAGCTGAGCCTGAATCTTTCCGGCCTGTTGCAACCCACCGGCAACTGGCCGCTCAAGGCAGAAGGCAAACTGACCCTGCCGTCACCGGGCACCGAGCCTTGGGCGCTGGCGCTGAATGTCGACGGCGACCTGCTGAAAACCCTGAACCTGAAAGCCGACAGCAGCGGTTATCTGAACGGACAACTGACCGGTGAACTGCAACCGCTGGTGGAAAACCTGCCGGCCAAGGTGCGCATCACCGCCGATGGCTTCAAGGCCAGCGGCGATCTGCCGGACACCCTGCAACTCAACCAGCTGGAGCTCACCGGCGACGGCGATCTGAAACAGGGCTACCAGCTGCTCGGCAAAGCCACGCTGCCTGCCGAGGAGGGCCCGGTTGCGTTGTTGCTGCAAGGCAAGGTCGACGCCAATGGCGCGCAGATCGCCGGACTGGACCTGACGGCCAACGACAAGCAGAGCCTCAAGCTCACCGGGAACCTGGACTGGAGCAAAGGCCTTAGTGCCGAGGCGAAAATCGACTGGCTGGATTTCCCCTGGCACCGCCTCTACCCGCTGATCGATGAACCGGAAGTGGCCTTGCGCAGCTTCAACGGTGAAGTCTCCTACACCGACGGCAAATACCTCGGCAACTTCAAGGCCGCGCTGGATGGCCCGGCCGGGGCGTTCAGCCTGAACAGCCCGTTCGCCGGCGACCTGACGAAAATCTACCTGCAACAAATCCAGCTCGAAGCCGGGCAGGGCAAGGCTCAGGGACACCTGAACCTGCAGTTCGCTGATGGCATCGCCTGGGACACCGCGCTGGACTTGTCGGCGATCAATCCGGCGTATTGGGTCGCGGAGTTGCCGGGCACCCTGGCCGGCCCCTTGCGCAGCAAAGGCGAGCTGAAGAATGAAAAGCTCAGCCTGGATGCCGACCTGGACTTGAAGGGCAAGCTGCGTGGCCAGCCGGCAGTGATCCAGGCCAAGGCCGACGGCGGCGGCGAGCAATGGAACCTCAATGCGCTGCAGATCCGCCTGGGCGACAACAGCATCAGCGGCAAGGGCAGCCTGCAGCAGAAGCTCGCCGGGCAGATCGACATCAAGCTGCCGCGCCTGGCGCAACTGTGGCCGCAACTGCGCGGTCAACTCAACGGCCGGGTCGATGTCGCCGGCACGCTCAAGGCACCGCAAGGCAAACTCGGGCTGCAAGGTACGCAGCTGGCGTTCGAAGACAATCGCCTGCAGAGCCTGAACCTGGATGCGACGCTCGACAGCGCGCAACGGGCGAAAATCGATCTCAAGGGCAGCGGCATCCAGGCCGGTGACACTGCGCTGGGCACGCTGACCGCCAGTGGCCAGGGCGATATCAAGAATCAGAAGCTGACCCTCGATCTGCAAGGGCCGAAGCTGAAACTGGCGCTGGGGCTTGACGGTGCGCTGGACAAGGGCAACTGGCGCGGACGCCTGGCCCGTGGCGATATCCAGGCCGGTGGCCAGGACTGGAAGCTGCAAGGCCCGGCGAAGCTCGAACGGCTGGCCGACGGCAAGATCAACTTCGGCGCCCATTGCTGGATGTCCGGCCCGGCCAGCCTGTGCGGTGAAGATCAGCGCCTGATGCCGGAGCCGAAGCTGCGTTATCACCTCAAGCAATTCCCGATCGACAGCCTGGCGCAGTGGTTGCCCAAGGATTTCGCCTGGAAGGGCCGGCTCAACGCCGACCTGCAACTGGACATGCCCGCCAGCGGCCCGAACGGTCAGATCAGCATCGATGCCAGCGGTGGCACCCTGCGCGTGCGCGAGAAAGAACAATGGCTGGACTTCCCGTACCAGACCCTGAAGCTCACCAGCAAACTCACGCCCAAGCGCATCGACACCGACCTCAACTTCGTGGGCGGCAAGCTCGGCGAGTTGATGGTACAGACCCAGATCAATCCGTTGCCCAAGGACAAGCCGCTGACCGGCTCTTTCCGTTTGACCGGGCTGGACCTGTCCGTGGCGCGGCCATTTGTGCCCATGGTCGAGAAAATGACCGGGCGCTTGAATGGCAGCGGCACGCTTTCCGGCGCATTGCTGGCCCAGCAGGTCAACGGCAGTCTGCTGCTCAGCGACGGCGAGATTTCCGGGCCGGAACTGCCGATGGAGCTTGAAGCCTTGCAGGTGCGGGCGCTGATTGCCGGGGAAACCGTGCAATTGGATGGCAGCTGGAAAAGTGGCAAGAGTGGGCAGGGCAGCTTGAACGGCGATATCGCCTGGGGCCAGGCGCTGGTAGTGGACCTGGTGCTCAAGGGCTCGCAGTTGCCGGTGAGTGTCGAGCCGTATGCCAAGCTGGAAATGGCGCCGGACCTGAAGATCTCGATGAAGGACGACAAACTGTCGGTTGCCGGCAAAGTGCGGGTGCCCAAGGGGGAAATCACCGTACGCGAGTTGCCGCCGTCGACGGTCAAGGTCTCCGATGACACGGTGATCATCGGCCAGCAGACCGAAGAGGGCAAACCGCCGATGGCCATGGCAATGGACATCGATGTGGTGGTCGGCGAAGAAAAACTCAGCTTTGCCGGGTTTGGCCTGACCGCCAACCTGCAAGGGCATGTGCACATCGGCGATAACATGGACACCCGCGGCGAGCTCTGGCTCAACGACGGACGTTACCGTGCCTATGGCCAGCGGCTGACGGTGCGCCGGGCGCGCTTACTGTTTGCCGGGCCGATCGACCAGCCCTACCTGGACATCGAAGCGATTCGCCAGACCGACGACGTGATCGCCGGCATTCGCCTCAGCGGCAGCGCCGAGCAGCCGACCACGCAAATCTTCTCCGAGCCGGCCATGAGCCAGGAACAGGCGTTGTCCTATCTGGTACTGGGCCGTCCGCTGAGTACCTCCGGTGAAGACAACAACATGCTCGCCCAGGCCGCCCTCGGGTTGGGCTTGATGGGCAGTTCGGGGGTGACCAGCGGCCTGGCCAAGAGCTTGGGTATCCAGGACTTCCAGCTCGATACCGAAGGCAGCGGCAACGAAACCAGCGTGGTGGCCAGCGGCAATATCTCGGAAAAACTCAGCCTGCGTTACGGGGTTGGGGTGTTTGAGCCGGCCAACACCATTGCGTTGCGCTACAAGCTGAGCAAGAAGGTTTACCTCGAAGCCGCGGGTGGTGTGGCCAGTTCGCTGGATATCTTTTACAAGCGGGATTTCTAAGCCCTGCGTTTCCTCCGAAACCGAGTCGCTCCCTTCGCCGGCAAGCCGGCTCCTACAGGTCCGTGCGTACCGCGCGAGCCATGCGATCGACGCGATCCCCTGTAGGAGCTGGCTTGCCAGCGAAAGCAATCTATCAGCCTCCACAAATCCCAGCTGAAAAACCCATTTATCAGCCTCGCCAAACTCACCCGCAAAACGCCATTTATCAACTAAATAGCAAGCAACCTAACTATTACGTTGACATTCGCTGCCTAGGCAGTAACATCTGGACATACATTCTCTGCCTAGGCAGCTAATTGGTGGCCAGATGAAACATTTCACCCCGGACGAATTCCACACCTGCCATCTCGGTCTCCTGCTCGGGCGCGCGGCGCTGCTCAAGGACCGGATCATCGACACCCACATGGAACCCCACGGCATCACCGCCGCGCAGTTCAAGGTGCTGATCATCATGGCCCAGTTCGGCGTCGATACCCCGGCCGAGCTCTGCCGCCACTTGTCCCTGGACAGCGGTTCGATGACCCGCATGCTCGACCGTCTGGAGCAGAAAGGTTTCCTCGCCCGCCAACGTTCCGAGGCGGACCGCCGCCAGGTGCAGCTGGTGTTGACTGAAGAGGGGCAGAAGCTCGCCGACCGCCTGCCACACATCGGCGCGGACGCCATGAATGAATTGGCCGGGGCCATCACCCCGGAAGAACTGAACACCCTGGAACAGATCCTCAAGAAAATCCTGGTGGCCGCCGGTGACTCGATCACCCTGCTGCGAGTAGGTGACAAATGAACAGTAAAACCCTGCGCACCGGCCTCAGCCTGGTGCTGATGGCCATGACCCTGGCCGGTTGCGCCAGCTACAGCGGCCTGAACACCGAAGGCGTCAGCCTCGACGCGAAAAACCTCAAGGCCGGACAATCCCTCGGCGGCGTGACCCTGTCGCCGGCGGCCTGGCCGAAAAGCGACTGGTGGAAAAGCCTCGGCGACCCGCAGCTCGACGGCCTGATTCGCGAAGCCCTGCACGACAGCCCGGACATGCAAATCGCCGACGCCCGCGCCCATCAGGCCAGCGCCGCCGCTTACGCCGCCGACGCCGAGCGCATGCCGACCCTCGATGCCAGCGCCGGCGTCAGCCGCTCGCGCCTGGCGCGGGATCAAGACCCGAACGGGCAGGGCGATGCCTATTCCACCGTGCGCAACATCAGCGCCGTGTTCAATTACAACTTTGATCTCTGGGGCGGCCAGCGCGACGCCTGGGAAGCCGCATTGGGCCAGGCCCGTGCAGCCGAAGTCGATCAGCAGGCGGCGCAGTTGACCCTGGCGGCCGATGTTGCCCGCGCCTACAGCGATCTGGGGCAGGCGCACATCGTCCATGACCTGGCCAGCGAAGACCTCAAGCGTACCCGGCAGATGCTCAACCTGAGCCAGCGACGCTTGAGTTCGGGAATCGACAGCCAGTACCAGTTCCAGCAGACCGAAAGCCTGGCAGCCACATCCGAAGCCAGCCTGATCGACGCCGAAAAACGCCTGCAAAGCGCGAAAATCGCCTTGGCCGTCTTGCTCGGCAAAGGTCCTGACCGGGGTAATGAAATTGCCCGGCCGAAGATCCTCCAGGCCAGCGCCGTGGCACTGCCATCGGTACTGCCGGCCGAGCTGCTCGGTCGTCGTCCGGACCTGGTGGCGGCGCGCTGGCGGGTCGAAGCGGCGAGCAAGAACATCGACGCCGGCAAAACCCGTTTCTACCCCAACCTCAACCTGAGCGCCGCGGCCGGTGCCGAGTCGTTGCTGGGCGATGCGATGTTCGGTTCGGCCAGTCGTTTCTTCAATATCGCGCCGACGATCTCCGTGCCGATTTTCGACGGCGGCCGCTTGCGTGCCGACCTCGATTCCCGGGACGCCGATTACGACCTCGCGGTGGCGCAGTACAACAAAAGCCTGGTCAAGGCCCTAGGCGATGTCAGCGACACCATCAACCAGTTGCGCGATATCGGCCGGCAGATCGGTGCCCAGCAACACGCCACCGACATTGCCCAGCAGTCATACGACACCGTGGTCCAGCGTTACGGTTCCGGCATCGGCAACTACCTGGACGTGCTCAGCATCGAGCAGCAACTGCTCCAGGCCCAGCGTCAGCTGGCGAGCTTGAATGCCGAGCAGATCGACCTGTCGATCCAACTGATGCAGGCGCTGGGTGGCGGTTTTCAGGGCGACACCCTGACCGCAGCCAATCAGACCCCAGCCACTCAGCATAACTAATTCAAGGTATTCGTCATGGCTACTGCCGATACAACTCAAGCCCCTGACACCCCACAAGGCGCGAGCAATCAGCGCAAGCGCAAAGTCATGCTGGTGGTCCTGGCGCTGCTGGTAATACTCGCCAGCCTGGGCGTCTGGGGTTATCACGAACTCTACGGGCGCTGGAACGAAAGCACCGATGATGCCTATGTGAATGGCAACGTGGTGGAAATCACCCCGCTGGTTACCGGCACTGTGGTCAGCATCGGCGCCGATGACGGCGACCTGGTCCATGAAGGCCAGGTGCTGATCAACTTCGACCCCAACGATGCCCAGGTCGGTTTGCAGAGTGCCCAGGCCAACCTGGCCCGCACCGTGCGCCAGGTGCGCGGCTTATACAGCAACGTCGACGGCATGAAAGCCCAGGTCAATGCGCAACAGGCGGAAGTGCAAAAGGCCCAGGATAACTTCAACCGCCGTAAGAATCTGGCGGCCGGCGGGGCTATTTCCCAGGAAGAACTGTCCCACGCTCGCGACGATCTGACCTCGGCGCAAAACGCCTTGGCCAATGCCAGGCAGCAGCTGAAAACCACCAGCGCCCTGGTGGATGACACGGTGGTCTCGTCGCATCCGGATGTGATGTCTGCTGCCGCGCAACTGCGTCAGGCCTACCTGAACAATGCCCGCAGCACCTTGATCGCCCCGGTCACCGGCTACGTCGCCAAGCGCACCGTGCAACTCGGACAGCGGGTGCAGCCGGGCACGGCGCTGATGGCGGTGATCCCGCTGGATCAGCTGTGGATCGACGCCAACTTCAAGGAAACCCAGTTGCGTGACATGCGCATCGGCCAGCCGGTGGACATCGAAGCCGACGTGTACGGCAGCGACGTGAAATACAGCGGCACCATCGACAGCCTCGGCGCCGGCACCGGCAGCGCCTTTGCCCTGCTGCCGGCGCAAAACGCGACCGGTAACTGGATCAAGATCGTCCAGCGCGTGCCGGTGCGGATTCACATCAACGCCGAGGAACTGGCCAGCCACCCGTTGCGGGTCGGCCTGTCGACCCAGGTCAATGTGAACCTGCATGACCAGAGCGGTCCGGTGCTGGCCCAACAGCCGCCGCAAAAGGCTTCGTTCAGCACCAGCGTTTATGACCGGCAGTTGGTCGAGGCCGACGAAATGATCGCCCGGTTGATCCACGACAACAGCGCGGCGGTCAGCAAGACCGCGCAACGCTGACACCAACCCTGTGGGAGCGAGCTTGCTCGCGATAGCGGTGGGTCAATCAACAGAAATGTTGAATGTTAATCCGTCATCGCGAGCAAGCTCGCTCCCACAGGGCCAGCGGCGCCCGTTGAAAGGCGCAGCGCCAATCAGGTTTCAAAGGATTCGCGATGAGCAATAACGCGTCTTTCACCCCGCCCAGCCTGGTGCTCAGCACCATCGGCCTGTCGCTGGCGACCTTCATGCAGGTGCTCGACACCACCATCGCCAACGTGGCGCTGCCGACGATTTCCGGCAACCTTGGCGTGAGTTCGGAGCAGGGCACCTGGGTCATCACCTCGTTCGCGGTGAGCAATGCGATTGCGCTGCCGTTGACCGGTTGGCTCAGCCGGCGTTTCGGTGAGGTGAAGCTGTTTCTCTGGGCGACCGTGCTGTTTGTGCTGGCCTCGTTTCTCTGTGGTATTTCGACCTCGATGCCTGAGTTGATCGGCTTTCGGGTGCTGCAAGGCCTGGTGGCCGGTCCGTTGTACCCGATGACCCAGACGCTGCTGATTGCGGTCTATCCGCCGGCCAGGCGCGGCATGGCCCTGGCGTTGCTGGCGATGGTGACGGTGGTGGCGCCAATTGCCGGTCCGATTCTCGGTGGCTGGATCACCGACAGCTATAGCTGGCCGTGGATCTTCTTCATCAACGTGCCGATCGGGATTTTCGCGGTGATGGTGGTGCGCCAGCAACTCAAGGCGCGCCCGGTGGTGACCAGTTATCAGCCGATGGATTACGTCGGGTTGATCACGCTGATCATCGGCGTCGGTGCCTTGCAGGTGATCCTCGACAAGGGCAACGACCTGGACTGGTTCGAGTCGAATTTCATCATCGTCGGCGCGGCCATTTCGGTGATTGCGCTGGCGGTGTTCGTGATCTGGGAAATGACCGACAAACACCCGGTGGTCAACTTGCGGTTGTTCGCTTACCGCAATTTCCGCATCGGCACCATTGTGTTGGTGTTGGGTTACGCCGGGTTTTTCGGGATCAACCTGATCCTGCCGCAATGGCTGCAAACCCAGATGGGTTACACGGCGACCTGGGCGGGGTTGGCGGTGGCGCCTATCGGTATTTTGCCGGTGTTAATGTCGCCGTTTGTCGGCAAATACGCACACAAGTTCGACCTGCGGCTGCTGGCCGGCCTGGCGTTCCTGGCGATTGGCCTGAGCTGCTTCATGCGTGCCGGGTTTACCAACGAAGTGGACTTCCAGCACATCGCCCTGGTGCAGCTGTTCATGGGCATCGGCGTGGCGCTGTTCTTCATGCCGACCTTGAGCATTCTGATGTCGGACCTGCCGCCGAGCCAGATCGCCGACGGTGCCGGCCTTGCGACCTTCCTGCGGACCCTGGGCGGTAGTTTTGCGGCGTCGCTGACGACGTGGATCTGGATTCGCCGGGCGGACCAGCATCACGCCTATATGAGCGAAAGCATCAGCACCTATGAGCCGGCAACTCGGGATGCGTTGAATGCGTTGGGCGGGGCGGGCAATCAGGCCTATGCGCAGTTGGACCATGTGCTGACCAGCCAGGCGTACATGCTCTCCACCGTGGATTACTTCACGTTGCTGGGCTGGGGGTTCATGGGCTTGATCCTGCTGGTGTGGCTGGCGAAACCGCCGTTCGCGGCGAAGGCGGGGCCTGCAACTGTCGGCCACTAAGCCCACCGCCGATCCACTGTAGGAGCTGGCTTGCCAGCGAAGGCGTTGTATCAGTCAGCTAGATATCGCCTGACACGCCGCCTTCGCTGGCAAGCCAGCTCCTACAGGGGATTTGTGTTCGGCCGTTAGATTGTGGGCGCCGCCAATTGCGGTGGCGGGGCGAAGTCGAACGGCGCCAACGCAAACCCTTGCTCATCCACCTGCAACGCCCAGCCCTGACGATCCCAATCCCCCAGCACTATGCGCCTGGCCGCCTGCTCGCCAATCTGCAACTTGTGGATGGCGGGGCGATGGGTATGGCCATGGATCAAGGTCTTCACGCCATGGGCCTGCATGATCCGCGGCACTTCTTCCGGCGTGACATCGACGATGTCGTTGGCCTTCATCCGCACTTGGGCCGTGCTTTCGCTGCGCAGTTTGCGCGCCAGCTTCTGCCGGGTGGCCAGGGGCAAATGGCGCAGGATGAACAAGGTCACGGGGTTGCGCAGGTAGCGTCGCAGCTTCATATAGCCGACGTCGCGGGTGCAGAGGCTGTCGCCGTGCATCAACAGCACCGGCTCGCCGTAAAACTGCACGACACTCGGATCTTTCAACAACGTACAGCCGGCCTGTCTGCAGAAGGCCTTGCCGAGCATGAAGTCGCGATTGCCGTGCATCAGAAAAATGGCCGTGCCG
>Ga0213829_1000476_pt1 | contig 37631 bp, 36 predicted proteins | sample MC6MC0896MG_FD_180665 | JGI IMG/M metagenome (GOLD analysis project Ga0213829, IMG submission 180665) | Enriched soil aggregate microbial communities from Iowa State University, Ames, United States - MC6-MC0896-MG | ecosystem: Environmental > Terrestrial > Soil > Unclassified | place: USA: Iowa...
CACCAACTTTTGTTAAAAAAAGTTAAAAACCAATTTGTCTATTCTGAAGATATGATTACCTTTGCGCACAAATTTACCTTATTTAGATCAAAACTAAATAAAGAAAAACTGTCTATAAAAATCATATGTATAAGTTTTTTACTTTTTTGAGCATCACTTTGCTTTCCTGTTTCGCCCTTCAGGCACAAACTATCCAAGGTATCGTGCATGACAAGAGCACCGGCGGGATCGTACCGGGAGCAAGTATAATCATTAAGGAGCGTCCTCAGAACGGAACTGTTGCCGACGCTAACGGGAAATTTAATCTTGTACTTCACAGTGGTGAGACTCTGCTGGTTAAAATGGTTGGTTATAAAAGCTTCGAACGTTATTTTTCCAAGGTACAGGAAGGACAACAGGTTGAGATCAGTCTTGAATCTGGTGTTGCACTGGACGAGGTATTAGTCACAGCAAGTTTGGCAAATTCTCGGAGCAAACGCGCGATCGGAACCAATGTAGATCATATTGATGCTGCAGATATCGTCGCAAAAAGTAACCCCTCATCCTTAGCAGAACTGGTAAACGGAAGAATTAGTGGTGCACAGGTATACAATACTAATGGAAAAGTGGGTATGCCCATCCGTTTTGATATTCGTTCGGCGGCAACCTTCAGTATGGAACGTGATCCTCTGATCTTTATCGATGGGGTACGTTACGGTAGCAATAATACTGCTGATGTAAACTCCGCACAGGAAGCAATGAGTGCACTGAATGACTTACCGATGAACGATATTGCTTCTATTGATGTGATCAAAGGACCGGCAGCGGCAGCATCTTATGGAGCAGAGGCAGCCAATGGTGTTGTTATTATTCAGACCAAGCGCGGTCTGAGTGGCAAAAAAGGCGTGGCTGTAAACGTAAAATATACGGGCGGTTTCAGCGAACTGGCTAATAAATACACAAAATATGTCAACAACGATGCGCTGAACAACTTTTTTGACCGCGGTCATCAAAATCAGTTTTACGCCAATTTATCGGCGCAGTTTGATCAGGCAAACAGCTTGTTCTTTTCGGCCAACTCCAATACCACCTCAGGTATTGTTCCGGGCAATAAAGACAATAGACAGACCTTTCGTGCAGGATACGATTTTACTAAAGACAACTTCAAACTGGGTTTCACCGCTGGCTATGTCAAAGGTAAACTGAGCATCCCACAGTCAGCTTCGGGACGTGATGATGCCATCTGGAATCTGATGCGTGATCAGACGCCCTGGCCTTTTATTTCCGAAGAAACCTGGCGTGCCATTGAGAAAAGCTATTCCAATGACCGCTTTACAGGAAGTATCAAGTTAAACTATACGCTTCCTTTTAATATCAAGCTGGAAAGTATTGTGGGACTTGACCTCAATCGGATCGATGGGTTGAACTATCTTCCTTATGGTTACCTACAGGGTACAAACAGCACTGGTGCCAAACAGGTCAGTGACCGTAAAAACCAGAATATCAACTGGGATGTCAAGTTGTCGCGCAACTTTGCCCTAGCCGATAAATGGCAACTAAATCTAGCCTTACTATCGCAGTTGACCAAATCTACCGAAACCGTCAGCGGTATCAGCGTACGTAATTTTGCTGTACCGGGCATCAGTAACATCTCCTCGGCAGCTGAAATCTTAGCTACAACCGATACCTATTTCGAAAAACGTACCCATGGTATTTATGGTGAGGCATTTTTAAGCTATAACAATCAGTTGTTTATCAATACTGGGGTCAGAAGAGATGTATCCAATATGATCGGTCGGAATGTAGCCAGTATCTGGTACCCGACAGTGAGTGTTGCCTACAATGTGAAACCCTTTGAATTTATGCAAGGTAAGATAGACGAATGGAAAATAAGGGCCGCTTATGGTGAGTCAGGTCGTCTACCTTATCCAAATGATGCGCAAACAGCCTATCTTATTGAAAACTCTTCGTTTGGCACCTTGGTCAGACCATTGCGTAAGGGTAATCCTGATATCAAACCTGAGCGTACCGGTGAGTTTGAGATCGGTACAGACCTCAGCTTTTTCAAACAACGTTTGGGCTTTACCTATTATTTGCAAAACACGCGCGACGCGATTGTATATACCACATTATTGCCTTCTTTGGGCTGGCCTTCGAGCTTAAGCGGGGACTATCCAGAAAATGTGGGTAAAATCCGTGGTAAAGGAATTGAAGTGACTTACAACAGCCGCGTATTTACCAGCAGTAATCAGAAAAACAGTCTGGACCTCTTCGTGATTTTCAATCACCAGTCCAATAAAGTCATCAGCTCAGGTGGAAATGACATTATCAACACAGTCAATCTGATCCGTCCGGGACTCCCTGCATTCTCTTTCTATACTGGTGTATCCGAAGGTGCCAATTTCAATAGCAGCGGCGTATATACAGGTGCTAAAGAAAGCGCACCGCAGTTTTTGGGCAAACCTTTCCCTACCTATAATGGATCATTTGGTTTCAATCTTCAGTTGGTCAATAACCTCCGTATCCAATCTTTGTTCAACTATTCAAAAGGCGCTAAGGTCTATAATATCTCCAATAGAAATGTGGCCAGTCAAGGAAATAACTTTAAGGCAAGCGAGGATCTCAAAACATTACTTGCCACGCAGACACCAGGCACAGCGGAGTATATTGCGACAGCAAATGAACTTGCCCAGTATGCCGGCCCTCGGGGTAATTTTATAGAAAAGGCCGACTTCATCCGTCTGAGCAACGTCACCATCTCTTATGATCTAGGTGCCTGGGCCAAGAAACAGACCAATGGCCTATTCAAAAGCTGTGTACTGTCACTAACGGGTAGCAACCTGTGGCTGACGACCAACTATGGCGGTATCGAACCACAAATAGATTCACAGGGCGGTAGCAAACGTACGCGTGGTATCAGCTATCTATCATCCGACTGGACTGCAGTACCTGCTCCACGTAGTTATGCCATGAGTGTAAATATTGGTTTTTAAAAAATGAAGATTATGTCTATCAAAATAAAAGATTTTTGGAAAGCAGGATTCGTCTGTATGGCAGTTCTTTCCCTTTCCTCCTGTGACAAGTGGGTGAATGATACCAAGTTGCCGGACAACACCATTGATGAATCACAGCTAAACAACATAGCCATGCTTGGCCGTATCGAAAAAGGTGCTTATGTGTATGGGCCTGTCATCGCCGGCGTATGGCGCGCGGGTGCGACATCCGCATCTGATCTGTTGGTTGCTTCCGGTGCTATTGTGGATGAAATTGTCCCTACCTCAGTTCCAAACTCTCCTTTTTACAAGGAATTGGATGAAGATAAATTAACTCCGGACAACACTTCACTCTTTAGTGTATGGTCCAATGTGCAAAACTACCGTGCCTGTGCCGAAGATGCAATTGCCAATGCAGAATCTCTAAATCCAACAGATGAAGATGGCATCAAGATCAAACAAGCGGCATTGGTAAACGCCAGGCTACATGCCGGTTATGCCTGGTTATTGATGGCCGATTATTTCAGTGTCAGCAATACTAGCCATTCCGTATATGCCGATCATAAAGAGATCAGCCATCAGGAAGCATATACCAAAGCGCAGACTTACTGGCAACAGGCACTTACTACTGCCAGCGATACCCAGAAACGATTGCTTCACGCCCTACTGACAAAGCTGGGTATCCATACCGGCAATTATCCCCTGGCTGTGCAGCATATCAATCAGTCGTTTGCAGCAACAGAAAACTTCAGCTTTCTCAATACCGTAGGTACTGCCAACAATGGCTTCTTTACTGCATTGAATATTAACTCAAGAGATGCGGCTGTTGATCCAAGTTTGGTTGCCGCATCAAAAACACCAGCAGACAAAGCCCGTGTTCCGGTTGTAAAAGCAGCCAAAGGACATTGGTCACTGACCTTGTTTAAGGAAAGAGATCCCTTGCTTGTCAGCGATTTTGATGAAATGCAATTGATCCGTGCCGAGCTGGTTATACGCGGACTGATCCCAGGTAATGCTGTGGAACTTGTTAATTCGGTTATTTCAAAATATGACGCTTCGGGAGCATCCAATTATATGCCATCAACCACCCTAACGCTGAATGACATCGTTACCGTCCGTAGGATATTTTTATCTTGGCGTGGTACACGTATCATAGATCTAAGAAGGTTTAAAATTGATGGTGATGTTAATCCCGGTTTCACTCAACGCAAATGGCAATGGATCGGTATACCCGAAATTGAAACACAGTAATACCACTATCACAGTAGTACCACTATGCATGTGGAATAGATCCTTTTCAAATGGATAGTAAACCTGTACCATCATTGGTTCATCAGGCATAACTGAAAAAAGATTAAAATAGGCCGTGTGAATTGGGACTTCTACACAGCCTTTTCTACTATTATAAATAAACCTAAACTGTACTGCAGCTACCTACTCTACAGCACATATCTATAATACGGTTGAGATGCCCAATTGTCCCTAAAAATAAAAAATTTTTCAAGATTTGCGCAAATGTGGGAATGTTTTTTATTTTTCTATAAACGGTTTTCAAAAAAGTGATCATTATACTATTTAAATTGAACACCTTTCCTGAAAAATCAAACAGTAATTTTTTAAGTCTCAGTCCACCTTTTTGATACTACCGATCACTTAGAACCTCAAACTGTTCATTTATGAGAAGAAATTAATCGCTCATGTCTAAATTCCATTCAATTCCTCGGAAAAAGTAATCAGTTTTATTCAGAAAAAATGAACATTTTCTAACAAAGTGTGATTAGCGAAAGGCAAAAAATAGTAGGTAGTTGGCCCACATTATTCAATTATAACGCCACTATCTGGGATCATTATCATTTTATATGATAAATTTCGGATAATATTGCTTCGTAGGCCTGCTGAAGGTATTTAAATAGAGTGCTAAAATTAAATAAGCAGACAAGGGGTATTTTTTAGAGAAAGAACGTATTAAGAAATAGCCTCTGATGGCAACATATATTTTTTTACATGGAAATAACACCGCATATGCTTCAACAATTTCATTTCACTTTATTTGTACTGAAAAGATTGCTCCTATTAGCCCTACTTGTTGCTATATGCAATCGGGCATTTACACAGCACGATATGCATAATGTATTTGAACTCGGAAGTAAATCTAATCATCACCCACCAGACAGCGTAAAACATAAAATTTTCTATGCCGAGCAATATGATATCAGCGATTTATTTACCGATCTCTTTTATCGCAAAAATAAAACTGCAAAATCCACAAAACGGTCAGCTATCACCGTCATGCCCAATATCGCACTCAATCCAACAATTGGCGCCCAAGGTGGTATCAAGGCGGTGGCAGGTAAAATATTGGGCGACCAAGCCAATACAACAATGTCAGTTGCGGCCACTTCGGCTTCTATCACCACTAAAGGAATAACAGTCTTTTACCTCACCCATAATATTTTTATGCCCAGCAATACATGGAATCTACAGGGAAGTATTGCGGCAGTACACATGATTGCGCCCGATGCTGGTATCGGAATGAATATAAATGCATGGAAGACGACCGAAGAACGTGTTGTCGCAAATCCTGATCGCAAAATATATGGTTCAATGTACAATTCCTTTATTTTCTATGAAAAGGTCTATCGCAAGATAACCAAAGGCTTATTTCTAGGTGCGGGAGTCTCCTTTGACATACGCCGCAAAATTAATGAATCTCAGTTGGTCGAAGGACCTACACCATCATACCTTTACAATACGGCACACAATTTTAATCCTAAAAAATACAACTCGAATGGCCTCCTGTTCAATGTAGAATATATTACCCGTGACCATCCTAATCGTGCGTACAAAGGCATGTATGTCGATATCGGTTTGCGTATGAACCAAACCTGGATCGGCAGCAGTCAACATGCGATACAAATGGTGACCGATTTCCGAAAATATGTGAGCCTCTCGTCCCAGAATCCAGATCATGTGCTCGCTTTTTGGTATTGGGGATCTTATCGGATTAATGGATTCTTACCCTACTTCGATCTTCCCGGCACCGGAAAGGATGCTAGTGTCCGCACAGGACGTGGCTATACCTTTGGTTATTTTAAAGGGATTTCCTTTGCTTACTCTGAAGTGGAATATCGTTTTCCAATCCTTGAAAATAGATTTGTGAGCGGTGTCACCTTTTTTCACATGCAGTCTGCAAGTGATGAAATTGGCACCAAGCTGTTTCAGCGCTGGCAACCCGGTGGTGGTGCCGGCTTACGGGTTCTCTTCAATAAGGCTACACGGACCAACCTCTGTTTAGATTATGCTTTCGGAAAATATGGTAATAAAGGTTTTTTCCTGGGACTGAACGAAGCATTTTAGGTAAAATTGATTTTTCTCCTTCCTCAATTCTCCCATCTTAAATTTTATACCTTTTCTCACCAGGGATAATACGGGTAGAATAGGCAAGTTTTTGGCAGAGATAGTTCCCCTCTGAAACCATAACTGATTTGCGTCTTAGTAGTGGCGGCACATAAAAATGCAATACTTAATTAATTGAAATCGCCTCTGCGCGCATATATTTTTTGCTGTATTCAGAATAGGTGATGCCAATATGATCCAGTGATATCGTATCCAATCACAGTTTATTTTAGATCTTAAGAATTTGCTGATGTGGGGCTGTCCCGATTTTAATGGCAGAAAGCTCTAGACAACGTTTGTCTGCCGTGGTCAATACCGATCCATTTTCAATGTATAAGTGCCGTGCCATTAACACCTTATACTGTATGAGACTTTTAAAATTCAATTGCTCCCAGCGAATTGTAACAAATTTTAGTCTCATTATCGCTTTTCGGCTCCTGCTACTCCAAGAACCTGAACACCAAAGACTGCTAATATCCATTTCAAACACAGTTTCATTGGCCATAGATAACTTCTCCGTAAAATAACTTTCGTACTGACCACACTTCATACGGTGGATGCTCAAAAATTACTCCGCTTATTATAAAATAATTTTTAGTGACAATTGGCAATCTCAACCGTCATGTATAAGCTAACCAACGCTTAATGAAAGAAATGACCTGTCAGCAAAACTAATTAAAAACACCTAAAAACAGATCAATTTTAGTCGTAACCCACATTAAACAACAACCAACAAAACGTAAATATTTAAACTGAAATTCATTGAACAGAAATTAAAGTGAAATATAATCATAAAAAAGAACGCTTATTAAACCATATCAGCAAACAAAATAACCCATCATTAAAAAACACTAAAAAATTGTGGGGTAAAATCCTCAAGTCCATCGTATTCATTAAAAAGTAGTACGTAAGCAGCTTTCCTTACACCATTACGCTGTTAAATGCATAGTCTTTTCATCTTACCAGCTTATATATGAACTGCTTTTTTGATTTTAAACTGTAGACAAACATGACAAACACAAACATTAATATCAAAAAAGCTGACCAGACCGCAGACGATTTCACCATTCTTATTCATTAGGCTTAAATGAAAAGGCAACTACTCGATATCCGTGTTGATTGGATAGCATTTGTAAAAGGGGATGAGCGTATCTTTTCGCACATCTATCAGACATTCTATAAAGCGTTGTACCAATATGGCATTAAATTCACTCGCAATTCAGAATTGGTGGAAGATGCAATACAGGATTTATTCGTGCGCTTCTGGAAGAATAGGGCGCGTTTAACTGAACCGCCTTCATTGAAAAACTATCTATACAAAGCTTTCCGGAATCACATGATCGAAAAATTAAGGGCAGCAGGAAGGTACCAGTTAGATGACGTTAATGATCAATATGTTTTTGACCTAGTCCCCTCTGTCGAAGATGTTGAGGTAGCGATAGAGAAAATGGATTTCGTCAAACAGCGTCTATTCCGAGCAATGATACCATTGACCACACGACAACGGGAAGCAATCTTGATGCGGTACTATGAAGGATTTTCCTATCCAGAAATTGCGAATTCAATGGGAATCACAATTAAAGCAACTTATAAATTAATGGCTCGTTCGATTGATGCTGTACGTGATGGTTTAGGAGGAGCGACTTTTGTTTACTTGTGTGATTGAAAAATCTGACTTTTCATTTATTGATCGTCAATCCCAACCAATTAAAATTTACCCCCAAAGATGTGTTGCTTTTAAGCCATTGACGTTCTCCAAATCTTTCCTCCAACTTGCGCTGAGTCTTCCAATAGAATTTCTTTGCTCTGAAGGTATTTGATATGATCTATATATTCTTTGATTTCACTACTATCATAGTATACAAAAGCAATTTTCCCGGATTGTGTCTGATGAGCAGCAATCAGCACACTTTTTCTGGTAAGGGTCAAATTCAGTATATCAATAGCTCTATAGATCGGGATAAACATCTTTCAACTGGTTAGGCTCCTACATGGCAATATTAGACGCAATAGCAAGACCAATGTGCTGTAGAGGTCAAATAAAATCTGATTGTAATCTGTTAGATCTTGTTCATAAATTGGCTCGAAAGCCCGCTGGGTCTCCGCACCTTTCGAAAGAAAAATTTTAAATTGCTATTACTTTGTCTCTTCTTCCTTTTCATTCAGTGATTGGATTTGACCCTTCTTTTTTTCTTGCTTCTTATTCTGTTTGTTTATGATTGGATCGGAGGATACAAGAAGAGAACTCTCTTCCAGATCGCTCGTTATTTTACGCCAATCAGCCTTCGTTGCTGCTACCGTAAGCGCTATCAGATGTGCATTCTTTTTCGACTTAAAAAAAAGATTCGCATAATCAGTATGAAATTGATGTCTTTTTAATAAATCGATGTTTTTTTTACGCCAATCCGATGCGTTGATCACCATACCGCTAAGGGTGGAGGTTTCCTGATGCAACAGCCGGTTACATTCTTCGAACGAATCGGAGCCTAGGTAATATAAATCTGCATCACAAACTATTTTTTCCAATAAGTTCCGCGGAATTTGAGGTATACGTGTAGCTAGAATACAATTCTTGACCGACACCATAATATATGGCGCTATGGCATACTTTTTCAGGAAGCTCTCGGCAAGCAGAGCACTATTTACCTCATGCATTTGAACTGATCCCATGTAATACCCTATATCATGAAAATAAGCTGCTAACGTAACAATAAAACGCTCATTCTCTGATAAATTATAATAAATACCTATCTGAATGGTCGCCTCAACCATTTGTCGCATATGCTCCATATTGTGATAATACAAATTCATATTACTATACGTTTGAATATATTGACGAACAAACTTTTCGGCGTCCTGAATAATGGTTTTATAATCCATTTCGTTTCCTACATCAAAAAAATATCAGATTTTTATTCCTACTTTATGGCTCTATATGCCCATTCTCGCTAAAACAACACATTGACCGCCCGATACTAAAAAGGATTTACGATTTATCCTGTAGCAGGTATAATTTTAATAACCATGCGTTCTCAGAATCTAATTGGTCACAACAGGTATCCACCGCACACACAATCAATTTGTAGGTGACTTTCATCGTAAGATCGAGTAATTCCGCTACTTCACCAAAAGTAAATCCAGCACAAAAATGGAGGAATAGGGCCTCTTTTTGACGGCTGGCTAGTCGGGATATTACTCTAGATAGTTCTTCCCTTATAATTTTTGATTTTTCCATGGTTATATCTTTAAATCCAGATCAAAACTTCATATGCTATTTTATTATTTGAAATCTTATTATTATAAAGACGTCCCCTTCCCCTGTTTTACCCCAGCTCCAATAAAAAAAATGTAAACGAAAAGTAAAATTTCAAGACAAAACAGTGTGGGAATGTATAACACCACACATAATGACAATCAAAAGGGTGAAAAAATATTTCAGAATCATAAAATTTAAATTATTTCATGGGGTAATACAAAGAAAACAAACGTCTTACAGTAGTAAACGACTATTGAGTTTAAAACTAAAAATATGAAAGAAAATTTTATTTGGAAGTATGCGCAGTTAGATTTTTCGGGTACCGCATGGCGTGTTTTTGCCCCCAGCAAAGTAATCGTCCTTGTACATGGCATTGGAGAACATGTTGGTCGGTATAATGAAATGGCCCAATACTTCAACCAACACAATTATGATGTCATCGGTATCGATCACTATGGGCATGGTAGATCTCCCGGAAAAAAGGGTGCTTCAAAAGGATTTGAGTTTGCATTTAATTACCTTGGAGCTTTTATAGACTATGTTCAGAACAGCTATAACAAACCAATTATACTATATGGACATAGCATGGGCGGTGGAATAGTCACTGGGTTTATTCTAAAACGTAACTCCCCTATTGAAGCGGCCATTATAAGCTCCCCCGCACTGCTCACCTACAAAAAAATAGGATATTTCCAACAAAAGGCCTTAGCTGTATTGAACTACATCATTCCCCATATCCGTATAGAACAGGGACTTGATCTACAAAAAAGTTCCCATGACCCAAAGTCCATTTCAGCATTTGAATCAGACCCACTGAATCATAGCAAAATGAGTATCCGACTAATTTATACCATGATAAAGAATGGTTTTTGGTGTTTAAAGTACCCGCAACGATTACGTGTACCCACATACCTATTCCACGGCGATGCAGATGAATTTACTAGTGTTCAAGGTTCCCGGTTATTCGCATCAAAAGCATCCAGCAATCTATTGACCTATCGCGAGTGGCCCGGAGGCTATCATGAACTACATAACGAACCCAATAAAAATGAGGTATTCGATGCCATCCTAGCTTGGCTGGCCTCTTTAAAATAAAAAATGTTAAAAATTATAAGTAGGGACCATATCAAAACTTAAAAGGTAGATACGGTTTCCTTTTTTGTTATTGTCCGTATCTAGGTTGAGTATTCCTTTGATTTGGTAGATTTTCTTTAAAAAAAAGGTCAAAAAGAGCCTTTTATTATCTGTTTCCTGCTACTGCTTATCAAACAATCTGTACTCCCCCCGTGTACCTAGATTTTCCAGCAGTTCGAAGTTTTCCCAAACCCATAACCTGTATCAGTAACATGGGGTTTAGAAGATCCGTGGAAAGAGCCCTATTGTTGCTTTAGGAACGACTTAGGACAGAGATACTGTCGAATCATTCACCAAATAGAACTCCAGGACAGCTCAATGCAGTAGCATTGACAGCGAATTAAATTTGCTCTCTGAGGATTAGTTCCTGAAAAGCAATTCAGAATTTTTAATAGATCATAATATATAAAGGGATTGTATCAACTATTTATGATACAGTCCCTATACATTATAGACATTTCTAGAGCGTTATTGATAACCTATAACCACGTTGGCTTGGCAGCACCCATCGGTTCTCGTACAAAACGATAACCTCCCGGTGTCTTTGACATAACGACCTGCTCCGTTACTCCTGTATATGTTCCTACCGGTGTTTCAGCGGTAAACTGATCTGGTGCCACATAGGTATGTTCTTCTGTAGAACCTGCCATTGCTTTGGTGAATGTTTTATCAAAGATACCCAAAGAAATCAGCCACAGAGTTACCCGGGATAAAGATACTGTTACTTTATAACTACCACCCTCCGTCGCACGACGTTTGAGCGCTTGCAGCACACCTATAGTCGCTAACCAGCCAGCGGCATAGTCATTGACAACCTGAATGGGTGGCGGTTGTGGTACTTCATCTGTTCCTTCCAAGCAATCAAGTCCCATGGCCAATCCAGATGAAACGTCAAAACCAACGCGATCAGACCATGGATGTCCCGGTTCATTACAATACAATACATTGGTATGGATCAAACCTGCATGGGTTTTACATAATTCCTCCGCGGTCAGCTGATGACGTTTCAGATAATCATGACGACGATTTGCAAAAAAGACATCAGCATCGCCCAACAGTTCCATAAATTTCGCTTTTGCATCTTCATCCTTGATACGCAATGTCGTCGAACGCATACCGACGTGTGACGTATTTAAGAATACGGCATGTTCCCAGTCCTCAGGCCCAAAAACATTCAATACATCAGCGCCATGCAAGGCCAAGGCACGCCCGATGGATGCACCAGCAATAACATGTGCAAGTCCAAGGGCGCGAATACCAGATAAAGGATGTGCGCCACCTTTCTCGAAAGGAACCGGTGCACTATCCGCTATCTTTTCAATCTTGATTAACGGCATATCGCGCAGTCCCTTGGTATACACATCCATCTCCATAATTTGTTGGAGTGTACGCCCCAGCGGCATGACGACACCAGCTTTTACGGCAGCTTCCTCCAATTCCTCACCATTCCATTTCTTTATCACTGCACGTATAGCCTCAGATGTACTGGGTACATTTAATAATGCAACACTATCATGGTGCAATTTAGGATATGGATTGGTCGGCAGCACGTATTTACCATCTTTGGTTTCAAACATTTCGCCTAATAATGGATTGTACATATCCGAAGGGATACCGCCATCATAGCCATTTACGGTCTCCCATTTACGGTCAATAAAACAGCTGAATCTCCGTAATGCTTTACGTATATCCAAATGAATGTCCTGACTCTCGCCAGTACGCAATTTCCAAATAGACGCAATTTGCGCTGATTTTGCTGCAATTGCAATCGCCGAAAAAGCACCAAAACGAACAACACTTGGGATGATTGGATCCTTACCATAAAACGATAATGATCCTCCGGTCTCCCTAACAGAAGCTCCTACACTGTTGAGTAAAGCTTCCACTTCACCATTTAAATCAAAATCGCTATTGTTCGACCGATTGGCCAATTGATGCTTCAGTATTTTTGTTAGTTCCTCTCCTTTAGCTCCGGACACCACGCCAGCATAATTTTTCAATGGCTGTCCATTTTCTACATTCTTCATATTAATTTCCAATTAAAATTTGTTTAACCTTCCTGTAGCGGATTTTATTCCATTCAATTTCCGTGACAGCGACTAGTTTATCATTCTACCCAATGAAAACTCAGCATTGCGTAAAGCCATAAGCGCTACCAGTTCTTCATTTTCTCTACTCGCAAGGTCAGCGACACTATTCTTTCCTGCAATGCTCAAAACACCTTCCATGATTTTTTTCTTTAATTCTGGGGTAACATCCGGTGTGCCCAACGATTTGATCAGCTCCGCCAATGGATCCATTAGATGTTCGACAAAATGAGTGATACCACTAGAACCACCTCCAAGATGAAATTGTAAACTAGGCCCCATGACACCCCAGCGCAATCCCGGCCCCCAAGTAACCGCAATATCTGCATCAGCAACGCTAAGCACATCCTCCTGGATGAGATACAGCACTTCTCGATACAATGCCGTCTGCAACCTGTTTGCAACATGCCCCGGAAGTTCCTTATTAAGTAAGATTGATCTTTTTCCGATCGAATCATAAAAATGCATTGCCTGCTTCAGCGCTGCCGCCGAAGTCTTGGTTCCACCAACGACCTCCACTAAAGGAATGATATGTGGTGGATTGAACGGATGCCCAATCAAAACCCTTTCAGGATGCTTACAGTCCGTCTGCATAACGCTGGGGATAATTCCCGATGAGCTCGAAGCAATAATACTGTCAACAGGTGTCAATGCATCCATCTCTGCATACAGTTTAATTTTAAAATCTGGTCTTTCCGGACCATTTTCCTGCACAAAATCTGCATTTGAAAGTGCTTCTTTCATGTCTGTCGTGAAACTCAAACGATCCATTGATGCTCCTGCGGTCAGACCGATGTTTACCAGATCCGGCCAGGCATTCTTCACATATTCACGCAGTTTTTCCTCCGCACCAGGTGCAGGATCTGTTGCGACAACATCAAACCCACGTGCGAGGTATTGGGCAGCCCAACTGGCACCAATAACACCTGTGCCTACAATAGCGATTCGTTTAATTGATTTTTTGTAATCCATAATTTAATGATTTAAAAAATTTAATAATATTTATTCAAAAAAATGTTTTTAATATTAACACCAGTAAACCAACGATAGCTTGAGCAATTGATTAAATGGCTAGCAATTTTGGCTATGATTCAGTAATTCTTACCAGATTTTTCGCCTCCGTTGGAAACTGTGGAGTAAATAGCCCAAAGCCGGGAGAATAAATACACTACCCCCCAACATGGCTCTACCTAAATAATTAATCGTTAATTCGTTTCCTTGGTTTGCGAGCAAGGAAAGACCAGCTTCATTTTTGAATGTGACCAATATGGGGTAATAGCCGTACGAAATCGCTAAAAATAGAAAGGTGACCTGTGCCCCAGCAATAATCCGTAAATAAAAACTATTGCGTTCTTTGAAAGAGAAAATCCACATCCAAGCCAACAGGCCAAGAGAGAAATACACACAACTAATACTGATATAATTCCCAAATAATCGTTCAATCAATGGAATATTTTCGATAGAAGCACACAACAGGATCAATCCGGCCAAAACAATGGCCGCAATGCTAAATCTCTTCGCCTTCCGCACAGCAAACTCTTTTTCACCCTCTAGATCAGTCTCTCCGATAATGAATACCGCTGCTAAAAAGCCAAACAGCGCAATGGTAAAAAAACCGACCAATACCGGGAATACACACAGCCAGCTGAAGATATAGGCATCCTGAAAGCTTGTTGCCCTAGGATCTATTCTTCCCGACAAAATACTTCCACCGATAATTCCCAAAAATAAAGGCGTAATCAGGCTTGAGTAAATAAATGTCTTGGTATATAAGATCTGTAACCTATCTTGTATTGCATCATAATGCCGATATGTAAACGCGGTACCTCTTGCAATAATCCCCAATAACATAATGAGTATAGGGATATGTAAAGTTGTTAATACGGTACTGTAAATAACCGGAAAGCCCACAAATAAAATAACAATAACGATTATCAGCCACATATGATTGGCCTCCCAAATGGGGCCGATTGCATCATATATTACTTTCCCCGTTTGGGATCTGTTTTTTCTACCAGCGAAAAATTCAAGGATACCTGCTCCAAAATCGGCTCCTCCCATCAAGATATAGAGTAGCATCGCTACCCACAAATAGATAATTACTACGTAAAGCATATACTTTTTTTTGGGGTTATTGAAATTTTCTAAATAAATCCTTGTTTGCTAATGTTCCTGTGGTATCACCTCCGCCTCGTCGACATCATATAGTTTATCCACCATTTTTATCTGTCTGTATAAGAGTAGGACAACCATACAGCTCAAGAAAATATATAGAGCTGTAAAGAGATAAAACGAATAGGCAATTCCTGGCATCGGGGTCACTGCATCTTTAGTTTTCATGATCCCATAGATTATCCAGGGTTGTCGTCCCACCTCCGTGACAGTCCATCCAGCTTCAACAGCGATAAATCCGGCGGGTGTAACAAGGACAAACAGTTTGAACAGCCAACGTTTTGTTAGCCATTGTTTTTTGCACCATAATGCCAGTACATAAAATGCTGCCACCCCCATCATCAGTGTACCTAAGCCAACCATAATCTGAAAAGCAAAATGTGTGATCAAGACCGGCGGTCGCTCATCTTTTGGGAAAGCATCCAAGCCTTTTACCTCGGCATTAAAATCACTAAAAGCCAAAAAACTGAGCCCTTTCGGTATTTTAATGGCATATTTTACCGTCTCCGTCTCCTCATCTGGTAGTCCGCCGACAATCAGCGGCACTCCACTTTCAGTTTTGAAATGTGCTTCCATAGCAGCAAGTTTTGCAGGCTGTCTCTTTGCAATATCCTTTGCAGAGAAATCGCCACTCAAAGGCTGTAACAGCGCTCCTACAATTGCAAACGTAGCAGCAATTCTAAATGCCGTCGTATGAAACGTTACATTCTTCCTTTTCAAGATCATATAGGCATGTACTCCTGCGACACCAAATCCTGTCGCACATAATGCAGCTAATACCATATGTATTGCCTGAGAAAGCCAGGCTTTATTCAACATCGCCGCCACAGGGTCTACATTTAGGTATTGCCCATTGACGTAATCGAATCCCGCAGGACTATTCATCCAAGAATTTGCAGAAATCACCAATATTCCAGAAATCAAACCGCTTATGCCCACGACTAAACCTGTAAACCAATGAAACCATTTATTAAAACGTCTAAAACCATACAGATAGAAACCTAATGCGATTGCTTCAATAAAAAAGGCAGTACCTTCAAATGAAAATGGCATCCCGAAAATCGGGCCTGCATGTTTCATAAACGTTGGCCAGAGAAGTCCCAATTCGAAAGAAAGTACCGTACCAGATACCGCACCCGTGACGAATAGAATGGCAACTCCTCTGACCCAGGCTTTGGTCACATTTTTATAATTTACATCATCAGTTTTCAACCATTTATAGTGGGAGACCGCCATAAAGAATGGCATAATCATTCCAACACAGGAAAAAATGATGTGAAAACCTAAAGAAAGCGCCATCTGCGACCGCGCTGCTATAAAATCGTCCATATAAAAATGATTTAAGATTGATTATTATTTGACTTTATCGCCGTTCTTAAACACATAACCGACGCTGACATAAGTCATAATTGGATTTAGATCTACCCCTACTTTATAGACATCTGTCATTGTCGTCGTCTGATTCTTTGTGTCTAATGTACCGGTTACTTTCAATGGTATATAGGAGAAGGTACCGTTCACAAACCAGCTTTTGGTCAGCGCATAACTGAGTCCGCCACTGAAAACAGGTCTAAAAGCACTTGATATGGCCAGCGATGTCGGCCCACCCAACATCAGGTCAAGCTGTGAATTGGTAATGTTACTATTTGTAAACCAACAATACGTAGCGCCCAACAGTAAGTTGGCGTTCAAGCCTTTGACGATTGGTTGTCGATACTTCGCCTGTAAAATCGGCGTCCATGCCGTTGTCTTGGCAATCTCTCCCAAGGGACTTAAGGTACCCCAACCTTTTATTTTAAATTTGGGTGGAATTCCCGCCGTAAATTCTACGGCCCACTTATCGGTCAGATGATACCCACCGTAAAAACCCAAAGTATTGGATTTTCCTAGCCGGACCGCAGTACCGGGAAGTTCAACACTTGTTGCTGTATTTCCGCTGCTGACCTGTTTAATGGTTGTACTACTGCTCTGCGGAGCGAGGTATAACCAACCTAATGTCCCATAGAAATCACCCGCTTGCTGCGCTCTCGTGGGCAAATGGAGGCTGATCACTATGATCAGCGCCAGCACTCCCTGCTTGATAAAGGTTACTTTATTCATTTTTTATAAATTCATTTGAAATTTTAGGGTCAAAAAATGGCAATTCCTGTCATCATTCCCTTAGTCGTGAAGATGACTTTTTCCTCTCCTGTTTCTATGTTGAAATTTCGAAGAGTTCCACCCAGATCGGCGGTAAAAACTGATTTATGATCTGGAGCGATCGCTAAGCCAATAATTTCTTGGTGTCCCGAACCGATCACTTCCGGCGTACTTTTTCCGATCGTATCCAACTTTGCTCGATTGACGGTGTTGCCCCACGGTCCTGCACCTCGATCTGTCCAGTATAAGTATCCATTGAGCGCATCAATTTCCAAATCTATGGGTTCGGGCAGATGGTCAAAAAGTACCTCAATATCCTTTCTGTCAGTCGCTGTCTCTCCGGCAGGCATATGAATACCGGCTCTCAAGATTCGACCTGTACCGCCTTTTGCCGGACCTTTTTGTGTCCAATAGAAATACCCAGCAGCAGCGTCAACCGCTATTCCTACACAATGATTGTTTGCATCTTTGCGGTCTTCATCAGCACTACCTGTCTGAACCAAGACTGTCAGATTTCCGCCATCCAGATCACAGCACATCACACGCATACCTTCACGATCACTCCAATAAACAGCATTATTTTCAACGTCCAATGTCATTTGTTTCGGGGTAAAGGTCTTGCCAGTTTTTACAACAACACGACGGTCAGACCCATCGAATTTAATACTACTGATAGACCCATCGTTATCATAGGCATTTTCGCCCCCAGTCAGTTTGCCCATATGTGTCCAATAAACCCGTTTATTTTTCCCATCAACAGCAATACCATCTGGTGTCTGTCCATTCAAATCCAGAAATATTGCATGAGTTCCATCATTTGGATTGATTGCCAAAATACACCCTTCAGCTCCAATAGGCTGTTTTCTTGCTGAAAGCGCTAAAATTGAATACGTAAACGCTTTTTCTTTTTTCGTTGTTTCCATCTTTTTGTCAATTTGATTTTATAATTATAATTGTGTGCTACTTTTGGTTTCATCCGATGACTCGGCAGTCTGTTCCCTTTTATCTGGCCGTATTATTAAGCGAAGTGTCGGGTCATTGCTCAAAAAGCTCCAAAACCAGCTAAAAGATAGTTTGATTTTGTTCCGAAAACCAGCGATAGGAACCACGTGGATCAATAGCCAAGTTAGCCATGCAAAGTAACCTTTTATAAATCCTTTAGGTAGGTCCACTACAGCCTTGTGTTTCGCAATAATAGCCATACTGCCTTTGTCGTGATATGTAAATGGTTTTATCGGTAGCCCCTTGATCATATTACGAAAATTGGTGCCCAATAGAGTTCCTTGCTGTATGGCTATTTGCGCGAGCTGTGGATGGCCATTTGGATATTTGGCATCCGCTGTCTGAAGACATTGATCACCTATGGCAAAAATATTCTCGGTGCCCTCCACTTTGTTATAGCCATCGACTATAATTCTCCGTCCTCTACTAATAGCAGCCTCGGGCAATCCGGGTACTTCCCTTGCAACGACACCCGACGCCCAGATGAGACTATGTGTTTCAATTGCCTGCCCGTCACTTAAAGTCACAACACCATTCTGATAGTCCTTCACCAGTGTATTCAAAATAATCTTGACACCCAAGCCCTTCAAAACCTTATACGCTTCCTGTTGTGCTTTGGTACTCATCGGTCCAAGCAATACAGGGGAACCATCTATTAAATAAATTTTTCCGCCATTTTTGTTCAACCGAGGGTAATCTTTAGCGATGATATCACTTCCCATACCAGCCAGCATACCCGCGATTTCAACACCTGTGGCACCGCCACCAGCAATCACAATTGTCCGGAGTTTGTCCTGTTCTTTGGCATCACTAGTACGATCAGCTTTCTCCATATTGATCAAAATATGATTACGTAAGGCAATAGCCTCATCTATATTTTTCATGGGAAAGGCATGTTCCATAACATTTTTATTACCAAAGAAATTCGTTTCTGTTCCCATTCCCAACACCAGATAATCATAGGATAATATTCCATTGTCAGTTTCTATGGTATTATCACCTGGATATACCTTAATCAGGGATCCCAAATGAAAGTTTATATTATGGCTTCCCTGAAACATCTTACGAAATGGATAGCTGATACTTGAAAGCTCAATAAAGGCGGTGGAAACCTGATAAAGTAATGGTGGAAAAAAGTTATAATTATTTCGATCCACCAGGGTTACTTCCAATGCATGGCTACCTGCTAATTTTTTCGCGAGATTTATTCCTCCAAATCCGCCACCAACTATTACTATTTTTTTCATTTTACTCATGATTTTATTCGTCTATAAATGATTATGTTAATGAATACGAATATCGTTACAGGACAGTCATCTGTTTATTCCATGCATTAGGAGCTACTTGATATCGAAAGCAAAACCGTACTGGACTTAATCCGTCGCATCACCAGCCAGATGGTCAGGTAAGCGAGAAAGAAATAAACAATAAGCTGTATGCACTGCATATTCAGGTACTTTAAAATATCCGACAACTGACCTTCCTCTATCAACAAGATGCGCAGTGCATTGACCGATGGCATATAAGGAAACAGGCTACTGAACCATTGGGCCAATTGTCCATCCTGCTGATCGTAGGGCCAACTGAATCCGGATGAGATATAAATAGGCATAGATAATATCATCAAGGCCTGCAGGCTCTTCAGTTGCTCTTTGACCAATATGCCAACAATCATACCGATGAAGGCGCAGGTGATCACAAAAACAGCGTTACTCAACAGAAGTGGCAGAATATATTTTGGATAAGGTTGCTTGAAGACGTAAAAGTAAATCGAGTATATAACCATGGATATGAGTGACAGTAGCAAATAGGGTATCAGCTTACCCATCATTAGCAAGAATACAGACTGTTTACCCTGTTCATAAAGTGCCCATAGGCTCCCATTCTCCCTTTCGGAGGCTAAGCTCAATGCAAAAACCACCATGACTACTGCTTCGAGTACCAAAAAGAGATAAGAGGGCCAGGCAAACAAAAAATAAGTACCCGCAGGATTAAACAAGCGATAAGTATTGAGATGCAGGACTTCAGAGGGACGTCCCATCGTCGCTGTTTTCATGGCATTAAAAGTTTGGATCACACCCGAAATATTACGGTTGACATAACCCGAGGCTAACAAATTAGCATTGTTAATATGGGTCTTAATTTCAGGATATTGCCACCGCATCATCTTCAGCTGAAAATTATAAGGAATCTCTACAACAGCGTAAGCTGCTTCACCAATAAAAACCTTATTCAAGTCAACAGGTTCCCCTTTTACTTCTTTGACATGGAGTATTTCAGGCTGATCAAGCATATCGACAAGCTGTGCACTCATGGCTGTATTGTCCTGATCGACCACAATAATTGGCAGCTCGATCAGTTTTCCTCTGGAATATACCGATCCATATAATACCCCATAGAAAATCGGTCCAGTAATCAACATGGTTACCATGATCTTGTTTCCAAAGAATAACTTAAATTCTCTTTTTATAATGGACAACAGTGCTTTCATAATATGCTAAATTTGAGGGCTTACAATATTTGTTTCAAGGGGTCTTTGGCTACACCCATTGTCTTATTAATTTTTTTACGCAATACAAACCAGGTAATGATAAAATAGATTCCTAACAAAATCAATTGATGTTGCATAGGAACAGATACATCCTGCCAGTTACCACCTTGGATCAACACCGAACGTGTTACTTGCAGATAGGGTACCAGTGGTATAATTTTACTAAACTCTACCAAAACAGTAGGAACTTGTGGCCATACAAATCCTGAAATCGTAAATGCAGGAGAGGCAATCGACATCAGCATCTGAGATGCTTTTAGTGGTATAGTAAACAGCAAACTGTATAACATAGCCAACAAAGAAGCGCCGGTAATCAATAGCAATTGCGACACCAATAAAACTAATGGATGAGCTGGCAATGGAATCCTAAAGTAACTGGAGAGCCCAAAATAGATCGCGATATTAAACAACCCCATCAATAGGTAGGGAAAAAATTTGACAAACATTAGCAACAGTGCCGATTTGGAGTACCCTAATAAGCCTTGTGCATTAAATGTTCCCATCGCATACTCACGGGAGAAACTAAGTGCTAAAGCCAGCAAAAACAATTGATGTAAGATTGAGAAAATAAGACCGGGCCATAAAAAATACTGGTAGTTTCCTGCGGGATTAAACTGAAAAAACACGTTATGCTTAACAGATTCATACTGCTGTGCAGCCACAGATTTTGGAACTCCATTATTTTCCAAAAGTGCCATAAGTATCCCTGCATTCATCGTGCCTATACATTGAGCTATAGCGCCACCGACGACAGAAGATGTCATCGTAAAAAACATATTGAGATAACAATTGACTTCAGGTTGTTTCTGGCTCAGCAAATTCGCTTCAAAACGATAAGGAATCACCACAACTGCTGTCGCTTCCTCTGAGAGTAAAATGTGGTTAAGATCGCCCAGTTCATTTCGTGTGTCCATTACGTGCAATTTATTGCTCTCCTCCAACATGTCGATCAGCTTGTAACTCGAAGGACTTTTATCCAAATCCACCACCACGATAGGTAGTTCGACTAGATGCCCCTTTCGATAGACATACCCCAGGATCAGAGAGAGTATCAATGGCATTACCAAGAAAGCAATTACAAATACCTTGTTACTCCAGAAAAGCTTAAATTCCCGAACGAGTAAAAATCTTATATTATCAAAACCGTGCATACGAACTATTTTTTCGAGGATTTATCAATTACGATAGTCGCATTAAACAACAGATTCTCTGCTTCGATTTTGGCAATATTCTCCGGAATAATCTTGATCTCGTAAACCGCATCATCCATCTCATAGTCTGGGTAGGCTGTTGTAATGTCCGCATAACGCGGCATTTGTTTCACGGTGACGATCTTACCTTTCACATTCATTTTATTGTACGGAATATTCAAAACCACAGCCTCGCCCTCCTTATAAGTACCGATCTTACTTTCGGGTACTGTAAACCTAAACCAAGTACTTGAAGGAAGAAATCCACTAAATACGGGGTGACCTGCTGTTGCCAGTTCCCCTTCCCGAAGTGCTATTGTCTCTAGTGCCATATAATTGGTCGCAATGATATATCGTTCGGAATAGCTTATTTCTACTTCTTCCAACACCCCACTAGCCTGCTCTTTCTGCCCTTCAGTAGCCATCTTACTTTCAAATCTGGTTCCTACGACTGCAGCCTCGTTCAGTTCGGCAGCTACCGCATCACGTTGTGACCGGGCATTTCGATACTTTGAATAGATTTCATCATAACTCTGTGGCGACATTAAACTGTCATTATGCATAGCTGTTGCTCTTTCAAATGATTTTTTGGCAAACATAAACTGCTCATCGGCAGCGGCAAATTTTGCTTTTAGCTGTTTGAGCTGATTTGCTGTAGCCCCATTGTCGGCTAATAAATTCTGTGCGGAAGCAGCTTTAACGGCACCTCTTGCCTGCACTATTTTAGCAGAAACTTCAGGCACATCCAACATAGCAAGTGTATCACCGAGTTTGATCTTGTCTCCTTCTTTGACATATAATTTTAAGATACGACCTGTCACTTTGGGTGTGAAGGTGACAGTTTCTTTTTTTATCTTGCCCGCTAATCGCTCCTCATCGTAGCGTCTTTGGCAAGAGCTGATCGTCAAACCAGATATAAAGGCAATCCAAATAATTGATTGAAATCTCATAGTCAAGATGTTGTATTTAATGAATAATCGCAGCTATATTTAAATCTCCAGTTGCCATAAGCAGGTCAATAGCGGCTCTTCGCTGGGTGTAAATTCCGTTGATATAATCGAGTGCAGCTTGTTCAAGATCGTTTTCAGCGTCGATTAACTGTAGCGATTTTATCAGTCCATTGCGAAACTCTTTTGTGGCTTGTTTCAGCGCATTTTCCGCTGTTTGTTGTTGTGCGGCCTTGGTGACGATCTGTGCTATGGCGATCATATAATCCGTTTTACATTTAGCGAGATTGAGTTCTAATTTTTCGTTCATATCCGATTTATTATTTTGCGTCTGTTGCAATTCCAGCACAGCCTTACGGACCTCGTATTTTCCGGTGTGGCCATCGAATATGTCCCATTTTGCTGCCACACCGATCATTAGCGTGGGAAAAACAGAAATAGAAGGCGCGTCGGAGGATAGCTTCGGCCCATCTGGATAAAACGGTCTGGAACTACTAATATGTCGGTTAAACGCACCCATGTACCCGATATTTCCAAGCATGGAAACCTTCGGTATAATCCAGGTTTTCTCAGCGCGGACTTTATATTCACCGGCACGCAATGCGGCATCCAGCGATCTGAGCTCTGCCCTATTTTTAATACTCCCCCCAATGTGGTCAACTGTGATCGTTTCCAAATTATTGTCGATCTGTAAAAGTCGGGCTTCAACAATATTAGTCAGCAGATTAAGCTGCTTCAAAATAAGCTTGCGTTTTCCCTGATATTCTACAATTCTAGAAGCCAATTGCGCCCGAGCCACCTCTATCTTTTGATGCTCATATTTGGTCGTAAGACCATAGGAAAGCGCTTTATCTGCGGTTTTCTTGTTTTCGTCCAATCGGATGGAAGCTTCGTCGAGTACACGTTTTACCTGTTTCAAGAGGGCAAGCTGATCGTAAGTAGCAATGACTTTGCTCATAATCTGCTGTCGATCTGTCTCCATAATTAGTTTTTGAGCTTCCGACTTATTCTCCAATGCTTTCTTTGAATGCGAGACCTTTTTTCCGGAATACAGTAACATGGTTAGGTTAGCACCCGCTGTCAGTGTGTTGGACGAAGTATTAAATCTATTATGTCCTTCCTTAATATCGATATTCAATAAAGGGATCGATAGCTCTTTACTCGTCAATCCGACAGACATATATGAAAATGCATCCTGTGCTACAATATTCACCCGGGGTAAAAAAGAGTCATTTACCTTTTTCAGGTCGACCTCGGTCAATGCGACATCCAGCTGCTTATTTTTAAGCTCATAATCCTTATGGATTGCACTTTCTATGAGTTCCTGCAATAAAGGTGCTCCTGCATTTACTGATGTTTGCGCAATCGTTGTTGTTATAAAAAACATAGAAACGATTTTAAAAAAGCTCAATGCAAGGATTAGTTTTCTCATATTTATCAGTTTTACCTTGTTTATGTATTGGTGCTAACGTTGTTTATTAATTCGCTAGTTCTTGTTATCTAATAGTAGTACGGAGGTTGAAAAAAAATTACCCCACGACAAAAAAATTAATTTTCAAGTTTTATTTTGATAACAAAAGGCCTTATTGATTCTTGTTGTACTGGGAGAAGGATATCATAGTACATATTCTTATCTAGCGCAACTCCCATATCAACCTGTTTCAATTTCAGGGGTGTCGAATCACTCAAAAGCTGGGCACTGAGCAAGATATTTTTATGTATCCGAGGAGTCGAAATACGTACTATATTATCGACAGGTCTATTGAATATGGTCAGATATAGGTCCTTTTCTTTTTGCGTAAAATAACCGTATTCGTTCATACCAAAATCTGCTGCATGTTTAGTCCCATAAACCGCTTCTCGGTTGATTGTCATCCATCCTGCCAATTCAGCTGCAATCTTATCTTCTTCCGGATGCATCTCTCCCGTCCCATCAGGACCAAAGTTTAAAACAAAATTTCCATTCATGGCTACAGTCCGCATCAACAGACGTATAATATCATTGGTTGTTTTGATATATTTTCCGGACCAGTTCCGAACATAACCCAAGTCCTGAGGAGTAATGCTTATCAGAGCTTCCCAATCTTTCCCTTTAACGCAATTGATATCGTATGGCAATCGACGTTCCCATCGTTGCACATAATCTCCCATAAGACTTGCCTGAACATCTGTATACTGATTCCTATATTTATCATTTTCAAAAACCAATCCGATAATGATCTGGGGATATTTCAGTCGAATATCTTTTTCAAGCTGATAGAAATATTGATAAGCCAACATCCAGGATTCATCGTCAGTACCATCAAACCAAACCCCCTTTATTTTCGGGTAGCTGTCCAATAGTTCCAGAATCTGATTTTTTGTAAAAGCTAAAAAATGATTAAATTTTGTCTTCTCTGCTGCTGTCACCGGCTTTTTGGTCATGTAGTTGGGATTTCTCCAATCCCTAATGGAAAAAGACAAAAACACATCAATTCCTTCGGCCGTATAAGCATTTACGATTTCCCCAACGATATCGCGGTTAAAGGGTGTATTCATCACTTGATAAGCTGAAAATTTAGTGGGCCAGAGTGCAAAACCATCTTGATTTTTCGCAGTAAAGATCATGTATCTTGCACCCATTTTTTTTGCTTGTTTGGCCCATTGACCTGCATCAAAATTCAGAGGATCAAACTGTTTATACAGATTGTCATAAGTCATAGTCCAATGATTGGGAGCTGATGCGTCGTTCCAAGTTCTTATCCGCTCCGAAGCTCCATTATAACGATGCCCTTTCCACTCGTTTCCGGGCAAGGAATAAATTCCCCAGTGAATAAATTGGCCAAGGCCATAGCTACGGTAAGCCTTCATTGCCGAATTGGAACAATGGCTTACGATTGCACCACAGCTGACATCAACAGCCTTTTGGGATTTTGATCTACTATTGGTTGCTTGCGCATGTCCCTGTATGGCATAGCAACAGGCTAACATCGCTAGGATAAGCGTATTATATGTCAATTTAGGTATCATATTTATTGTGCTTTATAAAATGAATCACCATAAATGGTTTCCCATTCTATACGCGACGAAATGATAATATACCCCACAGCCTCCCTACTATTTTTTGATATACGTTATGCTTTAACGATCACCCTGTTACCTATGTATTCTGTTAACAGAACTAGATCTAGGGGGCATTTCTATCCACTCACTACTCTACCTGAGTAGCCTGGCACGATCGACAATCAATAAGGAAAAAAAATTGCAATCCTATTGAAAAGACAATCTCGAAGATCTACGTGTATACAGGGTTGAGGGGAATATTTCTGAATGTCTTATTAACTATGACTGTTGAGCAATCAATTGCAATCCTATTGAAAAGACAATCTCGAAGATCTAAGTGTATACAGGGTTGAGGGGAATATTTCTGAATGTCTTATTAACTATGACTGTTGAGCAATCAAATTGTCTCAAAAAAAATCTAAAGATGGAATGAGGATACACAATATGACATATAGGCAAACAGTGAATCCGTTCTAAATTACACAAAAATCAGCCACAGTTTTCCATCAAAAAAAGGCCACAGGGTAAAATCCAATTTTACAGCGTTTATATATATATTATCATAAAATATTTATTATTATCACATTGTAAAAAGACGAATCATGAATCCACCTTGGCGACCATATGTAAGGTATTAGACTGTCAGCCTTGATCTACTCGAATTTATAGAAGAAAATAACTAAGGCCGCAGCTTTATTTAAATTGAACATCGAAAACTATCCGCTCAGTGATAAAGCCAATAGCGCTTATGCGTATTATCTACAGGCTGTGAAAGATACTACCAATACAATTGTTCAAAATAAAAAGTCGCCAACGATTAAAACAGCTGTAGTCACTGAACAAAAATTAAAAACAATCAGCAATCAAGAAGCATTCACACTTTCTGAAAAGGACTTATCTCAGTACATCAGTCTTTATAGTATAGAAAAGTATAACATTGTATAAGTGCCTAATTGCCCCAGCTACAATCTATCGTATATTCTATCCTTTTCCAACAGATTACTCATAAACAAAAGTAATGGCATTCTTGAAATCGGATCCTGAGGTTCAATGATCATGATGGCTTTCTTTGCGCCTCGTATCATTTCATAAGGGCATCGCCATTTTCTACTCAACATACGCTCCGATTGTGTGCTTCATTGTGCATTTGAACTTATTTAGTGTTATCTTAGAACAAAAAAAATGTACTTATCCAATATCAGAACATTGAGATTATTCTGCTTTTTACTCGCACAATTACTTGTTCTTGCCGTAGTCGGGCAAGAAAACAAAGCTCCCATTATGGGCTGGAGTAGCTGGAACAACTTTCGTATTCACATTAATGAGAATCTGATTAAACAACAGGCGGATGCGTTGATCTCAACAGGCCTTTATCAGGCTGGTTATCGCTATATCAATGTTGACGACGGTTATTTCGGAGGTCGGGACAGTCATGGGAAACTTTACGTGGATAGTACAAAATTCCCGAACGGCATGGATGCCATCGCAGCATATCTCCATCAGAAAGGATTAAAAGCCGGTTTATACTCGGAGGGGGGACGAAATACCTGCGGATCAATTTGGGACAACGATAAAAAAGGTATTGGAGTAGGTATGTATGGACATGAGCAGCAGGATGCCGAGCTATTCTTCAAAGAATGGAATTTCGATTTTATTAAGGTAGATTGGTGTGGCGGACTGGAAATGAAACTAAATGATCAGGAACAATACAGCAAGATTATTTCCGCCATACGGGAAGTTAAGCCCAATGCGCGGATCAATATCTGCCGCTGGCAATTTCCCGGCGAATGGGCCATTAAACTAGTGGATTCCTGGCGGATATCCGAGGATATTCGAAACAACTTCGGTTCCGTTTTAGCCATTATAGATCTCAACAAAAATTTGAATCAATACAGCAGCCCCGGCCATTATAATGATATGGATATGTTACAGGTAGGTCGGGGAATGACTTATGAAGAAGATAAAACACATTTTTCCATGTGGTGTATGCTGAATTCGCCGCTCCTGGCAGGGAACGACCTCACCAAAATGTCGAAGGAAACCATCGCCATATTGACGAACAGGGAACTGATTGCCTTAAGTCAGGATCCAGCTTTTAAACAAGCTGTATTTATGGGAAATGATGGTACGGTTGATCTTTGGAAAAAGCAACTACAGGGTAAAAAAAATACCGCTATCGCTATGCTGAACAGATCGGATAAAGCTGTGGATTATCATCTGGACAGTAAAAAGTTTCAAATTTCACCAAATACCAAGGCACGTGATCTTTGGACAAAGAAGAATTTGGGAAAACTGGGCGACATCAAAACATTACGCATTCCACCTCATGGTATTGTGGTACTAAAAACGAAATAAACATTACGTATATAGACAGTCTCCAAACACAATAGCCCATTTCGTTGAGAGATTGAACTTACGGTGTTTGGAGACTGTTTATTATTGAAGCACCTATTAAGATGCAGTATACATCTTTTCTGTCGTAGTTGTATAATTCTCTAAAATAACATTATCCACGAATCTCCATGCTGCATGTAACAAAGTCCAAAAAAACATTACCCCAAATTCTCGTTAAAAAATGGAATTACCTTTTCCAAGGCCTGTTGTACAGGTTCAGCTTGATCGTAAAGATCATAATGTGAATAATCTTTGATGACAAGCAGTTCCTTTTTTGCTGAGGCTGCACGACGTACAATTTCGTATCCATCTCTGAATGCACCAAAACCGCCGGGTTTATCACCGATCACTACCAAAATAGGTTGTGTCAACAATGTTTCGGCAAGATAAAAAGCATCCCAGCCCATTCCTATACCTAGGCGTGAGTATACAGCGCTTGTTGCGCCACCCACAGCTTGCCCCCGTGATGTTTTGTAATAGTCTGTCGCTTCCAACACATCAATATCTGTTATACCAGCGGCTTTTCCAGCTTCTACCGATTCAGGTAGCATATTGATGGTTAACAAATCACCATCCTTTGCTTCGGCAGAACGCTGTGCCGCAACTTGGTTCAAGACCTCTAATGGGCTGCCACCAGCGAAGCCATCACGTAGTAAACGTCCGAAATTTACACCGGTAATAGAGACCACTGCTTTGATACGACGCTCTGTCATTGCAATATTCAAAGCATAAGCCCCGCCACCACAGACACCGAGCACGCCGATTTTATCCGCTGCTACATAGGGTAAATTTTCTAGGTAATCTATTGCATAACGGACATCATCTGTACGTTGGTAGGGATTTTCAATGTATCGTGGTATACCACCACTTTCGCCCTGAAAGGACGCATCAAAAGCCAAGACCACAAAACCTGCGTCGGCCAAAGCTTTACCGTAGACATTTCCTGCAGTCTGCTCCTTACAGCTTCCGATCGGGTGTAAGGAAACGATGGTCGGATATTTTTTTTGTTGATCGAAATCGGTAGGGAAATAAATAATTCCCGCATTATCCCATGCTATATTTTTGAATGTTACTTTTTTTGTATTCATCTTAATTTTATTGTTTTTTGAATATTCATTTTTTTGTTTTGTATAAACCTTCCTGATCAATCAATCAATCAATCAATCAATCAATCAATCAATCAATAAGGCTACTCTTTATCTAAAATTGAAATCAGTTATAGTTTTTCCGAAAAGAAAGGAATCAACTGATCAACTGCTTCGCCCACATAATTCTCCCCATCATATAATGACATGTGATTCGCTCCATCGACAATATATTTGCGTTTATCCGTCGTAGCCGCACGATTCAACAGATCATCACTCATCCAGGCGCTTCCGGCAACACTGCCAACAATGGCCAATAGGGGTTGAGTAAAGAATGCTTCAGCTTTATTGTAAGCTTCATAGGAGATAATCTGTGTTAAACTCCGTGCTGTCGCAAATCCTGGCGCTGTCGGGTATTGGCATCTATCGGTATGATAATATTCCCAGGCTTCCCGTAACTCCTCATTCGGTGCATCTTCCTCACGTTGTGGCGCCAAAGGGATCGTTTGAAGCCCACCTTGTGCGTCAGCTGTCCGCGCATTAGAACCGGCGATCAAATAAGGAAGCGCATCGGCATCTCTTACATTGTTTTCCCATCCATTACGGAACATCGACCCAATATTGACCGCACTCACCATACCCACTGCTTTAATACGATGATCATTGATGGCTGCATTTGCTGCATAACCAGCGCCTGCACAAATCCCCATCGCACCGATCCGTTCTACATCGATATAAGCAAGTGTCGTTAAATAGTCGACGACTGCGCTTACATCCTCAGTTCGGATATATGGATTTTCCAGTTGACGGGGTTCTCCGCTGCTTTCCCCTTGATAGGAAGCATCGAAAGCAATGGTTACCAGACCACCTTCGGAAAGCTTTCGGGCATAAAGGCCCGCGGTCTGTTCTTTTACACCTCCACCGGGATGGGCCACGACTACCGCCGCATATTTTTTGTTTTCGTCAAAATTTGCTGGAAAGTAAATAACTGCGGATCCCCCCCCTGTCCATTACTGTTGTTGATACTAATTTTTTGCTGTGACATCTTATTTTCTTTTTTAATGTTCAATTATTCATTTTTGATAAAACAAATTTACAGCGCATATAGGCTCTACGACGTAGACATTTTACTCGAAAACGGATACATTTTACGGTTTATGATCTTTTTGGTTTACAAGCTCTTATGCACACAAGAAAGAAGCAGAAAAAACAAAAATGCCTCTATGAATGGAGTATTCGAAAAGAGACTGTAAGGGGGAACAAGTTAAAAAAACAGGTGGCTGCCCAAAAATCGGACAGCCACCTGCTTGTATAGGCCATACTTATTTAAGTTATCGGATTTTCCCGCAGGGAAAGACTACATACCTCTGTAAACTTTGGGCGATACCCCTGTCTTCTTCCGGAAGAACCGTGCGAAATAGTTAGGATAGTCAAAACCAAGGCTATAGGAAATCTCACTGACGGAGAGCGTTGTATTTTTAAGCTTGTCTTTGGCCAGTTTCAATACAAAACTATGGATATGTTCAATAGGAGATTCGCCTGTAAAATGTTTAATAAGATCACCAAAATAATTCGCGGACAGATTCGCTTTCTGCGCAAAATAGGCCACGGAGGGAAGTCCCGAAATTTCCTTTTTTTTATCGAAGTATTTCTTTAGATTCTCGTAAAAATCATCAATCACCTTATTATAGATACTGCTTCTCGCATCAAATTGTCTATTGTAAAAGACCTGTGTATAGGAAAGGATAAGCGCGATATAAGAGATGATAATATCTTTGGAATACTGTTCCTTTTGATATTCGTGGTAAGCTTTTTTAAAGAGATCCCAGAGCAGCGTCTCCTCCTCCTTTGTCAGAAATAGGGCCTCGTGATTATTATAATGCACGAAGTTGTAGTCTTTTGCCAATCTATTGACATATTTAGCACTGACCAGAATATTGTATCCAGCGGTAGGTACGTTAATATCCCATTCCAGGCTGTTTTGTGGGCAATCCACATACATAAACGACTTGGCCTGGTCTTCGATAAAATCGATCATTTTCAGATTTTTCTCCCAAGGTGGCTTGATGGCCAGCAGGTAAAAATCTATTGTTACAGGATCCGATTGCAATCGAATTTTATTATCTTCTTCAAAATTGACGATCAATAAATCTTCATTTTGTGGAATCGGAAAGTTGATATATGATGCGAACTCCCTTATATTTAATATTTTGCTTATCATGATCCAGCTTTTTAATAAAAACAAAAATAGCAACTTTGTCCACTTGTGAACGGAAACATTTTCAGGCAAAATGGAAACATTTTACTGATTTTGATCAACAGATTCATTATACAGGTTCTGTTTTAGCTGAATTTAAAATCTTAAATTAGCGTATTGAAAATAATAATTGACATGCTTAATTTTTTTAAGAATAGCTCCAATTTCCCAAAAGAAAATAATAAAGATCGCATCTGGCTGAATAGTGATCGCTTACGCTACCTTGATCATGGTAACGAAGAAGAGGTCAACTTATCTCAATTGCGCTATGCATACGTTCAATTATTAGCTGGAGATCCCTACTTATTTCTGTTTGACGATCATCAGCATTATATCCCCGCAAGTTCGCAAGGTTTTTCGAAGGTCTATCCTAAGCTGTCCGAACAATTTGGATTTGATGATACAGTATTCTTCCATACCATGAAGCAAAAACAGGACTGTAAGGCCAAAATATGGATCCAGCAACAAACCTGCAACTATAATATTCTACCCGGTGACTTTGAAGATGACCATATTGGTTTTGAGGTTTACACTGAACCAACGCAATTTATTTCTTGGGATATCAGCTATGCTGACATCGAAAAACTCGGTATTGGACATCAGTATTCAAGCGAATATGGGACAGTTTATTTCAAAATAGATTACCCGGTTCGTATCGGCAATCTATGGCTGAAAGAACTGGAAATTTACTGTGATGATATTCCACCACATGTACCTGTTCAAGAATATTTTATTACTATTTATGACGAGTCCAATACAGATAAAAGCTACAAAGACCTGCGCAATCTCTGGTTAGATGGCGAAGATTATGATGCGGAGGATTACGGTTACGAAAGAGAAGACCAATGCTATTTATCTTTTGATTTTGGCGACCATATCTCCTCCTCCATCTGTTATACCTACGATGATGAAAGCAACTACGACGATGGCGGCACCTCACTCCATTTTTACAACGAGCGTGATTATCCCTCTCTTTTGGAAAATCCAGTATACGACGAGCTCATTGAGGTAACCGAACTAGTCAAATTGAAAAACAAGTGGGACATTAAGGAGGATTTCCGCAAAAATGCCGCTGTAAAAAATATTCCCACAAGCATAAAACAACAACTGGGAAAGTCAAGTGGTATCTGGTTGGACAAGAAAAATAAGAAAATTGGCTTTGCCGGAAGGGAAACAAGTCTAATTTACGATATCGAGGCCATTGATTTTTTCGAGATTGAAAACGTTCTACCCGCAAAAGGTCCCGGATATGCTGTACTTCGTGCGAACTTAATCAACGGAAGATATCACTATATTTTTGACGCCGATACCTATGAACTGGATCCTTATGCAATCACATTGGAAAATTGGACGAATAAAAAAGTCTCGATACCTGAAGCTTATTATAACTGTTAAGTTTCTATCCTATATTATGATTAGAAACAACACAAATTAGGTCTTTCTGCCTCTCAAAACAGTAGAAAACAATCTTTTTCTCAGCTATTCTTAGCTGTCGCATATCCTACAATTTTTTAAGTTCCGCTTCCGGCCACGTAATTAACTCTTTTAGCAGATAGGTCTTTGGTTCGGTCTCGTCAGCGAATTGCTCCAGGAACTCCGGTAGATCTCCTTCGACTTTTAATACCTTCCCATCCTGCGAGACATCATAACCTTCCGCCAACCATTGTTCTATTTTTTTTCTGCTGATCTGAATATGCTCCATAACAAAATATTTAAGTGTATGCTACCACATATGTGGTCAAATAAGTTCCGCTATCCTATATTTATCAAATGAACAGTATTCGATCGGATATCGTTTTATCAAGTTAGATTGAATCCTTAAGCATTACGTTCTAATATAAAAAAGGAGCTAAAATATTATCAGTAAGAATTAAGACCAGAATAAAACAAAAATAATTCACTTATAATAAAATAGTTAACAAAACAAATCATTTTAAACCAATAAAAAAAACAGACACTGGCAAAGTATTTGTTATAACAGCAAAAGTTTTCAAATCGAAAACTTAACACTAACATTTTTTAAAATATCATGAAAAAAGTACTTCTACCTATTCTGACACTTTTTACATTTTTATTTGTCATCACTGGAGAGGCAAATGCACAAACACCTTATCGTACAGCTCTTGGTCTCGGTATAGACCTTGGCGATGGCCAGACATTATATGGTCCACAGATCAAACACAATTTTGGCGGAAATGATGCCGTAAATGCACAAGTATTGTTCGGAGATAACATTACAGTTGTTGGTGTAGACTATTCGTACAACGAACGTATACGTGGAACACGTGGTCTATCGTGGTATGTTGGCGTAGGTCCTCAGGCATCGTTTATCGACTATGGCAAATGGCGCGGCGACTGGGATGATGATGACCACTGGAGAGAAGGAAACACACACACTCATTTTGCAATCCGTCCAGCTTTGGGTTTAGAGTTTAGAATTCCCTCGGCGCCATTGGCAATGCATTTTGACTGGAAACCTTGGTGGAATTTATCTCATGGATCGAATTTCGAGGCTTCCCGTTTCTCATTGGGATTTAAATTCGTTTTGAAATAAAAAGAGGATATTCAGAAACAAAAATCCTGCAGGCGCCACGTCCATGCAGGATTTTTGTTTTTAAGGCATTTCGACCTATACTTCTCCGCTCACAATCTATCCGGCGTTTATCTGCAACGATAACACAAAAAGATCTATTTTTTACATTGCCTGTTTTTTCATATAATCAGTAGCCAGTTGTATATATACCGAAGTTGCTTCTTTTACAGCTTGGCTAAGCTGGTCGAACGTAATGATCTCGGGGATTCCCAATACTTTAGCAAAATCAATCGCCAAAGGAACATCGGGCTTGATCCCTTCCCCTATTCCATAGAGCTTTCCTGTACGGTCTTTAATGACACTGGTTGTCAAATTAATCATGTAGTTATTTCCAACAGCAAATTGATCATTACCGGAAGTATGACCACTTGTCGTATGGCCCATGACGGTTGCATTTTTCTGGCCTTTAAAATGCGCCGCAAAAAATTCGCCCGAGCTCGAAGTAAACCGGCTAACCAATAACACAATAGGTACATTTTTATTTTTTATAGCAATTGGTGGCACCTTATCGTATTCCAGATCAAATAACCTGGCCCATTTTTGATCCTGATCATTCTGATTATTCATTCGTACTTTCTGTTTGGATTCAACACCCGCCCTATCTACAGTCGAATAAGTACTGTCCACATCGATCAAATCGGCAAAATGCCAGATCATCGGGAAAATACTCCCACCATGATTTTCTGTCAGATCAATGATCCAGCCTTTTGGCTGCTGTGCGTCCAATATTTTTAGCTGCGCTCCAATGGTATCCACATATTTTCGTTGTTCGTAGAGTCCCCCCGGGATCCGAATATAAGCATATTGGTCTTTAGTCATAAAGTGACTAAAAACTTTGGGTGGAAAACCGGCCTCCTTATCGGTCATACCTGCCATTCTTACAAATAATTCCTGTTCAGCCTCTCTATTTTGATCAGCTTTCTCCAAAAAAAAGTCCGGAATGACCATCTTTTAATTGACTTAAGATCTTTTTAAAATGGGGTTCCAATGCATTAATATCCGACATCGCCCTTGTCTGTTCAATAAAAAGTGGCCGGATAGAATCCCATTTGATCAACGATCCATTATATGCATGCCGCTCGACAGTATCTAAAAATGCATTGGCAAGCCGGCTCACCGAGGAGACCTGGGCATAGGACCGGACAAAAAAACCGGCTAAAATCAGTAAAAAAAGTAGTGTTTTCTTTTGCATCTGGTTATATAATTATCCCTCTGATGAGATAGCACTAAATTAGTTTAAAAATATTTCTTTAAGCGTAACAAGATTGAAATATTTTGCACAGATCCAGTCTAATACGCTTATCAATTTATTTAAGGTGTCTTTATCTTTAACCCAACAAAGAAAGTTCGGGGCATATTAGGACCATAAATGTAATTGCTATCCCGATTTTTACCTGTATCAAAGTCATGTTGGTAAGCGTTAAAAATATTCTTCACCCTGCCATAGATTTCGATCACATTTTTAAATTTTGACAGGCTAAAAGTATGCGACACTTTACTATTTACCTCTGAGAATGCTTTTGTATGCACCATTTGATCTTCCGGGAAATTGTCAGCAACGCCTGCATGAGCGATCTTCATCCTACCCGTGTACACATAGTTCAGATTGACCGTCCAACGCCTATCCAGTGTAATATTGAGGTTTGCAAAACCATATTCATCTGGTGTTCTCAAGAATGATCTTGTAGCTTCTATACCCTCCAGGTAAGATACAGAACTTTAATTTTATAATTTAACATAACTAAAATCAGAATAAGCAATGATAAACAATCAGGTGATACCATCCACACCTCAGCGACAAAATCCGGCTATCGTATGATTTTATTGTGATCCCATTGATAAGTAATGGGATCTCCGGTTGCTATTTCCCGCTCAAGGATCTGTGCCGGCGTGAGATGTTCCAGATACATGATGAGTGCTCTTAGACTGTTACCGTGTGCGACCATAAGAACATTTTTACCTGCGTCCAACTCCGGCTGTATGAAATTCTCAAAATACGGTATCACCCGATCGTAGGTATCTTTTAAGCTTTCACCGCCCGGAGGAGCTACATCAAAAGATCTTCGCCAGATATGGACTTGTTCCGCACCATATTTTTCAGCAGTTTCATCCTTATTTAATCCTTCCAGATTTCCATAACTCCGCTCGTTCAACGCGGCGTCAACTACAATCGGAATATTGGGCTTTCCGATTTCGTCAAGAATAATCTGCAAAGTATGCTGGGCACGGATCAGTGTAGAGGTAAACGCGATATCGATTGATTCATTCGTTAACGCTTTCCCAGCTTGTCGTGCTTCCTGTTGTCCCAAGGCTGTAATATCAATATTTTGCCAACCGGTAAAACAGTTCTCAAGATTCCATTGTGATTGTCCATGACGGACTAAAAATAATTTTACCATGACTCGTATTATTTGTGCTTTTAGCGGATAGCTACTCAAACCGAGCCTATAACCAGCACACTACCCCTATGAAATCTATTCAAGGAATACTACAGGGATGCCCGTCTATTAGATCATATCTGTTTGTTGTTATCCATAGACAAAATAGTGCTTTGCTGCATTTTGTTTTAAAGACATCGTCAATCCGCTCCGTATAGCCTAAATTTTATTGATTATTCGCATTTTAAAATTCAAATTCGCTCATCAATAAATATTGCCCACAAAAAAGCCTCTGGAATTACTCCAAAGGCTTTCTTATTAAGAATGGAAAAGCATTATGCTTTTTCCTCTTTTAGTGTCGATGATTCTTTTTTTGGTTCTTTTTCTTCGAAACCTGAACGTAATATTTCATCCCACAATGACGAACTTACACCAAATCCTTTTTCAGGATCCGAATAATGATGCAACATGTGATGCTGTTTAATACGTTTGAAAATACCACTCTTAAAGTTAGCATGGTGCATGGCATAGTGACATTCATCATAGATCAGGTATCCAATCATAAATCCGGAGAAAAAGCAAGCCAAGATAAACTCATTTGAAAAGAACAATGTAAATCCAAAATATACCAGCGCTGCCAAAGGAATACTTGCCGATAAAGGCATCACCAGACGCATCCGGTCTCTTGGATAATCGTGATGTACACCGTGAAAAATGAAAGCGATCCGTTTCCCCCATTCTGAGGTCGGATGAAAATGGAATACCCAGCGGTGGAGTGCATATTCAAACGCTGTCCAAAATGCCAAACCAAAAACAAAGTACCCAAGATATGTCATTAGGGAAATTTCTCCCCAAACCAGAGCTTTATACGAAAAGAAAATAACTACGGGTACATAGAAAATCAAAGGTACACTCCAGTGCACTTTCGTCAAAGACTCCAAAAAGTCATTTTTGAACATGCGCGTAGATTCCGTAGAATTTGAAACATAATTACGCTTTGCCATAATACTATTTTTATTATTCCCTCACAAAAATA
>Ga0213829_1000477_pt1 | contig 37562 bp, 31 predicted proteins | sample MC6MC0896MG_FD_180665 | JGI IMG/M metagenome (GOLD analysis project Ga0213829, IMG submission 180665) | Enriched soil aggregate microbial communities from Iowa State University, Ames, United States - MC6-MC0896-MG | ecosystem: Environmental > Terrestrial > Soil > Unclassified | place: USA: Iowa...
GGCAGGTTTTACTTCTTCCACTAATTTTTCAGGAGTTATCGACGGATCCAATCTAAACTTGTTATCTTCATAAAACTGCAGTAAAATCAACTTATTGTGCAGTAATTCGGTTTCTTTCAGCAAAGAAGAAATTTCCGATTTATCCTTTAATTTTAAGATACGGTGAGCGATGCTTATTAAATCTGATTCAATGATTTTCTTCATAACTTTTAAATTTTTACCAATTATTTTTTGATAAATTTGTATGATACAAAGTAACAGAAAAAACTGTTTTAAACAACTTATAATTACTAAAATGTTTCTTGAAAATCCGGTAAATCATACAGAAAAATTTGGATGGATCGAAGTGATCTGCGGATCGATGTTTTCGGGAAAAACCGAAGAATTAATCCGTAGATTGCGCCGTGCGCAGTTTGCCAAACAGCGCGTAGAGATTTTTAAGCCTTCTGTTGATACGCGTTACGACGACGAAAATGTGGTGTCGCACCAAGGAAACGAAATTAGATCTACACCCGTTCCGGCTGCTGCAAACATTAGAATTTTAGCCGATGGTTGTGATGTAATCGGGATTGATGAAGCGCAGTTTTTCGATGATGAAATTGTTACGGTTTGCAACGATTTGGCAAATGCCGGAATCCGCGTAATTGTTGCCGGTTTAGACATGGATTTTAAAGGACAGCCTTTTGGACCAATGCCTGCTTTAATGGCGACTGCCGAATATGTTACCAAAGTTCACGCGGTTTGCTCACGCACCGGAAATTTAGCCAACTACAGCTTTAGAAAAGCAGCTAACGACAATTTGGTTATGCTGGGCGAAACCAATGAATACGAGCCTTTAAGCCGAGCGGCTTATTATAAAGCGATGCGAGAAAATCAGTAGATTTTACTTTAAAATATAACGAACGTTTAGTTTGGTATTTGTATCTAAAACACCTTCTAACGGTTGGTATTTTAAAATTCCGTCTTTGGTTAGTTCTATAATTTTTACCTTATCTTTTTCGAACCATGTAATTTGATATTCCAAATCGGTTGGTAGAATTTCAAACGCATTATTGCTATCGCCTGCACTTGTAATCATTGCCGAACCGTAAAACTGGTTGTAATAATCGAACAAATTAAACGTTAAAGGCTCTACAACCTCTGCATTTAAAGGCATTAATACATTTGGCGCAACAAACATTTGCGTTTTAGACAAACGTTCTTTTCGCAACACTTCTCTGTTAGAATTGTTCAACTGTTGTTCAATCCACTCTTTATAAGTTCCTTCAAAACCTTTTGTCTGTGCGTGCTCGTATGCTTTTTCGCCATCGGTTCCAATTACAGATTCTACCCATTCTGTGAATGTTCCGTAAAAACCATGTTTCAAAGCCATTTCGTAAGGCGAGCTTCCATTAGATGTTTTCAACGACTGAATCCACTCGGTTACAATTGCCGTAGTTTTATCGCGTTTGGCAATTTCAACATCTACTTCGCGTCCCCAAAGCATTTTCATCCACTCTTCTTCCGTGCCTTTATAACCTTTGTCAACCGCTTGCTGGTAAGCTGTTTTACCTCCTTTAGCATCAATCATTTCAATCCATTCGGTTACTGTTCCATCAAAACCTTCGTTAACGGCAACTTCGTAATCGTTGCTTGGTTTAACGATAATTGGCGTGTTTGTTGCCGATATTTTCACAGGAACTTCTTCAGCAATCTTTGGTTTTTCTTCTACTATTTCAGGCTGGTTTTCAACAACCGTATTTTGTGTAGTATCAAACGGAACCTCTTCTCTTTTTACTACCTCAACAACTTCAATCACATCTAACAAAACAGATTGTGGATCTTCGCTGGTAATCAAAACGGGGTCGTTGGTATTTAGTTTGGGTAATTCGGCAGTAACGACAACTTCTTCTTTTGCAGGAACAGCAGGAATTTCTTTTTTAGGAACTTCAACAACATCGATCACATCTAAAACAACAGGGGTTTTTTCTGCAACAACCTCAACAGGTTTTGTATACGTAATTAAATCGCGTTTTTGGATCGATTTAGAAAGTGTGGTAAAATCAGATGCGGAAACAATGTAAGTATCTAAAGCTTCCACCGGAAACAGATAAACCACATCGTTTACATCTTTTATTTTTAAAGGATTTTTATTGTCTTTTGATATCGTAAAAAGTGTTTTAAAATCGGCATGCGGTTTAAAAAGATCGTTCGTATTCAAAATTTCGTACCATTGATCGTCAACCCACATAAAGAAACCTTCGTGAATAAACTTTGAATCTGGATGAATCAAAACATTGTATCCAAAGTCATTTCCGTCGGCAGTTGCTTTTTTATGAACATCTTCAATTTGTAGATATGGCGCTGCATAATACACCATATTTGCCTGCTGGGCAGTTACCGCGAAAGGAATACAAACTAAAGTTACGAAATATTTCAACATTTTTTTCTTTTTAAAACGTTGCAAATGTACATATTTATCAAAAATAAATAACTAATTGCCAACATGGTTTATCTTTGTATTAACAAACTAAATTTTTAAATGGAAACACCATCATACGTTACAACTACTTTTAAGGATACTATTGCTTTTGTAGAATTTTTTCACCCGGCAAGTAATTCGTTCCCAAGTTCGCAACTGGCAGAGCTAACAAATGCTATTAATGCTTTAAATTCGAATAATGAAGTTCGAGTTATTGTGTTGAAAAGTGCGGGCGAAAAGGCTTTTTGTGCAGGTGCATCGTTTGATGAATTGTTGCAGGTGAGTAATTTGGAACAAGGCGGACATTTTTTTAGCGGATTTGCCAATGTTATTAATGCCATGAGAAAATCGAACAAAATAATTATTGGTCGTATTCAAGGAAAAACAGTTGGCGGCGGTGTTGGATTGGCAGCTGCGTGCGATTATACGTTTGCGACTAAAAATGCTTCGATTAAACTATCGGAACTTGCCATTGGAATTGGTCCGTTTGTGATTGAACCTGCTGTGAGTCGAAAAATTGGAAAACCTGCTTTAGCCGAAATGACACTTGATGCCGAAAATTGGAAAAGTGCCGATTGGGCTTTTGATAATAAATTATTTACTGAATTGTTTGATGATGCTACACAAATGGATGAAGCCTTGGAAAAATTCGCCACACGTTTAAGCAGCTACAACCCGGAAGCTTTATACGAAATGAAGAAGGTTTTATGGGAAGGAACCGAAAATTGGGATACACTTTTAAAGGAACGCGCTGCGATTTCGGGTAAATTGGTTTTATCTGATTTTACTGTGAATGCATTGAATGCTTTTAAAGGGAAATAATATAAAAGGCTATTCAGGATTTGTTCAAAGTTTGTCATCCTGAACTTGATTCAGGATCTCAAAAGTAATTTTATAAATATTTGATGAGAAGCTGAATCAAGTTCAGCTTGACAGTACAAAATTCTGAATAGCTTTCTTCTTAATTCCTTGGCAGTTCGCTTAAATTCTTTACAAATTCGCCATTTTCAAAAAAGAATAAATTACCATTCCAATCATCTTTTGCGTTATATTTTAAACCTTTTAATTCATTATCAAAATAGGTCACATATCTTCTTTTAAGCTGTTTCCCAAAATAATTACTATCCATTACATATAATTGCGATTGATAACTTTCTGCCAAAGTATAATCTAAATTAAAATAACTGGTCATGACCAAGAAAAGTTTATAGTCATTCTTTTTTGCCCAATTTTCATAAACATATAACGGTTTACAAAATTCAGACGAACAACCATTTGCAAAAGTATAAACCAATGCTTTAGGATATTTTTTCAGTTCTTCACGCAATTCTAATGCACTAATAACATAAATTTTACCTTTATCTGTTTGTAAATTTGGCTCAAACGATTTAATCATTGCTTTTTGTTGATCAGTAATATCATTAAAGTCGTCTGAAAGCCCTCCAATTTTAACTACTTCACATGAATTTAAAAGGAATAAAAGACTAAATAAGGTAAAAAATTTCTTCATAAGATTGTTTTATTGTTACTTCAAATATACATTAAATTTTAAATCACTAATTTTGCTAAAAATTTTCGTATCATGAGTTTTATCAGAATCACCAAACAATTTACTTTTGAAACCGGTCATGCACTTTATGGTTACGACGGTAAATGTAGAAATGTTCACGGACACAGCTACAAACTGTCGGTTACCGTTATTGGGCAGCCTATAACCGATAAAAATCATGTAAAATATGGAATGGTGATCGATTTTACCGATTTAAAAGCCATTGTTAAAGAAGAAGTTGTAGATCAGTTTGATCATGCTACTGTTTTTAACCAAAACACGCCGCACGTAGAATTGGCTAAAGAACTGGAACAACGCGGGCACCAAGTTATTTTAGTTGATTACCAGCCTACAAGCGAAAATTTAGTGATTGATTATGCCGAGCGAATTAAAAATCGTTTGCCGCAAAACATCAAATTATTTTCTTTGCGTTTACAAGAAACCGAAAGTTCGTACGCAGAATGGTTTGCTTCTGATAACCTGTAAGCATGATTACGTTAGAAATCCCTGCAGACAAGAAAGTTTATTTTACGTCCGATCATCATTTCGGAGCGCCTACCCGCGAAAAAAGTCTTCCGCGCGAAGCCTTGTTTTTAAAGTGGTTAAACGCTATTGAGAAAGATGCCGGCGCGTTGTTTATCGTGGGCGATTTGTTCGATTTTTGGTTTGAATATAAAAAGGTTGTTCCCAAAGGATTTGTCCGTATTCTGGGAAAACTGGCCCAAATGCGTGATAACGGCCTGCCCATTTACTTTTTTGTAGGAAACCACGATTTATGGATGGAAGATTATTTTGAAGAAGAACTGGATATTCCTGTTTTTCATGAACCTAAAGTTTTTAAAATATTCGACAAAACCGTGTTTATTGGTCATGGCGATGGTTTGGGTCCTGGCGATAAAGGATACAAACGCATGAAAAAAGTGTTTACCAATCCGTTTTCAAAATGGTTGTTTCGCTGGTTACATCCCGATATTGGTGTACGCTTGGCTGAATATCTTTCGGTAAAAAACAAACTGATTTCAGGCGATGATGACGCAAAATACTTGGGTGAAGAAAAAGAATGGCTGATTCTGTATGCCAATAAAAAAGTGAACGAACAATTTGCCGATTATTTCATTTTTGGGCACCGACATTTACCAATGACACTTCCTTTGAAAAACAATGCAAATGCCTTATACATCAATTTAGGCGATTGGATTCAGTATTTTACTTTTGGAATTTTAACTTCTTCAGGTTTTGAATTGAATTCGTTTTCGCAGGCTGATCTTTCTGAATCTTTTCTTCCAAAACCCAATCATGGTGTTTAAAATGGCTCCATTCTTCGGCTGATAAATCAACATTAGGATCAATTAAACGGGTGCTTGGTCGCATATTAATACTTACGCTGCTTCGCATGGCGTAAACAGCAACATCTTTCCCCTGGCTCTTAAAATGATCTTTAATTTTATGTGCCATTTGCCAGATAACATCCGGCGCATTTAAACGCGAACGCTGTTTTTCGTTCAGCAATTCCGTGTTATTAAAAGTTAAACGTTCGTTTGTTTTTTTATCGATCACTTTAAAAGTTACTTCTCCAGTGCGCGATCGCAACATCATTCGCCAGCTTAAACGGTGTGCTTCTTCGGTCCACAACACATCGCCTTTAATAAACCAATGACGAATCGGCAATAAAATTTGAATAATTAAATAAGGAACAAAAAAGTATTTGAAAATAGCGCTGTAATCTGTGGTTGTTTCTCCGTTGTATTCTTCTTTCGGTCTTTTTCTAAAAAAGAAATTCCGAATTTGATTGGGTGGAAAAAAGAACACGCAAAAACTCAATGCAAAGTACGGAAACACCCCAATTTGCAAGGTTATGGAATTGAATATATGGAAAATCAACGAAGCGATAATTGCAAACCAGCGGGTACGTTTCCAAAGCAGTGCCGGAACAATCAATCCGTCAAAAGCAATTCCCATATAGGCAATAAACAGCTGAAATTCGGTTTTTTTGAACAACACCTGCACATTTTCAGGCACATTCGTCATTCCCATAAACATGTTTCGTGTTACGGTTCCGTCTAACCAATCGGGATAAAACTTGGCAATGGTTGCATAAAAATACACACAGCTTACCTGAATGATAAAAACCAGTCGAACCCATTGCGGCATGTAATTCTTTTTTATCGATGGATTTTGTTTCGCATCGATCGAAGCATTGGCATTCGCAGGTAAAAAACACATGATTAACCCGATTAACCACATTAAATAATAGTGATTGTTGTACGATGTTTTTTGACCGAAATAAGCCAGACTCCACAAAATCGTCAGTACAATAACCGAAAATCGGTATTTGTAACCCAGCATCACTCCGATAGAAGCTACAGCCATTAAACCAAAAACCACATACATGGTTTCGTTTTGAAGATGCAACAGCCATTCAAATCCGATAAAGGTAAAATTGGTCGTAGTATCGATAAAATTTCGATCGACCCATTTTAATGCCAAGGCACCAACGGCTTCGGCAAGAAATATGATTCCGAAAAAAATCCGGAAAGCCACCAATGAAGAATTATCTATTTTCTGAAATGCTTTTTTCCACATAACTAATCGATATTTGAAAGGAAATTTCGAGAAAAAACTTCATCGTTCTTTAATGCTTCAATCAACAAATCTATCGAACCAAAATGTTCTTCGTCCCGAATTTTTGTAAGAAAACGAACGGTAATTTCTTCATCGTAAATAGTATCGTTAAAATCAAAAATATAAACTTCGACTGTTTTCTCGGTTCCACCAACTGTTGGGTTTGTCCCCACGCTTAACATTCCGTAATAATCTTCGCCTTTAACCGTAACGCTAACCACATAAACGCCAATGGTAGGAATTAGTTTGTAATCTTCGGCAACATGAATATTCGCCGTGGGATAACCAATGGTTCTGCCTAACTGCTTGCCCGAAACCACCTTGCCCGAAACCATGTACGGATAGCCCAAATAGGTTTTTGCCAAAGCTACATTGCCCACATTTAAGGCGTTGCGGATTTTTGTTGAACTAACAGAAACATCGTTTAATTCTTCGGCAGAAATCTGTTCCACATCAAAATGGTATTTTTTACCGAATTCTATTAAATCGTGAATATCAGCCGAACGGTTCTTTCCAAAACGATGGTCGTATCCAATAATAATTTTCCCGATGTTAAACTGATCTACCAAAACGGTTTTCACAAATTCTTCGGCAGATAGATTGGCAAATTCCTTTGTAAATTCCTGAACTACCAAATGATCGATTCCAAAGTGATCGATCAGTTTAATACGTTCATCTATCGTATTTAACAAAGATATTTGATGATCGGTTTTTAAAACCATTCGTGGATGCGGAAAAAAAGTAAGCACCAAGGTTTCGTAACCGTATATTTTTTTCTGCAGCTTTAGTTTGTTCAAAATAGCCTGATGCCCAATGTGCATACCATCAAACGTACCAAGGGTTACAATGGTTTTCTGCGTTGAATTAAAAGATTGCACTGAATTAAAAACGTTCACTTTTACAGTTTTTTACAAAGTTATTAATAAATTAACGAATGAAAGTTATCTTACGGGAATCTTAATGTAGGTTAATAATTTAAAAAACGAGGTTAACTTAAATTTTTGTTTTAGATAAAGTTAGTATTTTTGACAAAACAATCATTATTTTATGAAATTTTACAATAAACTAATTTGTTTTCTGCTTATTTTCTTCACTGGAAATTTGTTTGCACAATTTAATCCTTTTAAAGAAAGTACAGAGCGAGTTTTTTCTGAAAAAGAAAAATTCGTTAGAAAACATAACCCATCAGACTTTAAAATTTACAACTTAAATCTTAAAAATGTTTTAGAATGGACTAAAAAAGCTCCGGAATTATCTGAAAGACCGTCAGATTTAGTAATTACATTACCAAATGCAAACGGACAATTGTCAACTTACTGGGTTTACAACAACGCTGCTATGGAAACTGAACTGGCAGAAAATGTACAAAACATAAGAAGTTTAAAGGCTGTTGATACTAAAAACAATGGAAATAGTGTAAGCATAAGTATTTCTGATATTTTTGGATTTCATGCAATGGGAATGAAAACCGATGGATCTGTTTTTTACATTGATAACTATACTAATGATTTAAATAACGTTATGGTGTACCAACGTAGCAGTCTAGAATTACCTAGAAACAATTTCACTTGTTTGGTTCCGGGTGATAGTTTTGACAACGCTATTACTACATTAGAAACTCCTGTACAAACCTTAAGTTTAGATAACAAACGCAGAACATATCGTTTGGCATTAGCGTGTACTATTGAATATGCTGCCTTTCATGTAAACAACGCCCCAGTAGGAACACCAAATACCACGGTTGACGAAAAGAAGAATATTGTATTAGCTGCAATGAATGTAACTTTAACACGTTTAAACCAAATTTTTGAGCGCGAATTAAATGTTCATTTAAATTTAGTAGCTACGAACAAAAACATCATTTTCATTACCTCTGATAATTTTTCAAATAATAATTCAAGTTCATTAATTGATGAAAGTCAAACTGTGATAGATAATGTTATCGGAACAGCTAATTACGACATGGGTCATACCTTCAGTACCGGGCAAGGCGGATTGGCTAGTTTAGGTTCGGTTTGCAGTTCATGGTCAAAAGCATCAGGAATTACAGGTTCTCCTTCCCCAGTAGGTGATGCGTATGACGTGGATTATGTTGCACATGAAATGGGTCACCAGTTTGGAGCAAACCACACATTTAACAACTCTTGTCAATTCAATCGAAACAACAGCACTGCGGTAGAAACAGGTAGTGGTAGCACCATAATGTCATATGCAGGTATTTGTCCGTCAAATGTTCAAAGTAATGTGGATGCTTATTATCATTATATAAGCATTAAAGAAATACAGACTTTTTTGCTTTCTGCAACATGTGCACAACAAATAACCGTTACCAATTCGCCACCTGTAGTCACTGCTTTAACTGCTAAAACAATTCCTTATGGCACACCATTTATTTTAAGCACTACAGCAACAGATCCAAATACAGCAGATCAGTTAACGTATACATTTGAGCAAATTAACACGCAAATTGCAACACAACCACCAGTAGCAACTTCTATAACCGGACCATCTTTTAGATCTGTGGCTCCAAGTATAAATAATTTCCGCTCGTTTCCAAGTATGTCAACTGTTTTAGACGGAACAACTTTTAGCCATGGAATTGTTAGTAACGAATGGGAGCGTTTGGCAACAGTAGGTAGAACCTATAGTTTTGTTGCAACAGTGCGCGACAATAATGCAACCGGAGCGCGTGTTGTTTACACACAGCCTGTAACAATTACGGTGGCTAATACAGGTCCGTTTGTAATTACGGCACCAAACAACAACCCAATTACTACAGAACCTGTTTGGTTTATGGGATCGAACAAAACAATTACTTGGAATGTTGCCGGTACCACCGCAAATAACATAAACACAACTGACGTAAACATTTTAGTTTCTATAGATAACGGATTAACGTATACTTCATTAGCTGCTAATGTACCTAATAATGGAATTGCAACAGTTACTGTACCAACCAATTTAACAAGTACGTACGATGCACGAATTAAAATTGAGGCTGTAGGAAACATTTTTTACACGGTTTCTAAAAAATTCACTCTTTGGGATCCAAATTTAAGTACAGAAGAAGTTAAATTAGATAATTTAAAGATTTATCCTAACCCTACAACAAACATTTTAAATGTTGAATTTTCTACAACTGACATTGAAAAAGTAAAGTTTGATATTTTTGATTTAAACGGAAGATTGATTAAAACAGTATCGCAAGAAAATTCCAACCAAATTAACCAACAGATAAATGTTGAGAGTTTACAAACCGGAACTTATATCTTGGTTATAAACACAGGTAAATACACATCCACTCATAAGTTTATTAAGAAGTAGAAATTCCTTAAAAAAACAAAACACCCCTAAAATTTATAAGTTTTAGGGGTGTTTTTTATTCTTCTTGTTTTTCGTTAATCTTTCGTTCTAATTCTAATAATTCTTCAATTACAGGGCGAACGGTGCTTTCGGGTAAATCGGCAATGCGAATATACATCAACCCATCAACTGAATTATTAAACAGTGGATCTACATTAAAAGCCACTACCCGTGCGTTTTGTTTTATGTATTTTTTAATTAAAACCGGCAAACGCAATCCGCCCGGTTCTACTTCTTCAATCAACCGGTCGAATTTATTCAAATCGGCTTCGGCTTCGTTAAAAACAAAATCCTTATCGGCATCTTTCAAGCGGACTTTATATTCTTGTTTAGCTTGAACATATTGTGCTACATACGGATCGTAAAAATGCGATTTCATAAATTCGATCATTAGCGATTTACTGAAATCTGAAAACTGATTGCTGATACTTACACCACCAATTAAATATTTGTGTTCCGGATAGCGCAACGTTGTATGCACAATACCTTTCCACAACAAGAACAACGGCATTGGTTTTAGCTGGTATTCACCAATAATAAAGGCGCGACCCATTTCTATTGATTGTTCCATCATACCGTGTAATTCCGATTCAAAACGGAACAATTCGGTTAAATAAAAACCGTTAATACCGTGCTTTGCATAAATATCTTTCCCAATTCCCATACGGTATGCGCCAGCAATACATTTAGCATCATCGTCCCACAAAAACATATGTTTGTAGAAGGTATCGTATTTATCTAAATCAATCGATTGGTTTGTACCTTCACCAACTGCCCTAAAAGTTACTTCACGCAACCTCCCTATTTCACGCAGAATATTCGGAATATTTATGGCATCGGTCAAAAAAACTTCGTAATTTTTACTTTGCAGTAAACGTTCGTCGCCTTTACGTAAATTTTCTATTTCTTTCACCATTAAATCCTGAAGCACCGGGCGTTCGATCTCTTTTGGCGGAGGAGTTGGCAGTTTAAACGATGGTATTTTTATGTATTGTTTTTTATCGTCATCTTTTGTGGTATTTGCCAACAGATAGGTTTTCTGGCGTAAAAATTTTCCGAAAATTTCTATTGATGTTCCGTGCTCGTTTTGTTCGGCAACAGTGATTGGTTTTCCAATACGTACGCGGATTACACGATCTTTTTGTGTTAATAATTCAGAAGGAAGCTTCGCCGTTTGCAACGTTGGACTAATTTTAGACAACATATAGAACAACTTGCTGTTTTTGGCATGAAAATAAATAGGAACCACCGGAACCTGCGCTTTTCTAATCAATTTTAAAGCACCTTCTTCCCAAGGTTTATCTACAATTTTATCGTCTTCTTCAAAGTTTGATACTTCACCTGCCGGGAAAATCCCCAACGGTTTGCCATCGCTTAAATGACGTAACGTTTCTTTTAATCCTAAAACACTAGATTTGGAATCTTTATGGTTTTCAAACGGATTAACCGGCATTACATAAGGCTTTAAAGGCTCGATTCTATGCAACAGAAAATTCGCAATGATTCGATAATCCGGATCACGCTCACGCATTAATTTCAACAGTAAAATTCCGTCAATACCACCTAATGGATGGTTAGAAACAGTTATATATGGACCTTGTTTGGGTAATCTTTTTAATTCTTCGGGATCTATCTCAAACTCTATCTGAAATTCGTTCAAAATGGCATTTAAAAAAGTAACGTCTTCTAAATGTTTATTTCTATCGTAAATTTTGTTTAATTGTGATATTTTAAGCACTTTCATTAATAACCAACCAGAAAAAGTACCAATAAAGCCGTACTTATCTAATTTTATTACGCGCGCAATTTCTTTAGCGGTTACTAACCCCATTTAAATATTTTTTTGCAAAGATAACAATTCATTTCACACCTCTTTAAAACCAATTTCATTATAATGCAGTTTTAATCTAAGGTTACGGTTTTAAATATAGTAAAATTTACTTTAGTTTTATTAAATTGTTAACAAGATAATTTTTAACAAAATACAAAACAAGTCGTTAAATGTGTTTTTAGTGAAAAACGAATTGTGTATTTTTGACAAAACACCTACTTATAAATGAAAATTTTATCATACAACGTTAACGGCATTCGCGCTGCAATTACCAAAGGATTTTTAGATTGGTTGCAGGCTGCAAACCCCGATGTTATTTGTTTACAAGAAATTAAGGCAACGCAGGATCAAATTCCGGTTTTAGAAATTACAGCTGCGGGATATCCGTTCCAATATTATTTTTCGGCAGAAAAAAAAGGCTACAGCGGTGTTGCCATTTTGTGTAAAACCGAACCCAAGCAAATTGTTTTTGGTACTGGAATTGATTATATGGATAAGGAAGGAAGAAACGTTCGGGTAGATTTTGACGATGTTTCGGTTATGTCTTTATATCTTCCATCGGGCACGAATATTGATCGTTTGGGACATAAATTCCAGTACATGGCAGATTTTCAGAATTACATCAATGAGCTGAAAAAAGAAGTTCCAAATCTGATTATTTGCGGCGATTACAACATTTGTCATCAGGCAATTGATATTCACGATCCTATTCGCAATGCAAAAGTTTCGGGGTTTTTACCTGAAGAACGCGAATGGCTGGATACTTTTATGAAAAACGGATTTTTAGATTCATTCCGAATGCTGAATCCGGAGCCGCATCATTATTCGTGGTGGAGCTATCGTGCAAACGCCCGAAACAATAACAAAGGCTGGAGAATTGATTATAATTTGATTGCAGAAAACATGAAAGAACGTGTAAAACGTGCTTACATTTTGCCCGACGCCAAACATTCTGATCATTGCCCGGTTGCAATAGAAATTGATTAACAAAACAACCTGTTGGGTGTAATTCAAAATAAATAAAAATTAACCACATAGACGAATAGGATTATAACTAATTGTCAAAGATGGGATAGAAAATTATATTATTTTTCACATAGTTTGTGCTATGCGAAAAGTAAAACATCTATCATAATCTTTTAAAAACATAAGAAAAATCTATGTTTCTATGTGGTGGAGGTTAATAAAAAACATTTAGAAATATGAAAAAAATATTATTGGCAGCATGCTGCATACCGCTTTTAACAGGCTGCGTTACCAGAAGATTGTACAACGAATTAGACGCAAAATATAAAAACTGCGCCGAAGAATTAGAGCGTTTAACAGGCGAATCATCTGATTTAAAATCGCAGTCGTTTGATTTGGGAACAAAAAATCAATCATTACAAAGTCAGTTAGAAGATGCTTTTGCCGAACGCGATAAATTAAAAATTGCCTACGATCAACTGCAAAAAGAATACGGCAGTTTAGAGAAAAACAGCGATCAGGCAATCAAAGCAGAAATTGAACGTTTGAACAGTTTAAAGAAAGAATTAGACGGAAAATCGTCTCGTGTTGCCGAATTGGAAGGAAAGTTGGCAGCACAAGACAAAAACCTGCGCAATTTAAAAGAATCGCTTTCTAAAGCGTTGTTTGAATTTGAAGGAAAAGGTTTAACGGTTGAACAGAAAAACGGAAAGGTTTACGTTTCAATGGAAAACAAATTGTTGTTTCCTTCAGGCAGTTGGACAGTGAGTAACGAAGGTAAAAATGCAGTGGAACAGTTGGCTGAAGTTTTAGCAAAAAATCCTGATATTGCTATTTTGATCGAAGGGCATACCGATAACGATAAAATCATGGGTAATTTAGGTGGCGGTATCACCAATAACTGGGATTTGTCAACCAAACGTGCCACGGCAATCGTAAATATTATCGAACAAACCAACGGTATCGATAAAAAGAACCTAACAGCAGCCGGACGCAGTGAATTTGCTCCGATTGCATCGAACAGTTCAACAACAGGCAAGGCTAAAAACCGACGAATAGAAGTTATTCTAACTCCGAAATTAGACGAAATATCTAAATTATTAAACGACTTATAAAAACAAAATCCCGAGGTAACATCCGGGATTTTTTTCAAATACATTTACATGAACGAATTACAAAGCACCATTTATTCCTTTGGCTACAATTTATTAAAAAACACAGGTTTAAACAGTCAGGCATCGCATTACATCAACACCATTTTACTTTTATTGGTATTTTTTGTGCTGTTGTATTTTACAGCCTTTGTACTGCGTAGAATTTTAATGCTGGTACTTATAAAAACCATTCGCAGAAGCAAAACCCGTTTCGACGATTTTTTAATTCATAACAAAGTACTTAAATACCTTACGTATTTAATTCCGCTGATTATCGCAAAACAGTCGCTACCGCTCATATTTACAGGCTTTCCGCAAATAACGCACATCACAGTAAAAATGGTTGATATTGTACTGATAGTTGCTTTTACATTGTTGCTAAAATCGATTTTTCATACGTTTAAAGATGTGCTAAACAGCCGTAAACGATTTACAGACAAACCTTTAGATAGTTATTTTCAAGTAATTGCCATAGTACTGTATATTGTTTGTGCCATTTTGATATTTTCGGAATTAACCGGTAAAGAACCTTACGGCTTGCTAACTGCTTTGGGTGCTGCATCGGCAATTGTAATTTTGGTTTTTAAGGACACTATTCTGGGATTTGTTGCAAGTATTCAGGTATCGTCGAACGATATGGTGCGTGTGGGTGATTGGATAGAAATGCCAAAGTACGGTGCCGACGGAAGTGTTTTAACCATTAATTTAAGCACCGTAAAGGTTCAAAATTTCGATAAAACCGTAACTACCATTCCTACATACGCACTGATAAGCGATTCTTTTAAGAACTACAGAACCATGCAAAAATCGGGTGGTCGCCGAATAAAAAGATCGTTAAATATTAAAATGGGCTCAATCCGTTTTTTAAAAGAAGAGGAGATTGAAGATTTAAAACGAATCAAACTTTTAAAATCATATATCATCGAACGTCAGAAGGAAATAGTAAATTATAATCTTAACCATGTTGACGACCCTACGATGCTGGTAAACGGACGAAGAATGACGAATATTGGCTTGTTTCGCGAGTACACAAAACGTTATTTACTAAACAACACTAAAATACATAGGCAATTCCCCATAATGGTAAGGCACCTACAACCTACCGAACATGGCTTACCTATTGAAGTTTACGCATTCACAGACACCGTAGAATGGCTTAAATACGAAGGCATTATGGCTGATATTTTTGATCATGTTTTAGCTGTGGTTCCGTACTTTAAGCTCGAACTTTTTGAACTGCCAAGTGCCGCCGATATACACGATGTACTTTTAGCAACCTTCAATGAAAATAAAAGCAACCTAACTTAAGGTTGCTTTTAAAATTTTGATAATTACGATTTTATATAAATACAAACAAGGCGGGTGTAAACCCGCCTTGTTTTGTTATAATTACAATGTGTTTGATTAATCTTATTTCTTAACGATTTTCACAAACTGAGAAGCTTTTGCTGTTTCTATTTTAACCAGATAAGTACCCGCACTTAATCTGCTTAAATCAACTTTTACTTCGTTGCCTTGGTAGTCGTTTCCAAATACTCTTTGACCTGTGATTGTGAATACTTCAACTTTCTTGATCTCTTCAATATAACTGATGTTCATTTCAGAATCAACAGGGTTTGGATAGTATTTCAATTGGGTAAGATCTAACTCTGCATTGCTTAAGTTTATTGTTACCTTAACTGCTGTTGGAACTAAACTTCCGCAATTATTTGCATTTGTTAATATTCCGTAATATGTTGTTTGATCTTGTAGCGGATGAGTTACTGTTAATTGATTAACTTGTTTAAAAGCGTCGTTAGCACTTGCAAACCAACTCACATTTGGTTGATTCATTTTTAAGTCAGACACTCTAGCTGCAAATCCAAACATTTGTGATGATTGACCCGTTGGACTAGCCGGACGTGGGCTTACATTTACCGATACATTTGTTCTCGGTGAAATACATCCCGACACCTCATGTGCAATATAGTATGTACCAGATTTTACTACAAACGTATCAGGTAAAGCGGTTGTTGTGGTATTATTTACATACCAAACATAAGTTCCTGAACTTGGGTGTAAATCTGCAATAGTATTACCATCACATGTAGCTATAGAAGTCATTGTAGGTGTACTTACATTTATTACTTGTACAGGTACTGCGATACGTACCGATTCGCACGTACCAATTACTTGTTGTACATAATATGTTCCTGTTGAAACCTGTGTTGTTCCTACTAAAGGTATCATAGACTGCATAGAAGAATACCATTGTAATGTTGCCGATGGATCTTTGGTTACAACCAAATCATTCAACGTACTGTTACCGCAGGCTACCTGTGAGGTTGCTGTTGGTGTTGGTACTAAAGCAGCAACTGTAACCTGAATTGCTTGTCTTGATGATTCACATGTTCCTACTATAGAACTTACATAATAAGTTGTTGTTGCTAATAATTGGCTTGAAGGTAAAACAACCGTACTTGTTGCACTACTATACCATTTTAACTGCGTATAGTTAAATCCGTCAATCGTCATGTTTTGAACTCGTGTATTGCTACAAACATTTAATTGCGTAGTGGTTAATGCAGTTGCTTGATTTAAGGTAATCTGAACAGCTGAACGTGTAACACTCTCACATGTTCCCACTGTTTGTGATGCGTAATAAGTAGTTCCACTTGTTAATACAGTGGTTGGTGCCAACAAAGTACCTCCACTTGCTGCACTATACCATTTAATATTACTTCCTGTAATTACAACATCAGCTAATGTTGAATTCTGACCAATACAAAAACTTTGATTTACAGCTACTGGTGGATGTACAAAAGCTGGCTCTATAATCGTGAAACTTTTAGTCGCTGTACAATTATTAGCATCAGTTATTGATGCTATATAAGTACCTGAACTTAAATTATTCAACGTTGTTCCTGTTTGACCATTTGACCAAGTATAGCTATAAGGTGCTGCTCCTCCCGTAACAGATATTGTTGCTGATCCATCGTTTTGACCGTAACAACTTATATTAGTACTCGTACTTGTTACTACTAGTGCAGATGGCTGAGCTATTGACACAGAAGCTGTTGTCTTACAATTGTTTGCATCGGTAACAGTTACTGTATAATTCCCAACATTTAAGTTATTTGCTGTGGCACTAGTAACTCCATTTGACCAAAAATAACTATATGGTGCCGTACCTCCTGTTATATTAACTGTTGCTATTCCATTATTTGCAGAATTACATGTAATGTCTGTTTTAGATACTGATGCAACTAACGCATCAGGCTCTGTAATAATAAAACTCTCCGTAATAGTATTATTTGTAGAATCTGTAACTAATACAGTATAAGTACCTGCTGATAAACCTGTTGCAGTTGCATTTGTTCCACCAATTGGTGACCACAAGTAGGTATAAGGTGCGTTTCCACCCATAGCTACTATAGTTGCTGTTCCGTTATTACCAGCATTACAGCTTACATTAGTTTGAGTTAATGACTGAGACATTAATGGTATTGGTTGTATAATTGTAAAACTCTGCGTTGCTGTACAACCATTATCATCTGTTATTGTCACTGTATAAGTTCCTGCAATTAAATTTGAAGATGTTGCCGTTGTATCGCCATTACTCCATAAATAACTGTACGGTGAAGTACCTCCCGTTGCTGAAACAGTAGCTGAACCATCATTACCTCCGTAAAAACTTACATCTGTTTGTGATGCGTTTGTTGCTACTAAAACATCAGGCTCTGTAATAGTTATTGTCTCAGTTATACTACAACTTCTTATATCTGTTATTGTTACTGTATAAGTACCTGCTGATAAATTAGAAATAGATGATGTAGTAGCTCCATTATCCCATAAGTATTTATATGGTAAGGTTCCGCCTGTTACTGTCAATGATACCGATCCGTTACCTGAACCATTACATGTTACCTGCGTTATAGTAGGGTTTGCCAATATCTCATTTGGCTCTGTAATTGTTACTGTAGCGGTTACAACTCTATCAAGAGCATCAGTTACGGTAACAGTATAATCCCCTGCTGTCAATCCTGTAGCCGTAGCTCCTGTCCCCCCACTTGGTAACCACTCATAAGTAAATGGTGCTAACCCTTCTTCAACAATAACGGATGCCATTGCAGTGTTACCTCCAAAACAAATGTTGTTGTTTTGCGTAGTGGTTAATATTGGATCTGGAATGTCTTCATAGTATATATCATCAATATAAAATTCTCCATATCCACCACTTCCAATTTCAGGAAAAGAAAATGCAAAATAATCATCTGTTGTTTCAGGCAACACCACAGTATAATCTTCCCAATCACCATTATCAGACAAGGTAATTGTCTCAATCAGTGTTTTGTTTGCCGAGGCCGTATTTCCATCTAAACTATAGATCTCAATTTTTGGTTCTTCAGGATAATAATAATCTAAATACGCAGAAAAACGTATTCTTTTGGTTCCATTACCTAAATCATTTGTTTCAGGAGAAATCATCATAAAATCACCTGCTCCACCGTCTCTATAAACATACATACCTTTACTTCCGGATTTATACACATAATCTTGAACATATAAGTCAGAATAATAATTAGTAGAGGTATCGTCATATATTACCTCCCAACATTCTGGTGCAAGATAGTACTCGTACGTTGGCATATCTTCAAATCCTTCAAAGAAATTCCCTACTACACCACATAATGTTTTTACTTTCATAGGTCCATAAACACCTGCACTAGATCCGTCCGTACATATTTGTTCTATGTAAAAATCATAAACCGTACTTGCTGACAACGAACTTATTGCTTCTGTTAAAGTAGTAGTTGTAATAACTGTTCCTGTTCCTAAAGTAAAGCCCGAAACACCATATTCTATTTCGTATGACGCTCCTGTACCATCCCAAGACAGCTCAATATCCTCACCTGTAGTAGCTACACCAACAAAGCTACAAACATATTCACAACTTAAAGTACTTGGTGAAAAATCGAATTGAATATTTGGACGACGAGAAGAAGTAGAATCACCAGATGTTACTGAACATACAGTATCAATATCATCTTGAAAGTATCTCACATAGGTTTTACTTCCTGTCATTGATGTATATATAGTTGAAGCATTACCGTTACTTACATAACCATCATTTTGAGCACATACCTCCACTACAATATTATCACAACCGTTCCACAATATCGGTGTTGTTAATGTAAGAGTATTCCAACCTAATGTTGTACTATAAGGCCCTAAACTAACTGCTGAATGCATTCCTGAAAAGAAGTTAGTACTGCTTAGAGGGTCTTCCAAAGAAGTTACATAAACTTTCACTTCAAAAGAATCAAGCAGTGGAACAGAATTTAAATTTGACACATCAAAAGCTATGCTATTTATATACGAATTTTCTGTGGCGCCATTAGCAATTAAATCTGATGCTTCATATAAAATCTGTATTTTATTTCCATAATAATAGTTTGCAAATATTGCGGGATTCCCTTGACTTGTATTAGCACTTGTCCCCGTACCTATTTCCACTATTGTTTGTGAATTTCCACTATAAGAGGAAATAAACCCAAGTACTACTAAAAACAACAATTGTGCTTTCAGCAACCTGGATTTTGACTTTAAAAAAAAAGTAATTTTTTCCATATTGCTTGATATTTAAATTAACATTTTATAAATATAAAATAAATAAAGAAATAAATATTTTTTTTTTATAATTTATTGTTAAAATTTTCAAACTCTTATCTTTTGCCGCTTTCATCTGATAACCAAAGCGTATTTTTTTGGTTTCGTTTGGTTTTAAATTTACATCCCAGTTCAGTTTACCTTTTTCTGTGTCTGTTGTAGCACCACCTTTATCTGCTAAAGTAATTTCAATATCGGTATTACTGCTTATTGGTATCTGATCTTCAACAATAATACTTATGTTTTCTTTTGTGTTGTTTCGAACCGAAATTTCGTAAACAAAGTCTTGCACTTTAAGTGAAATCGAACCTTTAGAAATTATATTTATCATATGTAAATTTAGTAACAATCAATTTGTATAGTAAGTTTAGGATTAAGATCTAATAATGTATAACTATAACAGGATTTAATTAAAAATATGTATAGTTATTTTAGGACGGGTCACCGAAAAATATTCTAAATTTCAAAAGTGGGGATACTAAGTAGATACTGTATGGATAAAGCATAGATACTGCATGAAACACATTTTCGTTAAAAATGTATATAACTAGAAAATTCGACTATATTTCTTTAAGATAGCCGAATTTTTTACATTTCTTATAATGGTATATTTTATGCCAGAAAACTACTTTTTTAATAGTTGCTCCAAGTAGGTAGTTTGCTCTTTTTCTACCTGTAAAAGGTGTTCGTACAATTTCTTGTTTTCATCTTAGGCTTCTACCAGTTTGTCTAACGGGTTGAAGGTACAATTAGAAGCTGAAAACGCTCCTTGACTATTTGATAAACTATTGTCGTAGAAATTATTTACATAATTAATCATTCGTTCATCCAAATGTTCTTTAATGTCATTAGCAGGTAGGTACAAAAAATTTGGCAATCTCCTACTTCATTCATTTCATTTCACGTATAAGGCTGATGTAGCTTCCTATATGTTTTTTCACAGTAGTTTCCATAATCAGTATTATTGGTTATTCAAATATACCTATATACCTAAAATTTGTACTGTTTCTTCCAATCGACTTATGTAATTACTGTCATAAAAAAAATTATTGCCGTAAACCACTGTTATGAAAGAAGACCATTTCTTCCAATGACGAAACAATGTCTTTAATCATTGGAAAGCTATTAAAAATTCAAACTCTTATCCTTTGCAGATTTTACCTGATAACCAAAGCGTATTTTTTTGGTTTCGTTTGGTTTTAAATTTATGTCCCAGGTAAGTTTGCCTTTTTCTGTATCTGATGTGGCACCGCCTTTATCTGACAAAGTTATTTCGATGTCGGTATTACTACTTATTGGTATCTGATCTTCAACAATAATGCTTATGCTTTCTTTTTTGTTGTTTCGAACCGAAATTTCATACACAAAATCTTGGACTTTACGTGACGATAATGTTTTTGACCCCGATTTATCGTTAATCATGGTTCTGGTAACCGATATGTTTTGATCCTTACCTAAACTCAAGCGCAGTTCATCTTCGTTTGCATTGGCGTTTACATAGGTTTTACCAACGTACATTCCTTCAAAAACCACATTGGCTTCGCCGGGTAAAATGTTGTAGTCTCCATAATTTTTCACTTTTGCAATTAAATACGCATTGGTATCTAATTTTGGTGTGGTAATATAACTGTAAGTTGCCGGCAGCTGTGTATCTTTCAAAGCGACACTGTGCTGTTTGCCGTTGCTTAAAATGGTGTACGGAATATCAATGTCAAACGTAATGTTTAATTGCGATTCGCTAATTTGAGTATAATCATCCATTGTTGAAACCCCCACTCCCGGTTGTCCTGTTCCTGTCTGAATGTTCAAGCCCGGAACTTGACCTGATAAAGTTTGAAGTATATTGGCATTTGGTCTTCCTTCCATTTTCCTTTTGCTCACTCTATCTGCTGAAGCGACCGAAACTTCTTGCATTGCATCCTCATTTCGATAAGCACTAGGATAATAATAATCTAAAAACCAAGGTTGCAGCTCCGGTGCAAAGGTATTTTGATTTGCTGGCCCGCTGGTTAACGACAGTTTTACATTTTTCCAATCGATACCGGTGTGTTGCTGAACCTGTGCTTTGTACAGCATTTGTATAGGTTCGTTAATTTTATCGATACGCATTTCGTAGCTTGGCTGCCACGTTGCCTGATCTGTTAAATACGATACTTCTAAAGGAATTGTTCCTGCGGTGTTGCTCATTACGTTTACAACCAGCTTGCCCTGACTGGTTTTTTCGGTGGTAATTTCATTAAAAGTTAGTTTTCCTTTTAAGGTATTCAATTCTTCAAACAATATTTTTTCCTGATTTTCTAGCTTGTTTATAGAATTAGCAAGCTCGGTACGTTTGGTTTTGTAGAAATCTAACAATTTGGTTAATTCTGCTACCGAAAAATTCTGCGCATTGCTCATTGACTGATTTTTATCTAACAGCTCAATTCCTTTTCGTTCGGCAGTTAACTGATTCTGTAACGTTTTCAATTCGGCTTCTTTCTTAGCAATTTCTTCTTTAACCGGTTTTACCAAAGGCGAATCCTGATTATTATCGTACTCTTCCACATACGCATTGGTAAATTGAACCGACATTACCGTTACATTTTTTGGAACACCGATTTGCACCGTGCTTTCGTTTAGATAATTAGCAACATTGGTAATAACGATTTCTGATGTGCCCGACGGAATTTGAACCGAAGCTTTGTGTTTTAACTCGGCAGCATTGTTATAAACACGAGCCGATTGAATTTGCGCCTGTGTAAAAACAGGTTTTTGCGCATTTGCCGTGATGCTGAAAACAATAGCGGCAGGAAATAAGATATTTTTCATAAACAACATTTAATTAATAGTTCTTTCTCAAGGATATTCCTTTATATATACAAAGAGTATCAAAACAACCAAAAGGTTGGGATAAGGTAGCAAATATTTTAAAAAAAATATTTTTCTGTAATACCACGTAACATATTAGATTAGAAAAATCTTTAAACTATTGAATTAAAAAGACTTTCCGATCTATTCAGAATAACAAAATAGTACTTAAAACTAAAACAATGCCGATACTAATTCTTCTATTTTTGATACAAATACCACTTGAATTTGTTTAGATGAATACGTTATTTTATTATATTTTGAAACAAATATTTTTGAAAAACCTAATTTTTCGGCTTCCTGAATGCATTGATCTACTCGGTTAACCGGTCTAATTTCGCCAGACAAACCTACTTCGCCAGCAAAACAAATATCTTTAGAAACCGCATCGTCTTCGTTTGATGACAGAATTGCTGCAACAACCGCTAAATCAATCGCAGGATCATCAACCGAAATTCCGCCGGTAATGTTTAAAAAAACGTCTTTCATTCCTAAACGAAAACCTGCACGTTTTTCCAACACCGCCAAAATCATGTTTAAGCGTTTTAGGTTGTAACCTGTGGCACTGCGTTGTGGTGTTCCGTAAACTGCGGTACTTACCAACGCCTGAATTTCTAACATCAGCGGTCGCATTCCTTCTAAAGTTGATGCAATGGCGGTGCCCGATAATTCTTCTTCTCTATTGGATAATAATATCTCCGACGGATTAGAAACTTCGCGCAAACCCGATCCCAACATTTCGTAAATTCCTAATTCGGCAGTAGATCCAAAACGGTTTTTTAAGGCACGAAGAATGCGGTACACATGATTTCGATCGCCTTCAAACTGAAGCACGGTATCAACCATGTGTTCTAAAATTTTAGGCCCGGCAATGTTTCCGTCTTTCGTAATATGTCCGATTAAAATTACGGGAGTCGATGTTTCTTTTGCGAATTTAATCAGTTCAGCAGTAGTTTCTTTTATTTGAGAGATGCTTCCTGCCGAAGCTTCGATATAATCGGTATGTAAGGTTTGTATCGAATCGATAATCAACACATCGGGTTCGATTTCTTCTACCTGCTTAAAAATATTCTGGGTGTTGGTTTCGGTTAAAATATAACACGAATTGTTGTTTGGGTTGATGCGCTCGGCACGCATTTTTATCTGTTTCTGACTTTCTTCGCCCGAAACATACAGCACTTTATAAGGTAATTTTAAAGACAACTGCAACAACAGCGTACTCTTTCCAATTCCGGGTTCACCACCCAGTAAAATCATAGATCCGGGAACAATTCCACCGCCTAAAACTCGGTTTAATTCCTGATCCAAAGTGTTTAAACGAACTTCCTGTGTACTGTCGATTTCATTAATCAACAAAGGTTTTGCAGTGCGTTTTATTCCTGCTGAAGATTTGGTTTGCCACGCAACTTTTTCTTCTTTCTGAATTACTTCTTCCACAATGGTATTCCACTGTTTACAAGCACCGCATTGCCCCATCCATTTAGAATATTGCGTACCACAAGACGAGCAGAAAAATGCTGTTTTTACTTTTGCCATATTAGCTTTTAGCTTTAAGTTTTAAGCCGTAAGCTATAAGCACAAACTTAAAACTTACTACAAAAAACTATTTAAAAAACGAATTTACAAATTATTTAGTTTTGTTAACGACAGATTATGACAGAGATAATTTAAACTCGATTTATAGATTTATGAAGTATAATTTAAAGCTGAACCTGCTGGTTTTTTTTCTATACAATTATAATTGAAAATCTTTCAATGGGAATATATATTAAATTACCTATGCTTTGAAATAAAAACCAACGACAAGATAAATAGTAATGTAGAAAACACATCATACAAGTCATAAATCCAGATTTTATACTTCGTTTCTCGATTAATCATTTCTTCTCTTTGCTGTAAGTTTAATTGATTATAGAAATAATAACTATTAACAAGAGCTATAATAATAATGGGGAAAAATAAAATTATAAATGTCAGTTCTACGTCAAACAGAAAATGTAATATTAATATAAAAATCGTATTAAAATTAATTGCTTGAGTAAATGACAAATGCAATAAAGTACTAATTGGTGTTTCATAATTAGCATTCTTCATTAACCTATTATGATTAGCAGTAAAAAAATCCAACCAGAAGCCTTTCATTAAGAAATATAATTTCATTTATAGAACAATCTTTTATTTACTTTTGAACCCCAATTTTCAAGCAAATATTCTGTAAGTTTTAAAAGTTTTTCTTCAGCAGATTTTGATAAAAAATATTCATTTTTTTAGGAAATTTTCTCCAAAAAAGAATCAAACGAAACCTTTTTTCCTTCGTTTAACTCTTCAATCCCTTTTTTAATTTCTTGCTGATCTGCCTCGGTTAAATCATCCCAAAAATCGCTTTTTTCTCTTTTAATAAAATCTGAAAGCTTTTGAAGAAACTCCGAATTGTCGTTTTCCAAAATAATTTTAAGTAAGGCTAATTTTGTTGCTTGAATATCCATTTTGTAACATCTTTCCTTTCAAAATTACAAAAAATTTTAAAAGATCAATTTAATTTGAATTGATTATTAGTTCTTTACGATAACTTTTGTTTGTTAAAAATAGGCAATAATAAAAACGACAATCCGCCTAAAACAACAACTGAAACTGTTTGTGTTGTCCATAACAGCCAACCAAAAGCAGTACCTGCGGTTAACGATATGCCGTAAAGTGCCAGAATTTTAGCGATTAGTAAAGGAAACGCGCCAAAACCGCCATTTGTAAAACTTATTGCCAAACTACCAACCACAAACGCAACCATGATGATTCCTAATGATATTTCGCTAGTTTCGGGCAAAGCTTTGGTTCCAAAATAAAAGGTAAGTACAAAACCAATCCAGATAATAAAAGTGTGAATAAGAAACGGAATTCGGTGCGGCATTTTAAAGATGCTTAAAATACCTTCGACCAATCCGGTTATTTTTTGACGGATAAAAATAAAAATTTTCCAGTTTGATGTGTAAAGCAGATACAAACCTACTATCCCTGATATTACAAAAACACCGCCAATAATCATGAGTTGTTTTACCGGAATTTGCTGTGTAATAAAACCCATTAACTGTTTGTACTGCAACAATAATGCGGTGGTTACAAATAAAAGCAGAAAAAGAAGATCGATAATACGTTCGGCAATGATGGTTCCGAAACCTTTATCGAACGGAATTTTATCGTATTTCTGAAGAACGGCTGCACGAGATAATTCGCCAGATCGGGGAATAGTCAGGTTTAAAAGATATCCGACAGAAATCGCCATAAAATTATTCCAGAAATTAGACTGATAGCCCAAATACTGCAAGCTGTATTTCCAACGGTACGCACGCGATGCATGGCTGATCTTCATAAAAAGCAACGACAAACCAATGTAAAAATAATCGGCAGAAACAAAATAACTTTTCATTTCGGTAATCTGCGCCAGCGTAAACTGGTTGTAAGCGTAATAAACCAAAAAAACTCCCAACAAAAGTGGGAGTGAAATATTTAGTATTTTTTTTAAAACCTTCAACTATTAAGTCAAGGTGTTATTTTCTTCGTTTGGAAAAATAATCCAAGGTGAAAACGTTTTAGCTTCTTCAAAATCCATTAAAGCGTACGTAATCACGATGATAATATCATCTTTTTGAACACGGCGTGCCGCTGGACCATTTAAGGTAATTTCGCCACTGTTTCTTGGACCCGGAATTGCATAAGTTTCAAAACGCTCACCATTATTGATGTTTACGATTGAAACCTTTTCGCCTTCGATAATATTCGAGGCTTCCATTAAAGCAATATCAATAGTAATACTGCCAATATAATTTAAATCGGCACCTGTTACTTTAACGCGGTGGATTTTAGATTTTAAAACTTCTATTTGCATGGTGCAAAGTTATAATTTTTAATTTAATGTAATGTTATCAATTAATCGCACACCTTCTATATGAACTACGATAAAAGCGCGATACTTTTTGTCGTTTTCTTTTTCAGTTGCTGTTTTTAATGAGGCTTCATCGGCAATTATAAAATATTCTAACTTAAAATCGGCTTCGTTTTTAAAGGCATCTGCAACAAAATTTACTGAATCTTTAACATCTTTTTCACTAAAAACAGTTTTTGCAGATTTAAGTGTTTTGTAAATTAAGGAAGCTTTATCTTTTGCTTGAGCAGACAAACGTTCGTTACGTGAACTCATTGCCAAACCGTTTGCTTCGCGAAAAATTGGGCAACCCACAACATCAATATTCATATTGTTTTTTTCGACCATTTTGCGGATGATCTGCAACTGCTGAAAATCTTTCTCGCCAAAATAAGCTTTTGTAGGCTGTGTAATTTCAAACAGTTTTTTTACAATGGTACCTACACCGTTAAAATGTCCGGGGCGGTTCCTTCCTTCCATTTCATTATCCAAACCATCGTAATCAAAATGTTTGGCTACGGTATTTCCTTCATAAATATCGTCAACAGTAGGTGCGTAAACAATAATTTTGTCCGATAATGCTTCTATCAAACCCAAATCTTTCTCCAACGTACGCGGATATTTCGCTAAATCTTCACTGTTGTTAAACTGCGTTGGATTTACAAAAATGCTCATTACCACCACATCGTTCTCGTTCATAGCCTGTTCTAGCAACGAAAGATGCCCTTTGTGAATAGCACCCATTGTAGGCACAAAGCCAATAGTCTGCTTTGCCTGTATAAACGGCTGTAAGTGCTGTTTTAACTGGCTTTGCGCATGAAATACCTTCATGTTCTTATTTTTTTAATGAATGCAAAATTAGTACAATACTTAACATTGTAACACATTTTTTCGTAATTTTGCCTTTTAAAAGCATTTTTAATTTAATTAAAGAAGAATGAAAGATAAGAGGATATTGTATGTATCATCTGAAGTAGTGCCTTATTTACCTGAAAATGAAGTTTCTCAAGCTTCGTTTGACACTCCAAAAATGATTAATGATTTAGGTGGGCAGATCCGTATTTTCATGCCAAGATACGGTAGCATCAATGAAAGAAGACATCAGTTGCATGAAGTTATAAGACTATCGGGTATGAATTTGGTTATCAATGACATGGATATGCCTTTAATTATTAAAGTTGCTTCGATTCCTAAAGAAAGAATCCAAGTTTATTTTATTGACAACGACGACTATTTTAAGCGTAAGGGAACTTTTGGCGATGAAGCCGACACTTTATATGATGATAACGACGAACGCGCTATTTTCTTTGTAAAAGGCGTGGTTGAAACCATTAAAAAGTTAAACTGGGTACCCGATGTAATTCACGTTCAGGGTTGGATGGCATCTTTGCTACCACTTTACATGAAGAAATATTATAACGACGAAAGTATTTTTGCTGATACAAAAATCATCACTTCAATTTTTTCGGCAGGTTTCGATGGAAAATTATCAGACAATATGTTTGAAAAAGTTGCTTTTGATGAATTTGACGCAAGTGATATCGATTCTTTAAAAGATGCTACTTATGTTAATATCATGAAGAATGCGATCAATCATTCAGACGGAATCGTGATTTCTTCACAAGACATCTCTGAAGATTTAACAAATTATATACAAAGTTCAAATAAACCTTTCTTACCTTTCGACGCGAAAGAAAAAATGAAGGATTTTTATCCGGAATTCTATCTTCATACGGTTTAATTTAAAGCATCTATGAAAAAAAAATCGATTGTTAAGTTTACGTTACTTTCAATTTTATCTGTAACCGCAATTTCTTGTGAGCAGGAATTTACCGAAATGGGTTCTGAAATTATCGACAGTGACCAGTTTGGTTTCGACAAATATTTGGTTCAGAATATTTCAACAACAAACAGCGAATCCGGAGTTGCAAATACGCGTAATTTACCAATAAATAACTTTGGGGTTTACACACACAGTGCTTTTGGAAAAACAGCAGCGCATTTTGTTACGCAGCTTGAAATGAAAAACAACACCGATTTAACTTCATTCGGAGCTAATCCTGTGTTAGATTCGGTTTACGTTTACATTCCGTTTACAAGTAGTGTAGCATCAACAGATTCTGAAGGAAACAGATCTTACAATGTTTCTAATATATATGGTAGCGGAAAATTTAATTTAAACGTTTACGAAAACGGATATTTTTTACGCGCAACAGATCCTAACAACAACTTTGATACGCAGTTTTATTATGCCGATGAAAAGAAGGTTTTCGATCAGTATAAAAAAGGATTAAACGGTAACGATCGTTTAAACAATTCTACCAACACCGCACAAAACACCGATTTTACTTTTAATAAAAACGAAATAAAATTGTACGCTTACAATGCAGACGGCACACCGCAAATGGTAGATGGCAAGCAAAAAGTAAAAGAGCGTTTAGCACCGGGTGTTTGGTTAGATTTAGATAAAAACTACTTTCAAAACAAATTCTTCGCAGGCGACAAACACAAATCTTTAATTAACAACGGACTTTTAAAAGAGTATTTCCGCGGATTGTATTTTGAAGCAGTAGATTCGTACAATCAAAATGCATTGGCTCAATTAAATTTAAGCAAAGGAAAAGTCGTTTTTGTTTATAAGGCAGATGGAGCGATAGACAGCCAAACCAACCAACCAAAACGCGAGCGCAAAACGTACGAGTTTAACATTGGTTACATGGAATCTAGTTCATCAACTTCTGCGTCTACAACTGCAACAACAGTGAATTTACTGGAGAGTAATTTTGATTTAGAAAATAATTCAACTGGAAACCTTTGGCTAAAAGGCGGTGGTAAAAGCAGTTATGCAACTATTTCTCTTTTTGGAAATGACAGCGACAACAGTGGAAAATCCGACGAGTTAGAAACCTTAATAGATAACAAATGGTTGGTTAATCAGGCATTGTTAACGCTTTATGTAGATCATACAGCAACAGGCTTGGATACTATTTCAACACCAAGACAACTGTTTTTGTACGATTTTAAAAACAACAAGGTTATTGCAGATTATACAAACGATACATCAACAACCGGCAAACCAATTTTCGGTGGCGGATTGAATAAATCGAACAAATCTGTTCACAAATACCAGTTCAGAGTAACAGATCATATCAACAATTTAATTCAAAAAGACTCTACAAACGTACCTTTAGGATTGGTTGTTGCAAGCGACATTAACAATTCGATAATGAACCGCGTAAAAGCTACTGACAAAAGAATTCCCATGACCGCAACAATGAATCCGTTCGGAACCGTTATTTACGCTCCAAATGCTTCAAACAGCGACGTAAGAATGAAATTAGAGATTTATTACACTAAAGAAAAATAATTATGTGTGGAATTGTAGGTTATATTGGACCAAGAGAAGCTTATCCTATCATCATTAAAGGATTAAAGCGTTTAGAATACAGAGGATACGACAGTGCCGGAGTTGCATTATACGACGGTGAAAAATTTATATCAAGCAAAACCAAAGGTAAGGTTTCAGATCTTGAAAAAAGAGCCGAAGAAGAAAACACCTTTAAAGGATCAATGGGAATTGGGCATACACGTTGGGCTACACACGGAGTTCCAAACGATGTAAACTCGCACCCACACTTTTCAAATTCTGGTGAATTAGTAATTATTCACAACGGAATCATTGAAAACTACGAGCCTTTAAAACAAGAATTAATCAAACGTGGTTACACATTTAAGTCTGATACTGATACAGAAGTGTTAGTAAACTTAATTGAAGATATCCAAAAAAATAAAGGCTTAAAACTTGGTAAAGCAGTTCAGGTTGCATTAAATCAAGTAGTAGGTGCTTACGCAATTTGTGTTATGGATATTAAAAAACCAAACGAAATTGTTGCGGCACGTTTAGGTAGCCCATTGGCAATTGGTATTGGCGAAGGCGAATATTTTGTTGCTTCAGATGCTTCTCCGTTTATCGAATATACAAACAACGCGATTTATTTGGAAGATGAAGAAATGGCGATCATCCGTTTACACAAGCCCATTAAAATCCGTAAGATAAAATCTGATAATGAAGTAAGCCCGTACGTTCAAGAGTTGCAGTTAAATCTGGAACAAATTGAAAAAGGCGGTTATGATCATTTTATGTTGAAAGAAATTTACGAACAACCACAAGTTATTCGTGATACCTTCCGCGGACGTTTGTTAAGCGACCAAGGATTGATAAAAATGGCAGGAATTGAAGATAATCTTGCAAAATTCATCAACGCAAAACGCATTGTTATTGTGGCTTGCGGTACATCATGGCACGCTGCACAGGTTGCAGAATACATGATTGAAGAATTTGCTCGTATTCCTGTTGAAGTAGAATACGCATCAGAATTTCGTTACAGAAACCCGATCATTAATGCAGATGATGTAGTTATTGCAATTTCGCAATCTGGTGAAACGGCTGATACTTTGGCAGCTATTAAATTGGCAAAAGAAAAAGGCGCATTCGTATTTGGTGTTTGTAACGTAGTTGGATCGTCTATTTCTCGCGAAACACATGCTGGCGCTTATACACACGCAGGTCCTGAAATTGGTGTAGCATCAACAAAAGCATTCACAACACAAATTACCGTTTTGGCTTTAATAGCGTTGCGTTTGGCTAAAGCAAAAGGAACCATGTCACAATCTGATTATTTAAGAAATTTAATTGAATTAGAATTGATTCCAGAAAAAGTTGCAGAAGCTTTATTAGAAAACGACAGAATTTTAGAGATTGCTAAAATTTATAAAGATGCACCAAACTGCTTGTTTTTAGGTCGCGGATTTAATTTCCCGGTAGCATTAGAAGGAGCTTTAAAACTGAAAGAAATTTCATACATACACGCAGAAGGATATCCGGCTGCCGAAATGAAACACGGACCAATTGCTTTAATCGACGAAAACATGCCGGTTATTGTAATTGCACCACAGCAAAATCATTACGATAAAGTGGTAAGTAACATTCAGGAGATTAAAGCACGCAGCGGAAAAATCATTGCATTGGTATCAAAAGGTGACGAACAAGTTAAAAATCTTGCCGATCATATCATCGAAATGCCAAATTCAACCGAAGCGTTAACATCTATCATTGCTACCATTCCACTACAGTTACTATCATACCATGTGGCTGTTTTGCGCGGCACAAACGTAGATCAACCAAGGAATTTAGCCAAATCGGTTACAGTAGAATAATTTAAAAATGACGAGCTCAAACAGGGTTCGTCATTTTTTATAGAAAATATTAATTAGGGCTATTTATTATTACAAAAAAAAACTATCTTTGCACATCGAAAAAAGTCGTTTTTTCACAATTGATAATTAGCTGTTAAATAAATACATAAGCAATGTCTAAAGTTACAGGAAAAGTTGCACAAATTATCGGACCAGTAGTTGACGTAGTTTTTGATACTACATCTGCTGCATTACCGAAAATTTACGATTCATTAGAAGTTACTAAAGCCGATGGATCAAAATTAGTTTTAGAAGTTCAATCACACGTTGGTGAAGATACCGTACGTACAATCTCTATGGATTCTACCGACGGTTTAAGCCGTGGAACAACCGTTATTTCTTTAGGTTCGCCTATTCAAATGCCAATTGGTAAAGAAGTTTTCGGTCGTTTATTCAACGTGGTAGGTGATCCTATCGACGGGTTGGAAGCTTTACCAAAAACAGGTGAAAATGGTTTACCAATTCACCGTCCTGCTCCAAAATTCGAAGATTTATCAACATCATCAGAAGTTTTATTTACAGGTATCAAAGTAATCGATTTGATCGAACCTTATGCAAAAGGTGGTAAAATTGGTTTATTTGGTGGTGCCGGTGTAGGTAAAACCGTATTAATTCAAGAGTTAATCAACAATATCGCAAAAGGTCACGGAGGTTTATCTGTATTTGCTGGCGTTGGTGAGCGTACTCGTGAAGGAAACGATTTATTACGTGAGATGTTAGAGTCTGGTATTATTAAATATGGTGACGATTTCATGCACTCTATGGAAAATGGAGGATGGGATTTATCTAAAGTTGATAAAGCCGGAATGATGGATTCTAAAGCAACTTTCGTATTCGGACAAATGAACGAACCGCCTGGTGCACGTGCACGTGTAGCTTTATCTGGTTTAACAATTGCTGAATATTTCCGTGACGGAGCTGGTGATGGTCAAGGTAAAGACGTATTGTTCTTCGTTGATAACATCTTCCGTTTTACACAAGCTGGTTCTGAAGTATCTGCATTATTAGGTCGTATGCCTTCTGCAGTAGGATACCAACCAACTTTAGCAACAGAAATGGGTGCAATGCAAGAGCGTATTACATCTACAAAAACAGGATCTATTACATCGGTACAGGCGGTTTACGTTCCTGCGGATGACTTAACGGATCCGGCACCTGCTACAACATTTGCCCATTTAGATGCAACAACTGTATTGTCTCGTAAAATTTCTGAGTTAGGTATTTACCCAGCGGTAGATCCATTAGATTCTACTTCACGTATCTTAACCCCAGAAATTTTAGGTAAAGAGCACTATGCTTGTGCACAACGCGTAAAAGAAATCTTACAAAAATATAAAGAGTTACAAGACATTATTGCGATTTTAGGTATGGAAGAATTATCAGAAGCTGATAAATTAGCCGTTCACCGCGCACGTCGTGTACAACGTTTCTTATCACAACCTTTCCACGTAGCTGAACAATTTACAGGTATTCCTGGTGTATTGGTTGATATTAAAGAAACTATTAAAGGATTTAACATGATTATCGATGGTGAATTAGATCATTTACCAGAAGCAGCATTCAACTTAAAAGGTTCAATTGAAGATGCAATTGAAGCTGGTCAAAAAATGTTAGCTGAAGCATAATCACATAAAACAATTTATTATGATTTTAGAAATTGTTTCGCCAGAAGCTACACTATTCAAAGGTCAAGTTACCGCAGTGTCTGTTCCTGGAATCAATGGTGAGTTTCAAATGTTAAGCAACCACGCGCCTATTGTTTCTTTATTAATTGAAGGAAGAATTAAAATCGCAGGTACTAACTTACAGTTTGAACCACAATTTGAAAACCGATTTGAAAAAATTGACAATAACACTTATTATTTGCCAATTAAATCGGGAACACTTGAATTAAAAGATAACAAGATAAATATCTTAGCAAATTAAATAGAAAACCAACTCAAATGAGTTGGTTTTTTTGTTTATATAGATTTGATGATCTGCTGCAAGGTTTAAAAACCTTGTAGCTATATATTACAATAAACAACAACAAAACCTACAAGGTTAAGAAAACCTTGCAGGAAATAATAAGCTTACTAACTTTGAATAAAACAGGCACAAAAAAACACCTTACTACAAGGTGTTTATTTTTTGTATCATACTATCTTGTTGAAGAATCCAGTTGTAATACGCATTGTCATCGTACAGTTGATGCACGTATTCTGCAACCAGATAAAACATAATATTAGGTTTGTGTCGATCTAAATTAAAAGTCAAGCCGCTGGTTTTTAAATGCGCTTTTAAGTCGTTAAAATATTTAGGATCTTTATAGATACGATCCGCCAATTGTTTAGGCGTTAAACGCTGTAAATATGCTCGCTCGCTTTCGATCTCTTCAAAAACGTAGTAACTTACCAACGACGTTTTCATTAAAAGCTGTATGGCATCTTCGCCGTGCTTATTCTTCAACGGAATAAAAACATCAGGCACAATACCACCACCACCATAAACCGTTCTTCCGCCAGTAGTTTTAAACTTTAAACTATCAGCCAAATGAATACTGTCTTTAGAATACAGCTCACCCGACTTAAATCGGTTACTTAAATCACTGTTATATTCATCTAAACCTTCTGCGTATGGTTTTTGGATTGATCTACCCGAAGGCGTGTAGTAACGCGCTGTAGTTAAACGAACAGCAGATCCGTCGCCCAAATACATTTCGCGCTGTACCAAACCTTTTCCGTAAGATCTTCTTCCTACAATCGTTCCGCGGTCGTTATCCTGAATAGCACCTGCAATAATTTCACTTGCCGAAGCTGAATTTTCGTTGATTAAAACATACAGCTTTTTATCGGTAAATAAGCCTTTGTTTGATGCTTTAGTAATTTTTACATTTCCTTTTTTGTTCACCGTTTTCACAATTACCTCGTTTCCTTTTAAGAAATCATCGGCAATTTGTATTGCGGGCTCCATATATCCACCGCCGTTTTCGCGTAGATCTAAAACAAGCTCGTCAATGCCTTGTTTCAGCAACGATTCTAATCCGGCTTTAAATTCGGTATAGGTAGTTTCTGCAAAACGGTTAATTTTAATATATCCGGTATGATCGTTCACTTTAATGGCAACATCAACGCTTTTCAAGGGAACTTCGCCACGAGTGATTTCAACATCGAAAAATTTATTGGTCGATTTTCTGTAAACTTTAAGTAAGGCTTTAGATCCGGCATTTCCCTTTAAAAGATTGATGATAGAATCGTTTGACAAACCTTGGTTATACAGCTGAACTTTCTCTGCATACAGAATACGGTCGCCGGCTTTTAAACCTGCTTTATCAGACGGACCGCCCGGCAAAGGTTTCACAACCGCCAATGTATCGTTCAAAACATGATAATTGATACCGATTCCCACAAAAGAACCTTTCATTACGTTTTGAACCTCATCAAATTCTGACTTTGAAATATAAATAGAATGCGGATCTAACTGCGCCAAAATATTGTTCACCGTCATATCGATTATAGAATCGGTATTTACATTGTCAACATATTCCTGCTCAATTAAATCGATCAGTTTGTTCAACTTCACACGACCTTTATCATCTTTAACAGAAAAGGGTGCGCCGTTTTTAGTAAAAAAACCGCCTAAAACAATACCTGCCGCTAAAGACCCCATTGTTATTAAAGGCCATAAATAATTCTTCTTATTCATACAACAAAGAGCTTATATCCTCTATCTGAACCACTTCTACTCCAGCTCTCTTTAAAAATTCAATACCAGCTAAATCTTTATAACTATTTTGATAAACAACGCGTACAATGCCCGACTGATGTATTAATTTACTGCAATCTCTGCACGGACTCATTGTTATGTATAAAGTAGCATTATCACAAGATTGTGTAGATTTTGCTACTTTTAATATGGCATTTGCTTCGGCATGAAGCACGTACCATTTTGTTTTACCGTCTTCGTCTTCACAACAATTTTCAAAACCAGAAGGCGTGCCGTTATATCCGTCAGAAATAATCATTTTATCTTTAACGATAATGGCACCAACTTTTTTACGCTGACAATAAGACAACTGTCCCCACTCCTTTGCAATTTTTAAGTAGGCTTTGTCGTATTTATTCAACTTTGCATGTTCATTCATAGAATTGAAAACAAGGAAAATATTATAATTTTTTTAACAAAAATTCGGTAGTGCAAAATTACATAAAAACAATATTAAATAGTTTAAAATTGATATAATTCTGTAAAAAAAACGAAAAAAAATTTTGATTTTAAATTTTGATAAAAAAATCACAATTGAAACCAAAATGTTTTGATATGACTATTTTTTTGTTAATTTTAAAGATTAATAATAAAACAGACGGTTATGTTATATCAGGATATTTATGACAGTGGTTTCAAGGAAAGAAACAAAGGGCACTTTGCATCTATTGTAAGGGTGGCTTATAATGACGGAGAATACACTAAAACAGAACGTGAGTTTATTGATGCTTTAGCAAATAAATTAGATATAAGCGACGAAGATTACAGAGCTATTTTAAAAAACCCCAACGGTTATCCCGTAAACCCGCCTTATTTGCAGGAACAACGTATTGAGCGTTTGTACGATTTGGCACGAATGGTTTTTATAAATCATATTTTAGGACCAGAGCAAAAGGCTACCTTACGTAAGTTTACTTCAGCTTTGGGCTTTGTTGGCGACATCGCATCTATTACAGATAAATCATTAAGCCTTTTGGTTATGGAATATAACCTAGACGATTTTAAACGGGAAATGGATGTATATATTAAGAATGTAAATAAAAAAGCGAGTTAAAAAACTCGCTTTTTGCTTATAGAAAACTCTCTAGTTTTTCTACCATATTTTTACTTCCACAGAAAATAGGCACACGCTGGTGCAGTTCTGTAGGTTCAATTTCTAAAATACGTTGGTGACCGTCAGTTGCTTTTCCGCCTGCTTGTTCAATGATCATTGCAAAAGGGTTACATTCGTACAATAAACGCAGTTTTCCGTTTGGTTTTGAAATGGTTCCCGGATACATATAAATTCCGCCTTTTAAAATATTTCTGTGCACATCGGCAACCAAACTACCTATGTAACGCGCGCTATAAGGTTTTTTAGAAGTATCGTCTTTACAAAAATCCAAATAATCTTTCACGCCTTGGTCAAACTGATTGAAATTTCCTTCGTTTACAGAGAATATTCCTCCGTCTTCGCTGATTTTCATATCAGGATGCGATAAAAAGAACGTTCCCAACGATGGATCTAACGTAAAACCGTTTACGCCGTTACCCGTTGTATAAACCAACATTGTAGAAGATCCGTAAATAACGTAACCTGCCGCCACTTGGTTAATTCCTTTTTGAAGGAAATCTGCTTGAGTTACCGGTGTTCCAACTTCTGAAATTCTGCGGTAAACAGAAAAAATCGTTCCAACCGAAACATTCACGTCAATATTCGATGATCCGTCTAAAGGATCCATCAATAAAACATATTTATTACTATTACAGTTATTAGGACCTGAAATGGTAATAAACTCATCGTTTTCTTCTGATGCAATTCCACAAACAATTTCACGGTTGATTAATGTCTGAATAAAAACATCATTCGCAAAAACATCTAATTTTTGTTGCTCTTCTCCCTGAATATTTTCACTACCAAACGCTCCGGTAATATCAACCAAACCTGCCTGATTTACCTTTTGAGCCACAATTTTTGAAGCCAAACGAATCGAGTTCATCAAACGAGACAATTCCCCCGAAGAATACGCAAAATGCTCTTGTTTTTTAATAATAAATTCGCCTAACGTAATAAATCTCTGTTCCATAATTGTGTATAAAAAAGTGGTACAAATATCGGTAAAATGTACATACAAATCTATTTCTTTTCACATTTTTAAAAATAGGTATGGTGTTAAGAAAATGGTTCGCTACTTTTGCTTTAGGCTAACAAAATATTTTTAAGT
>Ga0213829_1000479_pt1 | contig 37477 bp, 33 predicted proteins | sample MC6MC0896MG_FD_180665 | JGI IMG/M metagenome (GOLD analysis project Ga0213829, IMG submission 180665) | Enriched soil aggregate microbial communities from Iowa State University, Ames, United States - MC6-MC0896-MG | ecosystem: Environmental > Terrestrial > Soil > Unclassified | place: USA: Iowa...
ATGAATCCGTTCATGAGTTATTATAACTTTCAACAATACTTATTTGTGCGCAGCTGATGGCCTTAAAAACAACCAAAATTACGCCGACAAGAAAGATAACTGTCCATACGGTAAGCGAAGCTTTGCCCCGTGCACATTATCAGCGTTGCCCCCAGTGCGATACGCTTTTTATGTTGCCGAAGATGAAATCGCACCAAAGTGCCTTTTGTCCCCGCTGCGACGCCAAAATTCGTGACGGTCGCGACTGGTCGTTAACTCGCCTTGCCGCGATGGCCGTCACCATGCTGCTGCTGATGCCCTTCGCCTGGAGCGAGCCGCTGCTGAAGCTCTACCTGCTTGGCGTACGTATTGACGCCAACGTGCTGCAGGGTATCTGGCAGATGACCCGTCAGGGCGATCCCATCACCGCTGCCATGGTGCTGTTCTGCACCGTCGGCGCGCCGCTGGTGCTGGTCGCCGCCATTGCCTATCTTTGGTTTGGCAATATTCTTGGCATGAATCTTCGCCCGGTGCTGCTGATGCTGGATAAACTCAAAGAGTGGGTGATGCTGGATATTTATCTGGTGGGCGTGGGCGTTGCGTCGATAAAGGTGCAGGACTATGCATTCTTGCAGCCCGGCATCGGGCTCTTTGCCTTCATCTGTCTGGTATTGCTGAGCATCCTGACGCTGATACATCTGAACGTTGAGCAGCTCTGGGAGCGATTTTATCCTCAGCGCCCCGCCACGCGTCCTGATGAAAATCTCCGCGTTTGTCTGGGATGCCATTATACCGGGTTGCCCGACGCGCGTGGACGCTGCCCGCGGTGCCACATTCCATTAAGGCTGCGGCGCAACAACAGCCTACAAAAATGCTGGGCCGCGCTGATCGCCTCCCTGGTGTTTCTGATCCCGGCCAACATGCTGCCTATTTCCATTATTTACGTGAATGGCGGGCGTCAGGAGGATACTATCCTTTCGGGCATTATCTCCCTTGCGCACAGCAACGTTGGGGTGGCTGCGATAGTCTTTATTGCCAGTATCCTGGTTCCCTTTACCAAAGTCGTGGTGATGATTACCCTGCTTATCAGCATTCACTTTAAGTGTGAACAAGGCCTACGTACCCGTATTCTGCTTCTGCGATTCGTCACCTGGATTGGCCGCTGGTCAATGTTAGATCTGTTTGTGATTTCGCTGATGATGTCGCTAATCAATCGCGACCAGTTACTTGCTTTTACAATGGGACCCGCGGCTTTTTATTTCGGCTCTGCGGTGATATTGACTATTCTTGCTGTGGAATGGCTGGATAGCCGCTTACTTTGGGATGCACATGAGTCAGGAAACCCCCGCTTCGCCGACTGAAGCGAGAATTAAAACAAAACGCCGCATTTCGCCATTCTGGTTGCTGCCCGTCATCGCGCTGATGATTGCAGGCTGGCTTATCTGGACGAGCTATGAAGATCGCGGAAGTACGGTCACGATTGATTTTCAGACCGCTGACGGCATTGTTGCCGGGCGAACCCCCGTTCGCTTCCAGGGGGTTGAGGTCGGTACGGTTCAGGACATCTCCCTTGGAAAAGGGCTGAACAAGATACAGGTGCGGGTCAGTATTAAATCTGACATGCAGGATGCCCTGCGCAGCGAAACGCAGTTCTGGCTAGTGACGCCGAAGGCTTCTCTGGCCGGCGTGTCCGGGCTGGATGCGCTCGTGGGCGGTAACTATATCGGCATGATGCCGGGTAAAGGTGAGCCTCAGGATCACTTTGTGGCGCTGGATACACAGCCCAAATACCGTCTCAATAACGGCGATTTGATGATCCATCTCCAGGCGCCGGATCTCGGTTCTCTGAACAGTGGCTCTCTGGTCTATTTCCGTAAAATCCCGGTTGGCCGCGTGTACGACTACGCGATCAACCCGAATAAACAGGGCGTCACCATTGATGTTCTGATCGAGCGTCGCTTCACTAACCTGGTGAAAAAAGGCAGCCGCTTCTGGAACGTGTCCGGCGTGGACGCAGACCTCAGCCTGAGCGGAGCGAAGGTGAAGCTGGAGAGCCTTGCCGCACTGGTGAATGGCGCCATTGCCTTTGATTCCCCGGAAAACTCAAGCCCTGCCACGGCCGATGACACGTTCGGACTGTACGCTGACCTGGCGCACAGCCAGCGCGGCGTGATCGTCAAACTCGCCCTGCCCGATGCTAAGGGACTAAAAGCAGGTTCAACGCCGCTGATGTACCAGGGGTTGCAGGTTGGCCAGCTCACCAAAATGACGCTCAACCCGGGCGGCTCGGTCACCGGCGAAATGACGGTCGATCCAAGCGTGGTCGATCTCCTGCGCGAAAAGACGCGCATCGAAATGCGCAGTCCAAAGCTCTCCCTGAACGATGCCAGCCTCAGCACCCTGCTGACCGGCAATACGTTTGAGCTGATCCCCGGCGATGGTCAACCCAGCAATAGCTTCGTGATTGCCCCGGCGGATAAAGCCCTGCTGCAAAAGCCGGGTGTGGTAACCGTCACGCTGAATGCACCAGAAAGCTACGGTATCGAAGCCGGCCAGCCGGTGATTTTACACGGCGTGCAGGTCGGACAGGTGCTGGAGCGTACGCTCTCCGCGAACGGAGTGAGCTTCTCTGTCGCCATCGATCCGCAATACAGCGACCTGGTGCACGGAGACAGTAAATTCGTGGTGAACAGCCGCGTCGACGTGAAGGTAGGTCTGGACGGCGTGGAGTTCCTCGGGGCCAGCGCCAGCGAATGGGTTAACGGCGGTATCCGTATTTTGCCGGGCAATAAAGGCCCCGTGCGCGAAAGCTACCCGCTGTATGCCAACCTGGAGAAAGCGATTGAAAACAGCCTGAGCGATCTCCCTACCACCACGCTAACGTTAAGCGCCGAGACGCTGCCGGACGTGCAGGCAGGCTCCGTGGTGCTGTATCGCAAGTTTGAAGTCGGGGAAGTCATCACCGTGCGCCCCCGTGCGGACGCGTTTGATATTGAACTGCATATCAAGCCGGAGTACCGCAAGCTGCTGACGCCAAACAGCGTCTTCTGGGCCGAGGGCGGCGCGAAAGTTCAGCTTAACGGCAACGGGCTGACCGTGCAGGCCTCCCCGCTCTCACGCGCGCTGCGCGGGGCGATTAGCTTCGATAACCTCAGCGGTGCGGGGGCGAATCTGCGCAAAGGCGATAAACGCATTCTCTTCCCTTCCGAAACCGCCGCGCGTGCGGTTGGCGGGCAAATTACCCTGCACGCGTTTGATGCCGGCAAGCTGGCGGAGGGCATGCCAATCCGTTATCTGGGCATTGATATCGGCCAGATCCAGAAGCTGACGCTGATCACGGCGCGTAACGAGGTCCAGGCCACCGCGGTGCTTTACCCGGAATATGTGCAGACCTTCGCCCGTTCGGGTTCGCGCTTCTCGGTGGTCACGCCGCAGATTTCGGCCGCGGGCGTTGAGCATCTCGACACCATCCTGCAGCCGTACATCAACGTTGAGCCCGGCCAGGGCAATGCCCGCCGTGATTTTGAGCTGCAGGAAGCGACGATCACCGACTCGCGCTACCTTGGCGGCCTGAGCATCGTCGTGGAAGTGCCGGAAGCGGGCTCGCTGAACATCGGCACGCCGGTACTGTTCCGCGGCATTGAGGTGGGTACGGTCACGGGCCTGACGCTCGGTACGCTCTCTGACCGCGTGATGGTGGCACTGCGTATCAGTGAACGGTACCAGCACCTGGTCCGTAATAACTCGGTATTCTGGCTGGCATCCGGCTATTCGCTGGACTTCGGCCTGACGGGAGGCGTGGTGAAAACCGGCACCTTCAACCAGTTCATTCGCGGCGGTATCGCGTTTGCCACACCGCCGGGAACGCCGCTGGCGCCGAAAGCGCAGTCGGGTAAACACTTCCTGCTGCTCGAAAGTGAACCGAAAGAGTGGCGCGAATGGGGAACGGCCCTGCCGCGTTAATCTGAAAGGCTCCGGTGTCAACGCGCCGGAGCCTTTATGTTACACTGCGTACCTGAACTTTTCCCTGTGGTGTGCCCGTGGCTCAAAACTCCGTATTTCTTCCTGAACAATTCCTGGCGCAGATGCGCGAGGCGCTTCCCTCTCACCTGTCGTTAGACGATTTTATTGCCGCCTGCCAGCGCCCGCTGCGCCGGAGTATTCGCGTCAACACACTGAAAATCAGCGTCGAAGATTTTCTGACGCTTGTCGCGCCATACGGCTGGCAGCTGACGCCAGTCCCGTGGTGTGCTGAGGGGTTCTGGATCGAACGCGATGATGAAGACGCCGTGCCGCTGGGCAGTACCGCTGAACATCTGAGCGGTCTGTACTATATTCAGGAAGCCAGCTCAATGCTGCCGGTCGCCGCCCTGTTTGCAGAGGGCGATGCGCCTGAACGGGTGATGGACGTCGCGGCGGCGCCCGGCTCGAAAACCACGCAAATTGCCGCCCGGATGGGTAACCGCGGGGCGATCCTCGCCAACGAGTTTTCCGCCAGCCGCGTGAAAGTGCTGCATGCCAACATCAGCCGCTGCGGCATTCATAACGTCGCCCTGACGCACTTCGATGGACGCGTGTTTGGCGCTGCCTTACCGGAAGCCTTTGATGCCATTTTGCTGGACGCCCCCTGCTCCGGCGAAGGGGTGGTGCGTAAAGATCCCGATGCGTTGAAAAACTGGTCTGTGGAAAGCAATCTTGAGATTGCCGCCACGCAGCGAGAGCTGATCGAGAGTGCCTTTCACGCCCTGCGCCCCGGTGGCACACTGGTTTATTCAACGTGCACACTCAACCGCGATGAAAACGAAGACGTCTGTCTGTGGCTGAAAGCGCAGTATCCGGATGCAGTCGAGTTCCTGCCGCTTAACGATCTGTTTGCCTCAGCGCGTGAAGCCGTCACGCCTGAAGGTTTCCTCCATGTGTTCCCGCAAATTTACGACTGTGAAGGGTTCTTTGTGGCGCGTCTGCGCAAAACGCAGTCGGTTGCTCCCCTGCCAGCCCCTAAATTCAAGGTCGGCAATTTCCCGTTCGCGCCGCTAAAAGGCCGTGACGCCGGGCAGGTCACTCTTGCCGCCGGTAAAGCCGGACTTAGCTGGGATGAAACGCTCCATCTCTGGCAGCGAGATAAGGAGATTTGGCTGTTCCCGGCAAATATTGAGCCGCTTATTGGCAAAGTTCGCTTCTCCCGCATCGGGATCCGCCTTGCGGAGGTCCATAATAAAGGCTATCGCTGGCAGCACGAGGCCGTCATCGCGCTTGCCGGGCACGAGAATACCTTTGCCCTGACGCATCAGGAAGCAGAGGAGTGGTATCGCGGTCGCGATGTCTATCCTGAAAGCACGCCGTCAGGCGATGAAGTGGTGGTGACGTATCAGGGATATCCGCTGGGACTAGCAAAAAAAGTCGGCTCCCGCCTCAAAAACAGCTATCCGCGCGAGCTGGTTCGTGATGGCCGGCTGTTTACCGGTAACGATCGCACGGCCTGAAAAAAAGCGCATTTTTTTACTGGCGATTTTGCTCTCCTTGTCTACGATCAAAAATGGGTGATCGCACTGGTCATACCAGATTTTGACAACCGACCCGGAGAGCACTATGACGAAAACCAGCGTGCGTATTGGCGCTTTTGAGATCGACGACGCAGAATTGCGCGGCGAAGCACAAGGCGATCGAACGTTAAGTATTCCCTGCAAATCCGACCCGGATTTGTGCATGCAGCTCGATGCATGGGATGCAGATACCAGCGTCCCGGCAATACTTGATGGCGAACATTCTGTCCTTTACCGTGAGCATTACGATAGCAAAACCGATGCCTGGGTCATGCGCCTTGCCTGACCTAAAAAGAACCCGCCCGAAGGCGGGTTATTTATTACTGAAGCTGCGCCAGCGTAAAGTAGCCGTCGAAAACAGCCCCCGTATCAATGTAGTGGAGATTATCAAAATCATACCGTCTGTCGACGGGCGTATGACCAAACCAGAAATGATCCGCGCCGCTGATGCCCTGCCCTTTACCTACCATAAACCCCATTAACCTTTCGCGGTCCCATAAAACGCGATGGGCGCTGACCGGTTTTTGCCAGCAATATTCGGCTGCCGGATAATCGGCATGGGCTATTACATTCAGACCGTTAGCACAGGTTATCTCTATAATATGCGGTAAACTGCGGCAGGCATTTAGCAACCCCAGCGCGAGCTGTTTTTGGTCGCGTTCAAGTTGTGTAAACCACATTCCGCCATTCATCGTCCAGAGCGCGAAATCATTATTATCCAGACTGTCGAGAGCCATTTGCTCGTGGTTACCGCGCACGGCGCGAAACCATTTTTCGTTCATTAACTGCAGGCATTTCACGCTGTCAGGGCCACGATCGATCATATCGCCTACAGAAATGAGTAAGTCCTCATACGGATTAAAGTGACGGCGTTTAAGCTCATCCATAAGCCACTGATAACAGCCATGTATATCGCTGACAACCCAGACGTGACGCCACTTCCCACATTCGATTCGCTGATACATAGAACCTCCCTCAGGGAGTATAGTTGCAGATGGCATACGCTTAGATACGCTCCACAGGAGCGCTTTTCACAAAGCTAAACAAACAGTAAACTAAGGATAAATAAATATTTCACCAGTATTAATCCACTTTTGCATGCCCCCTAAACTATGCATTGCATAAACTTTGAGGTTTTCCCGTGTCAAATACGCGCCTGCAAGACGATGCCCCACATTCGCATCGTACCCATATCATTTCCGAACTGGTGAAAGGTAAACTCGTCCCAGGCCCTATCTGGCAAAAACGCGAGTACCGTCTCAAATTTCTGTTACGCTCACTGCTGTTCTGGTCTTCAACGCATCGCATGCTCGATGCACTGGCTCGCCGTAACGATTTCGACCAGTTGCTGGCCTCGCAAATCACCCTGCCGAGCAAAACACATCGCCAGTATCTGATGCGGGGTATGAACGCCAACGCACGGGCTGATGCCATCATCAGCCATTATCAGTGGATTGACTCCCTGAAAGATGCCGGGCTAATCGCCGCTTTAACCGGACCGCAAGAGCAATCCATTGTTGAGTTTCATGCCAAAGATGGCGTGAGCTATAACGTCAATGCCATGAACGCCAGCAAAGCAGAGCGTGAGGGGGAGTGTACGCTCTGGTTGCGTGATAACGAAAATACTCTGCTTGCGAGCGTGACCTTTTGCGTTGCCCGTGAAAACGGAGAATATGTGCTGGTGATTGGCGGTCTTCAGGGTCCACGCCGCAGCGTATCCCGTGATGTGATCAAACAGGCAACCCGCGCCTGCCATGGCCTTTTCCCGAAGCGCGTGCTGATGGAAGTGCTTTTCCAGTTGGCTACGCTTTCCGGCATCAAAGCTATTTATGCGGTCAGCGATGAAGGCCACATTTTCCGTGCGCTGCGTTATCGTCTGAGTAAAGGCCGTCATTTTCATGCAAGCTACGACGAATTTTGGGCCTCTATCGACGGTCAAAAACACTCAACCTTCAGCTGGCGACTCCCCTTGCAGATGGAACGCAAATCCCTTGAAGACATTGCCAGTAAAAAGCGTGCCGAATACCGCCGTCGCTTTGAACTGCTTGATGAAATTGAGGCATCCGTAAAATCCCGCTTTTAAGCGCGGCGCCTGCTTTTGCTAACTGCACACAAAAATTTAACAAAACAGGCAAAAAGGGCTGGACTTACGCATGCTGTGTTGTGTTATGTTTTAGCAAGACGTACAGGATGTGCGCGCTGTATGGGAAAGATAGCGTTGGGATTTCGCGTTTACTTTCATACAGATAAAAAGAGACCGAATACGATTCCTGTATTCGGTCCAGGGAAATGGCTCTTGGGAGAGAGCCGTGCGCTAAAAGTTGGCATTAATGCAGGCTAAGTCGCCTTGCCTTTTAAGAATAGATGACGACGCCAGGTTTTCCAGTCCACAGTTAAAGCGGTCGGAAAAAAAGCGCCAGAGCATCATTAAATGTAAAAAACCGCAGTGCTTTCGCAAGCATCTGCGGTTTTTTATTGGAAACCTGAACGTTAGCAGAGCTTGTCGGCGCGCTCGATAAACGGGGCCAGACTCATTTTCTGCCCCGGATGAGCCGGGTCATCGATCTGAATCACGCTAATCGGCTGGCCGCTGCTCTTGCCGCTGGCTACCTGCTGCTCAGCAATATCATTTAACGGGTATTGCACCAGCGTGCTCGGGTTGATCGCGTACAGCGCATGGCCCGGACGGCAGGTCAGCATCACCTCTTCGCGATTGAACGCCCATTTGTCCTTACCCACTTCAAAACGGCTGACGGTGATAACCTGCGGTGCGGCAATAGCGCTACCCGTGCAGGCCAGCAATACGAGAGAAAGTACTGTCTTTTTCATATGATATTTAACCTTGTCAGAAGGGTTCCCAGGTAGCGAACAGGCTGACCGCTGCCAGCACCAGTGCCCCCAGTACCACTTCTGCCTGTGTCATCCTGATAAAAATCTGTTGTGCTCGCCCGGTCTCCGGACGAAACCGTGGCACCAGAAAATACCGATTTGCCAGTGCAATTACCACCATCAACGCCACCAGCGCACATTTGAACAACAAAAACTGCACGTAGCCAGCCTGCCAGGGAATATGAACGCCCAGTATCAATAGCGAATTAACAACGCCGGTGAGCAGCACGCCTGCGACGGCGTAATGGCCCACGCGCGAGAAGCGCATCATGGTATAGATGGCAGCATTCTGCCAGCCACCTTTCGCCAGCCGCATGCAGAACAGCAGCGGCAGTAAGCCACCAAGCCAGGTTGCGGCACACAGCAGATGAATAGCGTGATTAACACGCTGCAAAGCCCCTAACGGGCCTTCGTTCATCGCCGCGTGCCCTACCCCAGCGAGCAGGATAAGCTGGCCCATTGCGAGCAATAGCAACCGTGAGCCTTTCAGCGGTGCGAGCCATGCCGCGCTGACCGTAATCGCCGCAAGTATAATTTGCCACAGCCAGACGCCGCCAAACTGTGTGGGCATCACGCTGCGCCAGACCGCCGGGGCAAACACATCGCCCCATCCGCTCCCCATCAATCCGCCCTGCAGCATAAACATCAGGAGTGCAGACGCCAGGCAGAGTAAGGACGCCACTTTCTGCTGCCACTGGAAACGCCGGGACATCAGGCGGTGGAGAGAGGAAGGCGCAAACCAGACGCTGTAAAGCGCATTGCCAAAAACCAGCATCAGCGCCGTGAAATGGATAAAGCGCAACCCGATATAAAACAGCGCCAGCATGCTATTTCACGCTAAAGTGATAGCTGCCTGTGGTTTTATGGCCGTCTACGGAGACCACATGCCAGTCGACCTGGTAGGTCCCGGACGTCAGCGTTTGCTCCAGCGGCACGGTGAGCTGAGCCTTGTTCTTTTCATCTCGCGTAGCGGTACCCGTCCTGATGACCTGCTTTTGCGCATCCGTTACCACCACGCCGCTGAACCCAGGTTCGATACCTTCAGAAAAATTCAGCGTTAGCGCCTGCGGTGCGGCTACCAGGCTGTCAGCTGCCGGGATCTGCTGCTTAAGGTGCGCATGCGCCAGCGCGGAGGGAGTAACGAGAGTAGAGGACAGAAAAACCAGTGCGCATACCGCGCGGGAAGCGGAGAAACCCATCGCAATCATTCCTTTTTGTTATGTCTGTATGCTAAAGAATAACGCTGTATAATAAACGAGTCGAGGATCATCCCACCTCCGCTTGTCATCGTCGTGCAATCGCGGTAACGTTGCCGCCGCATAATAAGGAGAAGGTAATGAAGATCAATCTGGCCGCCCTTCCTCAGGACGAGATGGATAAAGTGAATGTCGATCTCGCTGCCGCTGGCGTCGCTTTTAAAGAGCGTTACAACATGCCCATCGTGGCTGAAGTGGTAGAACGTGAACAACCCGCCCATCTGCGAGACTGGTTTCGCGAAAGGTTAATCGCCCACCGTCTCGCCTCGGTGAACCTCTCTCGTTTGCCGTACGAGCCTAAAGTTAAATAAGCTTAACGAGTCGTTACACTTCCTTACGCGGAATCTGCCAGGATAAGAAAGCCCTGATAAAATTAGGTGTATTCTTAAATCTCTGCGACTCAGTGTATAAGGAAGTCACGATGTCACATTGGAATATAGCGGCAGCCCAGTATGGCGGGCAGCACCAGAGTGTTGATGAACACGTTAAGCACCACCTCCGCTTCATTGCTGAAGCAGCACGGCAGCGGTGCGATTTGCTGGTCTTCCCTGAACTCTCGTTAACGGGGTCAGGTACGCTGACGTTACCTCCCCCACCCGGCGACGCGCAGCTGGAACCTCTGCTTGACGCGGCCCATTTTTACCGGATTACGGTTATTGCCGGGCTCCCCCTTGAGCGGAATGGCCAGCGCCAGAAAGGCCTCGCCCTATTTTCACCCTCGCGCCAGAGCATTTTGCGCTACCCGCAGGGTAGCGGTGCAAGCCTGATTCCGGGGGATAAACAGCTTACCATTATTGATGCACACGCCGATTCTCCCCTCCTCGATCCCAGGGCTACGCTTGTTACCAGCTGTCAATCTGTGGGGGATCACCGCTGGCGGCAGTCCATCAGCTCCCTGCAGCGCTTCGCGCATAAATATGCCATCGCGGTGTTAATGGCGAATGCCTGCGGCGGCAGCGCGCTGTGGGATGAAAGAGGCCAGCTCATCGTCCGGGCGGATAAAGGCGAGCTGCTGTTGACCGGTACGCTCAGCAGACGGGGTTGGCAAGGCGATATCATTCCTTTAGGCTAAGCGTTTTAAGCTCAGGAGTTTTCAATGCTGCGCGTCATCGATACCGAAACTTGCGATCTTCAGGGCGGAATTGTGGAAGTGGCCTCTGTCGATGTGGTTGACGGTAAAATCGTCAACCCAATGAGCCATCTGGTGCGTCCCGATCGCCCCATCAGCCCGCAGGCTATGGCTATCCATCGCATTACCGAATCGATGGTGGCGGATAAGCCGTGGATAGAAGAGATCATTCCCCACTATTACGGTAGCCCGTGGTACGTCGCGCACAACGCCAGCTTTGACCGCCGGGTGTTGCCTGAAATGCCAGGCGAATGGATTTGTACCATGAAGCTGGCGCGCCGCCTCTGGCCGGGGATCAAATACAGTAATATGGCGCTGTACAAGTCCCGTAAGCTCAGCGTTCGTACCCCTGAGGGGCTTCACCATCACCGCGCGCTGTATGACTGCTATATCACCGCCGCGTTGCTCATTGATATTATGAATATCTCTGGCTGGACGCCGGATGATATGGCGACGATTACCGGTCGTCCTGCGCTGCTGACCACGTTCACCTTTGGTAAATACCGGGGCAAAGCGGTGTCGGATATTGCGGATAAAGACCCGGGCTATTTGCGCTGGCTGTATAACAACCTCGACAAAATGAGCCCGGAGCTGCGCTTAACGCTGAAACATTATCTGGGCGAGGCTTAACGCTCCGCACGGCCTGGCAGCGTGTCCTGCGCCAGGCCTATCAAAAAGGCATACTCCAGGGCCACCCCTTCGTACGATTTAAACCGTCCCGATTTCCCGCCGTGTCCGGAGTCCATGTCCGTGCACAGCAGCAGCAGATTGTCATCGGTTTTCAGCTCGCGCAGTTTCGCCACCCATTTTGCCGGCTCCCAGTACTGCACCTGAGAATCATGCAAACCGGTGGTTACCAGCATATGGGGATAGGCTTTCGCCTCTACGTTATCGTACGGGCTGTACTCTTTCATATAGCGGTAGTAAATCTCATCCTGCGGATTCCCCCACTCTTCAAACTCCCCGGTTGTAAGTGGGATGGATTCATCGAGCATGGTCGTAACCACATCAACAAACGGAACCTGTGCGACAACCCCCTTAAAGCGGTCGGGACGCTGGTTGATAACCGCCCCCATCAGCATGCCGCCCGCGCTGCCTCCCATACCAAAGCAGAGCTGCGGATTGCCATAGCCCTGCTCAATCAGCGCATCGCAGACGTCGAGGTAGTCATTAAACGTGTTTTTCTTTTTCAGGAATTTCCCGTCTTCATACCAGTGCTGCCCCAGCTCACCGCCGCCGCGAATATGGGCGATGGCAAACACAAAGCCGCGATCGAGCAGGCTTAATCTGCTGCTGCTGAAATCGGCATCCATGCTGGAACCATAAGAGCCGTAGCCGTAGACGAGGATCGGATTTTTGCCTTTCTGGAAATGTGCTTTGTGATAGACGAGCGAGACGGGCACTTCCACCCCATCGCGGGCGGTGACCCACACGTGCTCGCTTCGGTAGTTTTCGGACTCAAAGCCTTTTACCTCGGTCTGTTTGATCACCTGACGCTGCCCGGTTGCCATATCCAGCTCAAACAGGGTGTCCGGCGTGGTCATGGACGAGTAGCCGTAGCGCAACCGCGACGATTCGGGCTCAGGGTTGAAGCCAATCCACGTCACATACGCCGGGTCGTCGAACGCAATCCCCACCACTTCCCGGGTTTTGCGGTTGATTTGCCGGATACTGGTCAGCCCCCGCTGGCGCTCTTCCACCACCAGCCAGTCGGTAAACAAGGTGAACCCTTCCAGCATCACCTGATCCCGCGCGGGAATAAGCACCTCCCACTTGCGCTCATCGCGCACCTTGGTTTTATAAAGACCAAAGTTTTTGCCCTCGCGATTCGAGCGCAAATAAAAGCTGTGCTGGAAGTGATCCAGGCTGTACTCGTGATCCTTGCGACGCGGCAGGAAACAGAGCGGCTGGGCATCGGGCAGTTCGGCGTCCAGCAGCAGGACTTCAGACGTCGTCGCGCTGGCAAGGAAGATAATCACATAGTGGCGTGAAGAGGTTTTATGCAGGCTGACATAGAACGTTTCGTCTTTCTCTTCATAGACCAGCTCGTCGTCTGCGGAGTCCGTTCCCACCGTGTGTCGCCATACCTGGTAAGGCAGCAGCGTGGAGGCGTGCTTTTTAACGTAGTAAACCGTCTCTGAATCATTCGCCCAGACAAAATCCGGAGAGACGTTTTCCAGCATTTCCGGATACCAGTTGCCCGTTTCGAGATTGCGAAAACGCAGGCCGTACTGGCGACGGGAGAGGTAATCCTCCGCCAGCGCCATCACCGCGTTATCCGGGGAAATGGACATGCCGCCCAGGGTATAAAACTCGCTGTGGGCGGCGCGCTGGTTGGCATCCAGCAGAATATCCCACTCGTCCCATTCGGCGCTTAACACCGACTGACGCTGGTAGATGGGATACTCATTGCCGGGCTCGTAAATATGGCGGTAGCGATAGCCGTTTTTGGTCCAGGGCGCGGAGATATCGCGCTGGGGAATGCGCTGCACCATTTCATTCAGCAGCTGGTCCTGAAGCGTCTGCTGGCTGGACATGACCTTGCGGCCATAGTCGTTTTCCGCGTGCAGGTAGTCGAGCACCTCTGGCCGGGATCGCGAATCATCCCGCAGCCAGTAATAGTTGTCGATGCGCGTATCGCCATGCGTGACGATCGCATAAGGAGTACGTCGGGCTTTCGGTGGCATAGCATCATTCTTTTAAGTTTTACACCCTATAAGGTTGGCAAAACCCGCGCATGATGCAAGCGAAACATGGCCGGAACGGCGATTGCTATCCCTGCAACGCCTGTTTTTGCTCCTTGATATCCTGCTCAATCCCCTCGCGCACATCCTGCGGTATCTTCAGCGCGTCGCCGAGCGCGTTAAGGTAGCTCCGCTCCATAAAGTGATCGATATCGATGGCGGCGCAGCTGAGGAAATAAAGCTCAAGCGCCTCTTCCTCATTTTTCACACTTTGCGCAAGACGCTGCGGATCGAGCGGCTGTTCAATCGCCTGTGCCACCAGCGCTCTTCCCTTCTCTTCAACACCGGCTTCGCGCAGCTGCTGCTCAATCGCCGATCGTTCCTTATCGTCGATATGCCCGTCGCTTTTCGCGGCAAAGACCAGCGCACGGATCAGCCGTTCGGTCCGCAGATCCAGCGGCGAGGTGTGCTCGCCGTAATGCGGCTCATCGCCGTGCGCGGTCCGTACCCTGTCCTTGTATTTATTCCACAGTACGGTGCCGGCGATGGCGCCACCGCCGGCCAGCAGCGCGCCTGTGCCGTATTTTGCCAGTAATTTTCGCGAGGATTTATTCGCGACCAGCAGGCCTGCCAACCCGCCGAGCGCCCCGGGGACCAGCAGTTTACTGAGCCCCTGTTCGCCAGAGGTGGATGTTTTCTGCCCTAACAGGGATTGCAATTGATTTAACCAGCCAGACATGGTTTCCCTCACTTAACGGTGCACATGCTCCACAGCGTAAGCGAGCAGGCGTCAGGAAATGTCTGGACGGGCTAAAGAAGCGCAAATTTCTGCCCGCGCCTTGAGCCCTGCACAAGACAGACGCAAACGTTTTCGTTTATACTGCGCGCAACTTTTTCAGGGGGATTGTTATGATTCGTTTAGGAACCGCGCTGCGACCTGCGGCGACGCGAGTGATGCTGTTAGGGTCGGGCGAGCTGGGTAAAGAGGTCGCCATTGAGTGTCAGCGCTTAGGCGTGGAAGTCATTGCCGTAGACCGTTACGCCGACGCACCCGCCATGCACGTCGCCCATCGTTCTTATGTGATTAACATGCTGGATGGCGATGCCCTTCGCGAGCTGATTACGCGCGAGAAACCGGATTTCGTTGTGCCGGAAATTGAAGCCATCGCCACCGATACGCTGATCGCCCTTGAACAGGAAGGCCAGCGCGTAGTGCCCTGTGCGAAAGCCGCAAAGCTGACCATGAACCGCGAAGGTATCCGTCGCCTGGCGGCGGAAGAGCTGGGATTGCCCACCTCGAACTATCGCTTTGCTGGCGATAAGGCCGCGTTCCTGCAGGCCGTCGGGGAGATTGGCTACCCGTGCATCATTAAGCCGGTGATGAGCTCTTCCGGTAAAGGTCAGAGCTTCATTCGCGACAGCAGCACGCTGGACAAAGCGTGGGATTATGCCCAGCAGGGTGGCCGCGCCGGAGCCGGTCGCGTAATCGTCGAAGGCGTGGTGAAGTTTGATTACGAGATCACCCTGCTAACCGTCAGCGCCGTTGACGGCGTCCATTTCTGCGATCCGATTGGCCACCGCCAGGAAGATGGCGATTACCGCGAATCCTGGCAACCGCAGCAGATGAGCGCCCTTGCGCTGGAACGTGCGCAGGAGATTGCCCGCAAGACCGTCCTGGCGCTGGGCGGATACGGCCTGTTCGGCGTGGAGCTGTTTGTTTGCGGTGATGACGTGATTTTCAGCGAAGTTTCCCCTCGCCCGCATGACACCGGCATGGTCACGCTCATTTCGCAGGATCTCTCCGAGTTTGCCCTTCACGTGCGGGCCTTCCTCGGCCTGCCTGTGGGCGGCATTCGTCAGTACGGCCCGGCCGCGTCGGCGGTCATCCTGCCGCGATTAACCAGCCAGAACGTGACCTTTGATAACGTGGAGGGTGCGGTGGGCGCAGGTCTGCAGGTGCGGCTGTTCGGTAAACCGGAGATCGACGGTACGCGTCGTCTGGGCGTGGCGCTAGCCACCGGGGATAACGTGGATGATGCCGTAGCGAGAGCGAAAGCGGCGGCCGCAAACGTCAGGGTAGCAGGATAAAAAAAGATGCTGGTCGCTTAGGGTGACCAGCATCTTTTTATCTGAACATTTTGCATATAGCGTTCATCTCTGATGGGGAATGCATATATCGCGCATGTCAGTATCCCATATCCTTATAGGCCTCATTGGTTTTAAACATGTAAGCAAAAATGCCAACGCCGGTAAAAACAATAAGGGGGATTATGATGCTCGCGACAAGTCCCCAGAGAGATGGCGCGTCATTTTTCGCTGAGAAACTGATTTGATACGTAAAGAGTGAAAATACACAGAAGAGAGCTGCCATACCCGCAGGCAAAAGAGGATTACTCCAGGTACCCCAGACAAGGTTTGCCGGGATACAGGTTCTCCTTGAAGAGAGTGCAGCAATACTGAATTTATTTTTTTCTGAAGATGCCACCAGTTGCTCCCCCTGAGCATATTTCACCGCATCTGCCGCCAGCGCCAGCGCCAGCCACCGATACCCGGGACTCTGTTCACCAAAAGAGGCATCCATGTCGAGCCGTTCCGCCGCCTGTCCGTTTTCGTCCAGAGCCTGCATCAACGGGTATTTTTCAATACGGGACAGCCCGGTATACCAGAGCATTCTCGGCATGAGCACAGATCCTGCCTCCAGATAAACCGGCATTTTTTCCTCCACATCCGTCACGCCAGACATGGGCTGATAAAGATATACCGGCTTTTCACCTTCCTCCCGAACATAATGGTTGGTCAACAGGATCGCGCAAGCATTTTCCATGCACTTTAAGTCGTTGCTATCGTCATGCAAATCAACGATGACAATCAAACGGTTTTCGACTCGGTAATCTGGCATATTCACCCATTTGCTGATGAGTGTGTAATCAGGGCAAGTCGTACTGTACTCAACCTTACAGGTGCTGGCACAATCAACTCCCAACCGCTCCAGCGAGCTTCTCAGTTCGTCAATACAAGACTCATTCCCGCCACGTACCCAAACTACGGTCTCAAAAACTCGGTAGTTAAACCCCTTCAGCTTTTCAGCTATCGGGGCCATAAGACGGCTAAACATCTGTTCATTACGGGTCTGGTCAAACAGATCGTCCCGTTGAATTTTAACCGGCGTTTTCGGTGCCAATGGAAATTCACCTTCCAGTTTCAGCATATTCAGCGCCGGATGCTCCAGAGGTGTGATTGTGGACCATGCTGCAATAGCCATGTTTTTCCGGGCATATGCTTTTAAATCAATTTCCCGTTCTTTTGCAACGAATTTTCGGGTTTCAAAATAGTGAATACGGGCGTCATGAAATATGAAACCTATAAAAACGAAAACGGAAACAAGGCAGGTGGGCAGAATAACGGAAGGCACAAAAAAAATGGCAGTAACATGTTCCTTTTCAGGCCAGGTAAGTGTCCTGAACAACAGGCCCATGCCTATGAAAACTATATATAAGATAATAATAATACCGACTGGTACATCAGTATCGGGACTTGTCTGTTTCTTGTATAGCCACCATTCTTTCATCAAACCGCTCCCGCTATTGGCAAGGTGCTTTTGATTACACAGCCACACGCCGCGTGACAGCCATCCACCACAACTCCTCGGCCATTCATGGTCCAGGCGGGGTGGCATTCATTGATTGGGAAAGTCCCCTTATGCAACGGGCACTGCACCAGATCGTCCTTCAAAGCCACAGGTTTCCCCATAAAGTCCGCACCTGAAGCTTTTGAGACTTTCCCTCCGCCTAACAGTGGATCACCAAGACGAATTACACCTTTCATCAGTTTTGTCTCCTTATCGTCCCGCATCCATATCACAGCGCATATGATCCCAGCCAGTGTAGCCTTTCACTTCGGGTACGTTGTCGGGCAAACCTTGCCAGTTCGTTTTAAATTGCTGCGTGCTGTGCTCCAGCCCTTGCCTGGTCATGTAGACCATCCCCCAGGCCCATCCAGGAGAACGGGGTTCCAGCTTTCCGTTTACTTTGTTTCCCATACCGTCATCCACGCTATATTCAATCCCTGGCCCACCAGGCAGAATTCGCGGGTCTTCAAATGGTTTTGACGACATATATAGCCGATGTTTCGTCTGCAAAAAGCCCTGATCGTTGACGACAGTGAAAGAGAGAACATCATCATAATAAGGAGCATTACTTCCATCTGGCTCATTTCCCCCGGGTGACATAGATGCCCCACCTCTTTCCCATGTTTTCCCAAAGTCTTTTGATACTGAAAAACCGCCAGTTACATTCCCCCACCACGGAATAGCTAGATAGCGCTCTGAAGGATGAACAAATCTCTTGGTGAAGATTCGATAAAACTGGCTGGCTATTTTTGAATGAATACCTTGCTTAGCATCGGCATACGAGAGTTCGCCTTCGCAGTCCCATCCTTTCAGCTCCAGATAACGGTGATCGTCAAATCTGTAAACCACCTGCGTCGGCGGTTCTTTCGCCTGGCATCCCGCAGTCTGTACACCAGAGGTCACAGCGAGAACGATATATAATCCTTTCATCACCTATCGCCCCGCATCCATATCACAGCGCATATGATCCCAGCCAGTGTAGCCCTTCACTTCGGGTACTGTGTCGGGCAGATCCTGATAGTTTGTCTTAAACTGGGCTATGTCCTTTTTCAGACCTTGTTTGGTGAAGTAATCCAGCCCCCAGGCTGGGCCTGAAGATCCAGGCTCTATATGATGCACAGCCCCATCGGACGCGGTATACGTAATCCCAGGGCCATCAGGCAGAATTCGCGGGTCTTCAAATGGTTTTGACGACATATACAATCGATGTTTCGTCTGCAAAAAACCCTGATCGTTGATAACAGTGAACGAAAGAACATCGTCATAAGGAGCGTAATTATCCCCGTTAGGTTCATTAGGTGATGATGAAAACGCTACGGAACGCCACGTTTGCCCATAGTCCTTCGATACCATGAATCCGCTAGCCCCCCAGCCTGTTAATGCAATGTAACGCTCTGACGGGTGAACAATTTACGGGTAAAGAGCCGATAAAACTGGCTTACGGGCTCGGTGTGGATACCTCGTTTTGTATCCGTATACCAGAGTTCGCCTTCGCAGTCCCAGCCCTTCAGTTCCAGATAACGGTGATCGTCAAATCTGTAAATCACCTGCGTTGGCGGCTCTTTTGCCTTGCATCCGGTTGCCAGCAAAATAGCTGTAGTCGCCAGACCCATACATACTGTTTTCATGCTCTATCCTTAAGCCAGTTGGCTGTCACTCTTGGGTTTAGGCATATCCCATTGCAGATTTGCCACTTCCTGGTTTCCAGTAGCCAGATTGCGGGAAGGCTTGACAGTTGTAGAATTATTAAACTGATTTTCTATACCAAACTCTCCTTTTGGCAAAATTTCATCCGGCTTATTCATAAACCATTTGGTCCGTTGCTCATCTAGTTTACCAGTGCGGTAATACTCTTTAGCCGCAGGATATCCATTCTGCGGATCACGCCAGTCCGCACGATGTAACAACCCTTCCCAGAACTTCCCCGCCTGGTAATCAAATGATTTGCACTGCCCAATAGCCAGATCGAAGGCCATCGCGTGCGACGGCACAAATTCACTCATCACAATCGACGAGTGCTGACTGTAGCCTACCGGATCGGTTTTCTGCCATTCAGCCTGTAACTCTTCCGGCGTTTTTAGCCAGGTCAGGGTGACTAGCTGAAAATCCCGTGAACCAGACACCTCACCATGAATAACCTCACGCTTGCGTTCAGTGCTCTCGACCTTTAGCTCTGAAGGAGACAATACGTGACCGGGACGCCAGCCAGTACTCTGATAGCTGTTAACGGTATAGGTGGCCGATTTCGTGCGCTTAATGGCACAGGCTTTGGCGGAATAGGAAATGTAAGCGTCCGGACTGCCCGGATCGATATACGCTGTATAGGGTATATCGCTGGTCTTTGGATCGTTATCAGGGTGGTTATCCTGCCCCTGAAGTTTGAAAATAAACGGCTCCGGCAGCTCTTCGCCATTAATTACCACATCACTGTATGAATAGCCCGCGTTCATCACCGGCGTAGTGCTGAAATCCCCCTTACGCGCCGGAGCCATCCTGAACGGCTCGGTTTCAGCACGTCCCACCCAGCGGTGCTGACAGAACACCCGCTGACGAAGGTTAGGAATACTGTCGGCAGTTTGAGCAGGTATGCCCCGCCAGCCGAAGCCCTGTATATTTTGCAGCGAGACGGTGCCATCCTGTGGACACCAGTAGTTATAAACCTTGCCATTATTATCGCGTCGGTATTTGCTTTCTTTTCGCAGCGGGTTATCAGCAGGCTTACGCAGCATACAGCTGGCCTCCATCGCCAGCAGGTCAGCATCAGACAGTTCACCGCCTTTGTACTGCGTTGCCATCAGGGCGCAAAAATGTTTAAACGTCTCCTGACGGGCGAACGCGGTCTGGTGATGGCCGGGCTGCACATCCTCACTGAGACGCCCTTCCAGGGAATACGGCGAATGATTCAGGATGGTGCAGTTAACCGGGTTCAATCCTTCTTGTTTGACCAGCATATTCGCCAGCATGGTAATGATCGTACCCTGGCTGTGTGCCACCACATTAATCACATCGTCTTCTGTTTCCGAATTACGGCGAATAGTCAGAATCAAATCGGCCAGGCGCTGCGCGGCAAAAAACTGATAGATGCGGTGCGGATTTGGGAAAATCGGATGCGTATAATCTCCGCCGTTCATGTACAACGTGCCAAATCCTGCGGCTGCAAGCGCTATTCCACCCGCCCCCGGACCTAACATGTCAGGGATGTTGGTCGTGGCATTGGCAAACGTCCCGCCACCTTTGGCAAAACTCGAATCAAGCGCGTTTTTAAAATTATCGTTCTGATACTTAAACGGTCCTTTCCCGTCATTACCCAGCGCCGCTTTGTTCTTCTCGTTATCTTCCTGGTAGGCATCATATGGCAGATGGGCTTTATCGCTCAGCTTGCCAACCTCCTCCCGGTAACGCTTCTGATCCGCCCGGTAGTCATCATGCGTGACCGGTTTATACCCCCAGTAAAACGGGATTATGGGCGAACGGCCGGGAGCGGTGATTCTGTAATTTTTCCATTCGTGGGTGTAAAAATCCTGTCGGTTCAGTCGTTTCCCCAGCCCGGCAAGGATCCCCTTCTCCTGATTCTGGTAGGCTTCACCCACGTCGTTCACACCGTGGACCAGGATCACGATACCCGGCATCGGGCGCGGTACTCCGACGCGACGAGTCTGGGCTACTTCACCCAGCGTTTTATGGACCGGGATATCGCCTTCAGAGACCACTCCTGACGCGTAGGGGCTTTTCTTTGCATCCGCCATCACAGTAACTCCATTTTCCAGGTATCCAGATCGTCTGCATCGAGCAGCGGCGAATGGCCGTTGCTGTCTGTAATGCCCTCAACTACCTGTCCAGCCGTGCTGGTCAGCCTGAATTTTTTATCTGCGAGGATTTGTTCTGGATCGTCCCCCGCGTGCAGCTGGTAGCGGAGTTTAAAAGCTCCCTTGTTAAACGGCGGGACCGTAATCTGAGCACTATCAAGACCATCGTATTTCAGGTTCGGCGCTTTAAGCTCAATTCCAGTGGGCGAGAAAATCGTGACCAGTCCGTTCGGACTGATACGGATCCCGCCACCGCCGCAGATAAACTGCATCCCCTCTTTTGCGCTGCCGTTCATTTTCCCGGCGGTACTCGTCAACGTGAAATCCTTCTGCGACAGCATATGCATTTCACCGCGCTGCGCCTGCGTCGTAATATCCCCCGCACCGGCAACCATCTGGATGCCAAGTTTACGGGCAAAGAGAGACAGTTTTTCCCCCACGGCCAGCGAGAATTTTTTCACCACATTCATGCTGGCATCACTGCCCGCCGTAACGATCAGATCTTTCCCGGCGGATAGCTGCAGACTGTCCGGGGTAACTTGTGCAATACCTTTTTTGCCATACACCAGAATGCCGGGCCCCGCGAGGCTATTCAGCGTCTGATTGAGCGTATCCTGGCAATTGGTCTCCACATTAGTTGCGCCTGCCGTTAGCGCACTTTGTTGCAGGGTCATCGCCAGGGACAATGCGTTTTCAAGCTGTGCAACAGCGGCCACCATATCCAGCTGCTTGCCCGCCGCGCGCGGTTGGGCCTCGGTAGTGATCATCACGCCTTTGGCAGCACGAAGCGCCATCCAGTCATCGGTGCGGGCCTCCACACCTTCCCCGCGTTTTTTTCCGTCAACATCCACCAGATGACCGACGCTGAATTGCCCCTTGCCATACTCCGTAGAAATCTTGATGTGCTCCTGCCCGCGACGATCCTCAAGTCGAATCTTGTTCGACGCGGCCGTGCGGATCACATTGCGGGTATCATTGCGGTTTGTGACCACATCCGGGTGGCTGCCGTCGTGCATGCTATGAGCGATATACGGGCGATCCGGATCGCCACCTTCAAAACCAACGGCTACCTCTGTCCCTTCCAGTAGGGGAAAATGAAAACCAAAGGTGTCACCGGCGTACGGTCTGCCGAGGCGAACCAGGGCACTTTCGAATCCTTCCCGTTTTTCATCAAGGTCAAAATCAAACTTCACCCGGTAGCGCCCGTGGGCATCCAGTCCTGCATAGGTTTTATCTCCTCCTGTAGCCATTATTCTGGCGGGTACCGTTCCGGCTATCACCGGCCGGGTTACATATTCCGGACGGAAGCTGTAACCGTTGATATAGGGGATCCCCGCAAGTACCGCACGGTAATGTTCTGCCCGGCTGCTGCGGATGGTCATCGACGTTATTAAAAATCCGGGCTTAAACCCATCAGGAATGGGGCCCATGGAATGGAACATGATGCCTGGCTGAAGTTCAGGGTCGCTGGTTGTCGCGCCCAGCACATTCTGGCCTATTAGCAGACGTTCATAACGTAACCGGGCGTAAAACGTGGCGGTTTCCGCCTCCTTGCCGTAAAAATCTCCGTCAGCCAGATAGTGGTCAGCATAGTGATACTGCTGCCCTGATGTTATCCCTGGAGGCATATCACCCGGTTCGATAGTTTTATTCGCCTGTGGAGAATGCGGATCGCGGTAGTTATAGGTGCGGACCAGTACATTTTTTGGGATCAGGTCGTGCTGTTCTTCCAGATCGGTAATATATTCGTCGTAACTGGTCATACCGGAATTGCGGACATAGGGGATCTGTCTGCTGCTGAAGATGTAGCGGCGGTCAGAATCTCCAAAAACAACTATCGTTTCAGTTTTCACTTTGTCGTGATTCTCAAAGCGGAACCAGATGCCTATCTCCGCCAGCAATCGACGGATGAACTGCAGATCGGTTTCTTTCCACTGAACGATCATTTCCCGACGTGGATAACTGTGGCTCAGTTGGTCAAAATCGATGTTGTAGCCTTCAAAATACCCGCTGTCTTTCATCAGCTTTGTGACGAGTTCTGGAACCGTCATATTCATGTACACGGCAGAACGATAGTTTCTGTCCAGCAGTGCCAGCTCATGTTCCAACACACACTCATACAGCCCTTCATCGCCTGAGGACTTCAGACGTGAAAATTTGGTGATCGTGCCATTAATCTGGCGAATCGGCAGCCAGGAGGGTTGCCTTTGCCTTGTAGCTTGCATATTCGGAGCACGTAAAATAAATGCGGCCATCTGATTAAGGACAGCATCTACGGCAATATTTTGATCCGGACTGGTAAAGCGAATGACATAGCGATAGGGCTTACTTAATCCTTCCGCTCCTGTAAATGAATGAACGTCAGGAATAATGTCTTTGCTATAGGGGAAATACAATAAATAACGGTTTAAGGTATCTTGTTGTTGAACTATTTCCGTCCCGGACTGCCCTGTCATGATTAAATATCCTTTTACTACACGGTGTCTTCTCAAATAATACGCCCACCCACCAGGAATTAGAACACCACTTCTCAAGATGAAAACAAATATCGGAAAAAAACCAAATTATTCACAAAACAAATAAATATATAAAAAGTAATTTTCTCGCAAATATTAATATATTTATCGATTCAGAAAAAAACAGAGTAAATAAGGAGAAATTGGCCGTATAAGTGGAGCGATAAGGGAGATAAGGCGGCCGTAACGCGATTCACGAGATGTGAAATATTGAGATAACAGGGTAGCTGGTCACTTCAAGTGACCAGCATCAGACCAGAAGGTCTGTTTTTCATCATGCCACGTTCTTACTGCTTCGCGCCTTCAACCGCTTCACGAGCCAGTTTGGTGATACGATCCCAGTCGCCTGCTTCCAGTGCATCCGCCGGAACCAGCCATGAGCCACCGATGCACAGCACGCTCTTCAGCGCCAGGTAGTCACGGTAGTTAGCAGGAGAGATACCGCCGGTCGGGCAGAAACGCACCTGAGAGAATGGACCCGCAATCGCCTGCAGCGCTTTGGTGCCGCCGTTCGCTTCCGCCGGGAAGAATTTGAATTCTTTCAGACCGTAGTCCATCCCCAGCATCAGTTCAGAAACGGTGCTGATACCCGGGATCAGCGGAATAGTGCCTTCGGTGGCGGCTTTCAGCAGCGGCTCGGTCAGGCCCGGGCTGATGGCAAACTGTGCGCCCGCTTCGGTCACGTCGGCCAGCTGTTGTGCATTAAGAACGGTACCCGCACCGATGATGGCGTCCGGCACTTCTTTGGCGATAGCGCGAATAGCGTCCATCGCGCAGGCGGTACGCAGGGTCACTTCCAGAACGCGAACGCCGCCCGCAACCAGCGCTTTCGCCATCGGTACAGCGTGCTCCAGCTTGTTTACCACGATAACCGGCACGACAGGGCCAGTGGTCAGGATTGCTTCTGCACTTGTTTTCCAGTTTTTCATCAGAGTCTTCTCTCGCCAGATCGTTAAAATCAAGTCGTCTTAAAACGTAATACAGGTTGCGCCCTGCTCCGCACCGGAGAGTTTCTCACGCAGCGCACCAAACATTTCACGTCCAGTCCCCACGCGCGAGGCGCTCAGATCAGGAATATGGGGCTGACGTGCCGCCAGCTCTGCGTCATCAACCAGCAGGGTTAACTCGCCCGTCTGGCCGTTAACGCGAATCATGTCGCCGTCACGCACTTTCGCCAGCAGGCCGCCGTCGTATGCTTCCGGCGTCACGTGGATGGCTGAAGGCACTTTACCGGATGCGCCAGAGAGGCGTCCATCGGTCACCAGTGCAATTTTGAAACGGCGGTCCAATAATACACCAAGTGGTGGCATAAGTTTATGTAATTCTGGCATCCCGTTGGCTTTTGGCCCCTGATGACGCACCACCACCACGCAGTCTTTGTCGAGAAGACCGGCATCAAAGGCGGGTAATACGTCGTGCTGGCTTTCAAACACCACCGCCGGCGCTTCAATAATCTGGTTCTCTTCCGGTACGGCTGAGGTTTTCATCACCGCACGACCGAGGTTACCGCTCAGGACTTTGGTGCCACCGTGAGGAGAGAACGGTTTATCGATGGTGGCAATCACCTGCGCATCAAGAGAGGCGCTCGCCCCATCACGCCAGTCCAGCTCGCCGTTGTTCAGCCACGGCTCCTGGGTGTAGCGCTGCAGGCCAAAGCCCGCCACGGTGTTTACATCTTCATGCAGCAGACCACCCTTCAGCAGCTCGCGCATCAGCAGCGGTACGCCGCCTGCGGCCTGGAAGTGGTTAATATCCGCCGGGCCGTTCGGATAGAGGCGTGCCATCAGAGGCACCACGGAAGAGATCTCAGAGAAATCATCCCAGTTAATCAGGATGCCCGCCGCACGCGCCATGGCCACCAGGTGCATGGTGTGGTTAGTTGAACCACCGGTTGCCAGCAGCGCCACAATCCCGTTGACGATGACCTTTTCGTCGACCATTTTGCCCATCGGCATCCATTCGTTGCCGTTGCCGGTCAGTCGCGTGACCTGACGGGCCGCGGCCTCGGTCAGCGCCTTGCGCAGCGGTGCATCCGGATGGATAAAGGACGAACCTGGAAGCTGCATCCCCATAAATTCCACGACCATCTGGTTAGTGTTGGCCGTACCGTAGAACGTACAGGTCCCCGGCGCATGGTAGGACGCGGCTTCCGCCTCCAGCAGCGCCTGGCGGTCTGCTTTCCCTTCCGCATACAGCTGACGAATACGGACTTTTTCTTTGTTCGGCAGGCCGCTTGCCATCGGGCCGGACGGCACAAAGATCGCAGGCAGATGGCCAAACGACAGCGCAGCCATCACCAGGCCCGGGACAATCTTGTCGCACACGCCGAGATACAGCGCGCCATCAAACATGTTGTGTGACAGCCCCACCGCCGCGGACATGGCAATCACTTCGCGGCTCAGCAGAGACAGCTCCATACCGTCCTGACCCTGCGTCACGCCGTCGCACATAGCGGGTACACCGCCCGCCACCTGGCCCACGGCATTCACGCTGTGCAGCGCTTTACGGATAATATCGGGATAAACCTCATAAGGCTGGTGCGCGGAAAGCATATCGTTGTAGGAGGTAATGATGGCGATATTGTTACGCAACATGCTCTTTAATGAGGCTTTATCATCAGGCTGGCAGGCGGCGAAACCGTGCGCCAGGTTACCGCAGGCCAGCTGCGAGCGATGTACGGTGTTGCTCTTTGCCTGTTCAATCCGGGCGAGGTAGGCCGAACGGGTCTCTTTCGAGCGTTCGATAATGCGCTGTGTTACGCGTAACAATGTCGGATTCATAAAAGCTCCTCTCATTTATCTGTCCGGGCTCGGGAGTTTACAAAGTCGCTGGCAGTTGTTAACAACGCTGAAACGCTTGCTGTCCGGAGCTCAGGGGCAAAATCACTTCCGGCAGTGTAATAAAAAAAGCTCCGCGGGTGAATCCACGCGGAGCTTAAAAGTTGAAAATTGTGCCACTAGCTGTGTTAGATCATGTTACCGGTAAAATAACACTTTCGAGCTAGAGGATTATCTTACTCAAACTCGTTCCAGGAGCGGCCATCGCGGGTGATCATCGCCACCGACGCCACAGGTCCCCAGGTGCCCGCCTGATACGGTTTTGGCGCATCCTGATCGGCCGCCCAGGCTTCGGTAATGGAGTCGACCCATTTCCACGCCTCTTCCACTTCATCGCGACGCACGAACAGCGCCTGAATGCCGCGCATGGTTTCCAGCAGCAGACGCTCGTAAGCATCGGCCAGGTGCGTCTGGTTGAAGGTTTCGGAGTAGCTCAGGTCCAGCTTGGTGGTCTGCAGGTTGTGCTTATGATCCAGGCCCGGCACTTTGTTCAGGATCTGGATATCCACCCCTTCGTCCGGCTGCAGACGAATGGTCAGTTTGTTCTGCGGCAGCTCCTGCCATGACTCTTTGAACAGGTTCAGTTCCGGGTTTTTGAAGTAAACCACCACTTCGGAGCACTTGGCCGGCAGACGTTTACCGGTGCGCAGGTAGAATGGAACACCCGCCCAGCGCCAGTCGTCGATATCCACGCGGATCGCAACAAACGTCTCGGTGTTGCTGGCCTTGTTCGCGCCCTCTTCTTCCAGGTAGCCTGGCACTTTTTTGCCCTGTGCAAACCCGGCGGTGTACTGACCGCGAACGGTCTTCTCACGCACGTTGGAGCGGTCGATGCGGCGCAGCGATTTCAGCACTTTCACTTTTGCATCGCGGATGCTGTCAGCCGTCAGGTCAGACGGTGGGGACATGGCAATCATGCACAGAATTTGCAGCAGGTGGTTCTGGATCATGTCACGCATCTGGCCGGCCTGGTCAAAGTAACCCCAGCGACCTTCAATGCCAACCTCTTCCGCCACGGTGATTTCCACGTGGTCGATGGTGCGGTTGTCCCAGTTATTCACAAACAGGGAGTTGGCAAAGCGCAGCGCCAGCAGGTTCAGTACCGTCTCTTTACCGAGGTAATGGTCAATACGGTAAACCTGGCACTCTTCAAAGAACTCGCCCACCTGGTCGTTGATTTCACGCGAGGTGGCCAGTGAGGTACCCAGCGGTTTTTCCATCACGACGCGAGCCGGTTTGGCGTTCAGTTTGGCTTCACCCAGCCCTTTGCAGATGGCGCCGAAGGTGCTTGGCGGCATGGCGAAATAGTTAATGGTGACACGGTTTTTCTGATCCAGCATCGCGCCTAAGCGGGTAAACGCGCTGACGTCATTCACGTCCAGATTGCAGAAATCGAGGCGTCCACTCAGGGTATCCCACAAACTTTCATCAATTTTTTCTTTCATGAAAGTTTCGAGCGCCTCGCGGACGACTTTGGTATAAGCGTCCTTGTCCCAGTCGGCGCGCCCGACACCCAGGATACGGGTATCCGGGTGAATTTGGCCCGCTTTCTCCAGTTGATACAGGGAAGGCAGCAATTTTCGGCGTGCAAGATCGCCTTTCGCGCCGAAAATGACCAGGTCACATGCCTGGGCTGTTTGCGTTACCGCCATGTCATTCTCCTCAGTTGGATCACCTGGTACTTCTGCCAGGTATCGTTGTAATTTTATTACAATGCACTGTACTGCTTTTACGTCATTCCCGAAACCATTAGCGCTTAACGTCGCGTGCGATACCGCGATTTTTCACCCGTCAGCGGGTTACGGTGGCGTAATGACGCAACAAGCGTCGATTCTTTGCGCAACAGGGTCACAGCAAAACCCGACACCGATCAAGTAATGAAAAAAAACAACAACATTATCTTGTCGATTGTTACCCTTTATGGAAGCCGCAAGGGTAATATCGGCTAAATCGAATCACGATTTCATCAATTTATGAAATCGTTTACACCCATGAGCGTCCTGTTAACATGAACATGCTGGAAAAAATCCAGTTTCAACTGGAACACCTTAGCAAATCCGAGCGAAAAGTGGCCGAGGTCATTCTGGCCTCTCCCGCTCAGGCGATCCATTCAAGCATCGCCGCTCTGGCACAGGAAGCGGGTGTTAGCGAACCGACGGTCAATCGCTTTTGCCGCAGCATGGAAACGCGCGGCTTTCCTGATTTTAAACTGCATCTGGCACAAAGTCTGGCTAACGGCACCCCTTATGTTAATCGTAATGTGGATGAAGACGACAGCGTTGATGCCTACACCGCAAAAATATTTGAATCGGCCATGGCCTCCCTTGACCACGTTCGTCAGTCTCTGGATATGAGCTCCGTGAATCGCGCGGTGGATTTGCTCACCCAGGCCAAGCGAATTTCGTTCTTTGGTCTCGGGTCGTCGGCGGCCGTGGCGCATGACGCCATGAACAAATTTTTCCGCTTTAACGTCCCGGTGATTTACTCCGATGACATTGTGCTGCAACGCATGAGCTGTATGAATTGCAGTGAAGATGATGTTGTGGTGCTGATTTCGCATACCGGCCGCACCAAGAGTCAGGTCGAGCTGGCGCAGCTGGCCCGTGAAAACGATGCCATGGTGATCGCCCTTACCACGGCGGGCACGCCGCTGGCGCGTGAAGCGACGCTGGCAATTACTCTCGACGTGCCGGAAGACACCGACATCTATATGCCGATGGTCTCCCGTCTGTCGCAGCTTACGGTGATTGACGTGCTGGCGACCGGTTTTACCTTGCGTCGGGGCGCAAAATTCCGGGATAACTTGAAGCGGGTCAAGGAAGCGCTGAAGGAATCGCGTTTTGATAAAGAATTGCTTATAAAGAGCGATGTTCCCTAATAACTAAGATGTACGACTTACGGCATTCGGTCCCCTCTTTGCTGCCTTGCGGCAGATGAAGGCCGATTCAATGTTCACGCAACACCAAAGTTGTTTCAGTCAACGGAGTATTACATGTCCAGAAGGCTTCGCAGAACCAAGATCGTAACCACCTTAGGCCCGGCCACCGACCGCGATAATAATCTTGAAAAAATTATCGCCGCTGGCGCCAACGTGGTGCGTATGAACTTCTCTCACGGTACGCCAGAAGACCATAAATTACGTGCCGATAAAGTGCGTGAAATCGCAGCAAAACTGGGCCGCCACGTTGCTATCCTTGGCGATTTACAGGGCCCTAAAATTCGTGTTTCGACCTTTAAAGAAGGTAAAGTTTTCCTCAACATCGGCGACAAATTCCTGCTTGATGCCAACCTGGGCAAAGGCGAAGGCGATAAAGAGAAAGTCGGTATCGACTATAAAGGCCTGCCGGCTGACGTGGTGCCAGGCGATATCCTGCTGCTCGACGACGGGCGCGTACAGCTGAAAGTGCTGGAAGTTCAGGGCATGAAAGTGTTCACCGAAGTCACCGTCGGCGGCCCGCTCTCCAACAATAAAGGCATCAACAAGCTGGGCGGCGGCCTCTCTGCAGAGGCGCTTACCGATAAAGACAAAGCGGACATCGTGACTGCGGCGCTGATTGGCGTTGACTACCTGGCCGTCTCCTTCCCGCGCTGCGGCGAAGATCTGAACTATGCGCGTCGTCTGGCACGTGATGCAGGCTGTGATGCCAAAATTGTCGCCAAGGTTGAACGTGCGGAAGCGGTTTGCGATCAGGACGCCATGGACGACGTGATCCTCGCGTCTGACGTGGTGATGGTTGCGCGCGGCGATCTGGGTGTGGAAATCGGCGACCCTGAGCTGGTGGGTATCCAGAAAGCGCTGATTCGTCGCGCCCGTCAACTGAACCGCGCGGTGATCACCGCCACTCAGATGATGGAATCCATGATTACTAACCCAATGCCGACCCGTGCGGAAGTTATGGACGTGGCTAACGCCGTGCTGGACGGTACCGATGCGGTGATGCTCTCTGCGGAAACCGCGGCGGGCCAGTATCCGGCAGAAACCGTGGCCGCCATGGCGCGCGTCTGCCTGGGCGCGGAAAAGATCCCGAGCATTAACGTCTCTAAACACCGTCTGGACGTGCAGTTCGACAACGTGGAAGAAGCGATTGCGATGTCTGCCATGTACGCCGCTAACCACCTTAAGGGCGTAACGGCGATCATCACCATGACCGAATCCGGCCGCACCGCGCTGATGACCTCCCGTATCAGCTCCGGCCTGCCTATCTTCGCCATGTCTCGCCACGAACGTACGCTGAACCTGACGGCGCTGTACCGCGGCGTGACGCCGGTTCACTTTGACAGCACCAATGACGGCGTGGCTGCGGCGCACGATGCCGTAAACCTGCTGCGCGACAAAGGTTATCTGGTCTCCGGGGATATCGTCATTGTGACCCAGGGCGATGTGATGAGCACCATCGGTTCAACCAACACCACGCGCGTTATGACCGTCGAGTAATAACGTCTCTGTTAAAAAGCCCTCTCCGGATGGAGAGGGCTTTTTTTATTTCGTCGGATAAAGCTCTTTGCGCTTATAAGGCTCAATCTCACCCGGCTGGCGCGTTTTGAGCAGCTTCAGTATCCACGTGTACTGCTCGGCATGCGGTCCCACCAGGATCTCAACCTCTTCGTTCATTCGACGCGCAATAGTGCGATCGTCCGCGGTGAGAAGATCGTCCATCGGCGGGCGAACCTCAATGCTCAGGCGATGGGTGTTGCCATCGTAGACCGGGAAAAGCGGGATGACCCGGGCACGGCATACCTTCATCAAACGGCCAATCGCGGGCAGAGTCGCCTTGTAGGTCCCGAAGAAATCAACAAACTCGCTGTGTTCCGGGCCGTGGTCTTGATCCGGCAAATAGTATCCCCAGTATCCCTGACGCACGGACTGAATAAACGGCTTGATGCCATCATTTCGCGCATGAAGACGGCCGCCAAAACGACGACGCACGGTATTCCAGACGTAATCGAAGATCTTGTTACCCTGGTTATGGAACATTGCCGCCATCTTCTGGCCCTGTGATGCCATCAGCATGGCTGGAATATCCACGCCCCAGCCGTGCGGAACGAGAAAAATGACCTTCTCATCGTTGCGACGCATCTCGTCGATGATTTCCAGCCCTTTCCAGTCAACGCGTTCCATGACTTTTTCCGGCCCTTTCAGCGCCAGCTCCGCCATCATCGCCATTGCCTGAGGCGCAGTGGTATACATGGCATCAATAATGGCCTCCCGCTCGGCGTCGCTCTTTTCCGGGAAGCAGTAATAGAGGTTAATTTGCGCGCGACGACGGGCACTTTTTCCTAAGCGCCCTGCCAGACGGCCTATTTTACCCAGCACAGGATCGCGAACGGAGGGAGGCAACATCGCCATCCCTGCAAAGGCGTAAACGCCAAGCCAGGCGCCCCAGTTGCGCGGATGGCGGAAGGATTTCTCAAACTCAGGAATGTATTCAATATTGTTTTTTTGGGTTTCCATGCTGGATCCAGGGTCTGATGACGCAAAAAAATATTCAGATAGTGTAGCGAGACAGCCGTCCGCGCACAAAAGAAAAAGCCGGCGCATTCTGACGCCGGCTTTTTTAACAAAAACAGAGGGCTTAGTTTAAGCTCAGCTGCGGCAGCACCTCTTTCACCTGCGCCAGGTAATCAGTACGATCTTTACCCGTAAGGCCTTCGGTGCGCGGCAGTTTCGCCGTCAGCGGGTTCACTGCCTGTTGGTTGATCCACACTTCATAGTGCAGGTGCGGGCCGGTAGAACGCCCGGTGTTTCCGGAGATCGCGATTCGGTCGCCACGCTTCACTTTCTGGCCCGGTTTAACCAGCAGCTTACGCAGGTGCATGTAGCGGGTCGTATACGTACGGCCATGACGCACCGCGACATAATATCCGGCTGCACCGCTACGTTTGGCGACCACCACTTCACCATCCCCTACCGCCAGTACCGGCGTGCCCTGCGGCATAGCAAAATCGACGCCGCGGTGCGGTGCGACGCGCCCGGTCACCGGGTTCAGACGACGCGGGTTAAAGTTAGAGGAGATACGGAACTGTTTAGCCGTCGGGAAGCGCAGGAAGCCTTTCGCAAGGCCCGTACCGCTGCGGTCATAGAACTTACCGTCTTCGGCACGGATCGCGTAGTAATCTTTGCCCTCGGAGCGCAGACGAACGCCCAGGAGCTGGCTCTGCTCGCGCTTGCCGTCCAGCATTTCGCGGGACATCAGAACGGAAAATTCATCCCCCTTCTTGAGCTTGCGGAAATCCATCTGCCACTGCATGGCTTTGATCACCGAGCTGATTTCAGCGCTGGTCAATCCTGCATCTCGCGCGCTGGAGACAAAGCTCGCGCCCACGGTGCCTTTCAGAACACTGTTCACCCAATCGCCCTTCTGCATTTCGCTGGTCATTTTGAAACCGTTTGCAGTGCGATCGTAGGTACGGGTTTCGCGGCGGGACATTTCCCAGGTCAGACGCTGCAGATCGCCATCGGCAGTTAATGTCCAGGAGAGCTGTTGACCGATTTTCAGGTTGCGAAGATCTTTATCCGCAGCCGCCAGCTGGCTGATATTACCCATGTCGATGCCGTACTGGTTCAGCACGCTGCTCAGCGTGTCCCCGGTAGACACAACATATTCGTGGATACCCGCTTCGTTCTCGGTTTTATCGTCCAGTTCATCCTGCGGAATAGCTTCATCTTCCTGAGCCGCCTGGTCGATAGGCTCGCTGGCTTCAGGCAGCAAAGAGCGGATTTCGCTCTTTTCAAGCTCAATGGTTTTGATGATTGGGGCAGAACTCGGGTGGTAAACATAGGGCCGCCAGACGGCGACCGCTAAGGTGAGTACTGTAAGCGACCCCAGCATAACGCGATGGGGTCGAGGCAGATTGTTAAATGCCAGGGCGACAGAGCGGGCTATCTGTTGCACGTATTCACTTCCTCGTTAATCTCCTTTCAGGCAGCTCGCATACTGGTTCGCCAGTTGGCTGAGGAACTGCGAATAGCTCGCTTTGCTCAACTGGATATTCGTACCTAGCGGGTCAAGGGTTCCCATGCGCACGGATGTCCCCCTGGCCACGGCTTCTACGACCGCTGGCCTGAACTGTGGCTCAGCAAAAACACATGTCGCTTTTTGCTCAACCAGCTGTGTTCTGATTTCATGTAAACGCTGCGCACCAGGCTGAATTTCAGGGTTGACGGTGAAGTGACCCAGCGGGGTCAGGCCGTAGTGTTTTTCGTAATAGCCGTAGGCGTCATGAAAAACGAAATACCCTTTTCCTTTCAACGGTGCGAGCTCATTACCTACCTGCTTATCGGTTGCGGCTAATTGTGCCTCAAAATCCTTCAGGTTGGCGTCAAGTTTGGCTCGACTTTGCGGCATAAGTTCCACTAATTTGTCATGGATTGCAACCGCCGAAAGGCGCGCTATCTCTGGGGATAACCAAAGATGCATGTTGTACTCGCCGTGATGGTGATCTCCGTCACCTTTTTCTGCATCTGCAGGGTGATGGTCATGTTCGTCACCGTCGTCGTCGGCCCCTTTCATGAGCAACGGTTTCACGCCTGGGAGCGCGGCAATCGCGACCTGTTTTTCGCCAGCAACCTGTTTTGCTGACTTTTGCATAAACGCTTCCATCTCAGGACCAATCCATACCACTAAGTCCGCGTTTTGTAAGCGCTTTACATCCGAAGGACGCAGAGAGTAGTCATGCTCAGATGCCCCGTCGGGAAGCAGAACCTGGGTTTCTGTGACCCCATCTGCAATGGCCGACGCGATGAAACCGAGCGGTTTAAGCGAAGCGACAACAGCAGCGTTAACATCTTGTGCGGTTGTTCCCCAAAGGGCAGCGGATAATGCTGCGAAAAGAAGCGTATTTTTATGTAACATAATGCGACTAATCATCGTAGTGAATGCGTGAAATGTGATATTATAACATTCGTTGACTTCTTCAAGCTTAAAATGACATGACGACATTGGTTTCTCTTGAAAATATTTCGGTCTCATTCGGTCAGCGCCGCGTCCTCTCTGACGTGTCGCTTGATCTGAAGCCCGGTAAAATTCTGACGCTGCTCGGTCCCAATGGCGCAGGTAAATCCACCCTGGTGCGCGTGGTGCTGGGTCTGGTCGCGCCCGACGAAGGTGTGATCAAGCGTGAGGAAAAATTGCGTATCGGCTATGTGCCGCAAAAGCTTCACCTCGACGCCACGCTGCCGCTGACGGTCAGCCGTTTCCTGCGTCTGCGCCCCGGCACGCGGAAAGCCGATATTCTTCCGGCACTGAAACGCGTGCAGGCGGGCCATCTTATCGATGCGCCACTGCAAAAACTGTCCGGCGGTGAAACGCAGCGCGTTTTACTGGCCCGCGCGCTGCTGAGCAGCCCGCAGCTGCTGGTACTGGATGAGCCAACCCAGGGCGTCGACGTCAACGGCCAGGTCGCGCTTTACGACCTCATCGACCAGCTGCGCCGGGAGCTGAACTGCGCGGTGCTGATGGTGTCTCACGATCTGCATCTGGTGATGGCGAAAACCGACGAAGTGCTGTGTCTCAACCATCATATCTGCTGCTCCGGCACGCCTGAAGTGGTGTCAATGCACCCTGAATTTATCTCCATGTTCGGCCCTCGCGGCGCTGAACAATTAGGCATTTATCGCCATCATCATAATCATCGCCATGATTTACAGGGACGAATTGTCCTGCGCCGGGGAAATGGACACTCATGATTGAACTGTTACTGCCCGGCTGGCTTGCCGGGATTATGCTTGCCTGCGCCGCGGGGCCGCTGGGCTCGTTTGTGGTGTGGCGCAGAATGTCCTATTTCGGTGACACCCTGGCGCATGCGTCTCTGCTGGGCGTTGCCTTTGGTCTGCTGCTGGATGTAAATCCTTTCTACGCGGTGATTGTGGTCACGCTGCTGCTGGCGGCCGGACTGGTCTGGCTGGAAAAACGCCCTCACCTCGCTATCGACACGCTGCTGGGCATTATGGCGCACAGTGCCCTCTCGCTAGGTCTGGTGGTCGTCAGCCTGATGTCGAACATTCGCGTTGATCTGATGGCCTACCTGTTCGGTGACCTGCTGGCCGTGACGCCGGACGATCTGATCGCCATCGCTATCGGCGTAGTTGTAGTCCTGGGGATTTTGCTCTGGCAGTGGCGTAATTTGCTGGCGATGACCGTTAGCCCGGACCTGGCGTTTGTCGACGGCGTGAAGCTGCAGCGCGTGAAGCTGCTGCTGATGCTGGTGACGGCGTTAACGATCGGTGTAGCGATGAAGTTCGTCGGCGCGCTGATTATCACCTCGCTGCTGATCATTCCCGCCGCCACGGCGCGTCGTTTTGCCCGTACGCCTGAGCAGATGGCCGGCGTTGCCGTGATTGTTGGGATGATTGCGGTAACGGGGGGGTTAACCTTCTCGGCGTTCTACGATACGCCTGCGGGGCCGTCCGTGGTGCTGAGTGCGGCGGTTCTGTTTATCTTCAGTATGATGAAGAAGACCGCTCAGTAGCGGGTATGTCCCCGGTGGCGCTTCGCTTACCGGGGCTACAAAGGCCAAATTGTAGGCCGGGTAAGGCGTAGCCGCCACCCGGCATTATTTACGGCATTGCCGGTGGCGTAATGCCGAAATGATTCCACGCCCGCACCGTTGCCATGCGTCCGCGCGGGGTGCGCTGCAGGAAACCCTGCTGGATCAGATACGGCTCAAGCACGTCCTCGATAGTTTCGCGCTCTTCACCGATAGCCGCCGCCAGGTTATCCAGCCCGACCGGGCCGCCAAAGAACTTGTCCAGCACCGCCAGCAGCAGCTTGCGGTCCATATAGTCAAAACCTTCAGCATCGACGTTCAGCATGTCCAGCGCCTGCGCGGCAATCTCGGCGGAAATCGAGCCATCATGCTTTACTTCGGCAAAGTCGCGCACGCGTCGCAGCAGGCGGTTGGCAATACGCGGCGTGCCGCGGGAACGCTTCGCCACTTCAAACGCCCCCTCTTCGCTCATCTCCAGGCCCATATAGCGGGCGCTACGGCCAACAATATGCTGGAGATCGGGCACCTGGTAAAACTCCAGGCGCTGCACAATGCCGAAACGGTCGCGCAGCGGTGAGGTCAGCGATCCCGCTCGGGTGGTAGCGCCAATCAGGGTAAACGGCGGGAGATCGATTTTGATGGAGCGCGCAGCCGGGCCTTCACCGATCATGATATCCAGCTGGTAGTCTTCCATCGCCGGATAGAGCACTTCCTCCACCACCGGCGACAGACGGTGGATTTCATCGATAAACAGCACATCATGGGGTTCGAGGTTGGTCAGCATCGCCGCCAGATCCCCCGCCTTCTCCAGCACCGGGCCAGAGGTGGTGCGCAGGTTAACGCCCATCTCATTAGCGACGATATTCGCCAGCGTAGTTTTCCCCAACCCCGGAGGGCCAAAAATCAGCAGGTGATCGAGCGCATCGCCGCGCAGTTTTGCCGCCTGGATGAAAATCTCCATCTGAGAACGCACCTGCGGCTGGCCGATATACTCATCAAGCAGTTTCGGGCGGATCGCGCGATCCACCACGTCTTCTGCCTGAAGGGTGCCTGCCGACACCAGGCGATCTGCTTCAATCATCCTTTACCTCACAATGCAGCGCGCAGCGCTTCACGAATCAGGGTTTCACTGCTGGCATCCGGTTTGGCAATTTTGCTCACCATACGGCTGGCCTCCTGAGGTTTATAGCCCAGCGCCACCAGCGCAGCAACCGCTTCCTGCTCGGCATCGTCATCCGTCGCAGGGCCGCCAGGTGACGTGAGCACCAGATCGGCCGCCGGGGTGAAGAGATCGCCATGCAGCCCTTTGAAGCGGTCTTTCATTTCGACAATCAGGCGCTCGGCGGTTTTTTTGCCGATGCCAGGAAGCTTAATCAGCGCCGCAGGATCTTCGCGCTCAACGGCATTCACAAACTGCGGGGCTGACATGCCGGATAAAATCGCCAGCGCCAGCTTCGGCCCCACTCCGTTGGTTTTAATCAGCTCGCGGAACAGGGTACGTTCCTGTTTGTTATTGAAGCCGTACAGCAGCTGAGCATCTTCACGCACCACAAACTGAGTAAAGACAATCGCCTCTTTGCCCGCGTCCGGCAGCTCATAGAAGCAGGTCATCGGCATATGGACTTCATAGCCCACGCCACCCACTTCCAGCAGCACTAACGGGGGTTGTTTTTCAATGATGATGCCTCTGAGTCTGCCTATCACGTGACGCTCCTGCGTTCTGG
>Ga0213829_1000480_pt1 | contig 37431 bp, 34 predicted proteins | sample MC6MC0896MG_FD_180665 | JGI IMG/M metagenome (GOLD analysis project Ga0213829, IMG submission 180665) | Enriched soil aggregate microbial communities from Iowa State University, Ames, United States - MC6-MC0896-MG | ecosystem: Environmental > Terrestrial > Soil > Unclassified | place: USA: Iowa...
TGGAACGGTTCCTTCTATCTTGTGGCGATTGGCGCCACCACAGTAGGCATCCTCAATGCCGGTGCGAAGGGCCGTTCCACACCATCATATTTGATGATTTCGCGGTCGAAACTGACGCGGTTATCAGAAAGGAATCAGCATCATGGCGACCCAGTTTCGTCTGTCGTCCCTGATCCCGGTCGGATTGATTGTTGAGCGTTCCGACGAGGACAACGGGGTTATCATTGTTTCAGCGCGGGCAGCCGCTGATCGACGTTCCTGCCCTTTATGCAACCGAATGTCAGATCGTGTTCATAGCCGCTACGTTCGGATAGTTGCTGATTTGCCTTGTGGTGGCACCAAGGTCCAACTGCGATTATCAGCAAGGCGCTTTATCTGTGAGATGACAGTTTGTCGTCGCCGGATATTCGTCGAAAGGTTTGGAGAGCTTATCTTTCCGGAGCGCAGCCGTCGAACCGCTCGACTTGATACCGTCGTACATCATCTCGGGTTGGCTCTGGGAGGGCGGCCCGCAGCAGCCTTTGCCAAACGCTTGATGATCCCAGTTAGCAATGACACACTCATCCGTGCGGTGAGAAGAAAATCCATGGTGCCGGATGATGCTCTAAACGCCGTCGGAATTGACGATTGGGCTTTCCGCCGCAATCACCGCTATGGCACCGTCGTATGTGATCTTGAGAAGCGAAGGATTGTCAAACTTCTGCCTGATCGGGAGATCGCGACAGTTTCGACGTTCCTTGCTCAGCACCCCGAAATAGCGATTGTTTCACGCGATAGAGGCGGCGGCTATCGTGAAGCTGCTGCCAAGGCTTTACCCCATGCTATGCAGGTCGCAGATCGTTGGCATTTGATGGAGAACGCCAGCGCAGCGTTCCTCGACGTCGTGCGCAAATCCATGCGGGCGATCCGTACCGCAATTGGTGCTACGACGATCAATCCTGCGCTACTCACTTGCGCTGAACGACTGCAATATGAGAGCTATCTACGGCGTGAGGACGTGAATTCGACAATCACCAAGCTGGCTTCCGATGACGTGCCAATAAAGGAAATCGTGCGACAGACCGGCTATAGCCGCGGAACAGTTCGCCAGATCGTCCGCGGCCACAGAACTGATGTGTTCCGTGTCAGACAAAGTTCTCTTGAGGCCTATCTGCCGCTGTTGGATCAACTCTGGGGATCTGGGCAGCACAACGGCGCTGAACTCTGGCGACAGCTAAAGTGCAAAGGCTTCCGTGGTTGTTCTCGTGTCGTTGGGGAGTGGGCCGCAAGGCGACGGCGGTCTGAGCGGGTCTGCGAACAGCAACTTCAAAAAGTGCCATCCGCCAGAACGATTGCCCGATTGATGACAACTGCTCGTGATCAACTGAGTAAGGCTGACACAATCACCATTGCGGCCATAGAAGTCGGCGTTCCCGCCTTGATCCAAGCTCGCAATCTAATTGATCGTTTCCAGACAATGATCCGAATGAAGGCCAAGACAGAACTCGACCCGTGGATCGCTGATGCACGCGACAGTCTGTTTGCCCCCTTCGCCAACGGGATACTGAAAGACAAGGCAGCGGTGTCTGCCGCCATCACCGAACCTTGGTCGAACGGCCAGGTCGAAGGACAGATCAACAAGCTGAAGCTCGTTAAAAGGCAAATGTATGGGCGTGCCAAGCTGGATCTTCTTCAGGCACGGTTGATCGGCGCAATGTGAAAGAAATAGTCATCAAAAATGCGTCAGACCCCCGTTTAAACACGATGACGTAATTGCGGTCGGCGCGCGTGGCGCACAGACTGCGATCCGCAATCAAACGTTTCGGAGGAGCTGTCATGAAGCAATATGTTGGGCTGGATGTCTCGCAAAGAGAGACCGCAGTGTGTGTGGTCAGTGAAACTGGGCAATTAATCTTTGAGGGAAAGGCCAAGTCAGATCCTGGCGATCTGACCAGGCTGCTGCGCAAACATGCGCCGCTGGCTGAGCGTATTGGCTTTGAGACGGGTGCGATGTCGAGCTGGCTTTGGCATGAGCTTCGTAGGGTCGAACTTCCAGTTGTTTGCATAGACGCGCGACATGCACACGCGGCACTGTCGGTGCGTATGAACAAAAGCGACCAAAACGATGCGCGAGGCCTCGCTGAACTGGTACGGGTGGGCTGGTATCGAGAGGTCAAAGTCAAAAGCGAGGAGAGCCAGAAGATCCGAGCGATTCTCGTTGTGCGAGCTCGGCTTGTGTCCATGCGTCGGGACATCGAAAACCAGGTTCGTAGCTTGGTCAAAGAATATGGGTTGCTATTTCCTCGCGCTATCGGCCAACAGTTCCGCAACACGGTCAACGATCTTTTAGGCGAGGATCATCAGCTCCTCATCGTAGTCGCGCCACTTTTATCGATACACGAGCATATCTGCCGACAGCAGTGCGCGTTCGACGACGAGGTCCGCCGTTTGGCTAGACAGGACGAGACGACGCGTCGCCTGATGACGGTGCCCGGTGTCGGAGTAATTACGGCCCTGACATTCCGCCATACGATCGATGACCCGTCCCGCTTCCGATCAGCCTCGCTAGTCGGCGCATATCTTGGCCTTACGCCTCGGCGCAAACAATCGGGGGAAACTGACACCAGCGGTAAGATATCTCGATGGGGCGACCGGCTTCTCCGCACATATTTGTTCGAGGCGGCGACCGTTCTGCTTTATCGGACCAAGAAGTGGTCCTCTCTCAAGGCCTGGGGGATGAAACTTGCAAAGCGGATTGGCATGAAGAAAGCGAAGGTCGCGATCGCGCGCAAGATTGCCGTCATTCTCCATTCCATTTGGGTCGACGGTACATCGTTCGACTGGGGTCACGCCAAGTCAATCTAATCTAAAGTTCTTGGCCCGGTCCACCGGGCTGGCGATGTCCCGCTGGGACGGTGGTCGTGGTGACCTCGGTCAATCGGCTGGTGGCGGATCTTCCGCACTCCGTTGCACACGTTGAGGCACCCGATCCGGACATCATCATGAGGCGCCTAGCGACCTCGGAAAGGACCATGACCCCAGCGATGGCATCAATACGATCGCGTTGAGCTCTGGCAACCATGTTATCAACCGAGCTGGCAATCGCATGCCAGCCGCGCTCACCCCGCCTTCACTATCCCGACCAGTTTCGACTGGGCGAGCGCTACCGCATTGCCGTCGTTGAATTTAAGAGGATGCTTGACAACAATCCGCAATTAAAGGGCCGATTGACACTAACTACTTTGCTGCTTGCGGTTATGACCCAACATAAAACGGATATGCTCTAGATTGAATCTAGCCTGAATTATACCAAGTTTTGCGGCTCATGATCAACAAGTCCATTACTTTTGTCCTGTTAATTGCCTTATCTAATTCCATCGTCGTCTTGGTTATCCCGAAATAGAAAATTGGCTCAAAATCAAGAGAAACCCAATATTGTTGATGAGACAAAACACAAGGTTCGGTCACGCCCGGTTATCAGGGTTCCTGTTTACTCTAAGCTTAAAGTAATGTTGCCGCACCTAGAAAATTTTTTATACATACTGCATAATAGCTGTTAATTCTTCAGCTGCTGCCACAACCTTACCCAGAACTTCATCGACCTCCATACGCATCCTGCGTTGAGGCAAGAAGGGTACTGTTAGTGCACCTATGGGATTATTTGAAGCGTCAAGTACAGCGCTTGATAAATTAATAACACCAGCAGTCACGTCGCTTTCACGACGTTCATACTTATTTCGAAGAACCTCCTCAAAACGCCTCTGGAACAGTGCCTGCTGTTGCGCTGAAAACTCCGTGAGAAGCATATGCTGTCGATTAGGCGGGTAGTGAGCAGCGATCACAACGCCTGAACTGGTTTCCATTGCCGGGAAACGCGACCCAAGTTTAACAGTGTAATGCATCGGCATCGGGCTATCCGCCTGCGCCAGGATTATCAGAGAGGTGCCTGTCACGGTCGCAAGATGACACGACTGATCAGTTTCACCGGCTAATCGCGCCAGTATTGGTCCTCCGTGATGAATCATGTTCTTTAGAGGCGGATGGCGCGTCGCCAATTCGAAAAGCTTGAGAGCCAGTTCATAGCGGTCAGTCTGTTCGTTTCTGCGAAGGATACCCAATCGATGGAGAGACAGAACGATGCGGTAAATTTGGCTCGTTGACCGGTGAAGCCGCAACGCCATATCTGTGACGGTAAGACCACCTAGTTCTCCGGATACAAGCTCAATGATTTCAAACGCTTTGTCTACGGCTGGGGCGGAATAGGCGTGTCCCACTTCGCGCTCATCTGTTCGCATCTTAGTAGCTCCTAGAAATTTGCCAAGCCGGTGCTAAACACGGGCACACATATTAGAAGAAGAGCGAAAGCCAAGTAAGAGATAATCATAGGCCAGACCGCGCGCATAAAAGCCGTAAGAGGCGTCTTGGTAATTGTACACGTGGTAAACATGATCGTGCCGACTGGCGGAGTGACACCACCTAGATGGCCCATAAGCACCAACACAACTCCATACTGTACAGGGTCTATGCCCAAAGCATTGGTTACAGGCAAAAAAATCGGACCAAGGATAAGTATCAATGCGGTTCCTTCGATGAAAGCCCCGGCGATCAATACAATTATCGAGATAATGCAGAGCAACAGGATGGGATGGTCCGTAATCGTCAGCATCGCTTCAGCAATACCCTGTGGTACGCGCTCAAACGTCAGTACCCAACTGAAGGCTGATGATGCCGCCAGAACCAGCATAATGGCCGCAGTAACCGAAACAGTCGAACGCAATGCTTGCCAAACCTGCATCCAACTGGCTTCTCGATAAAGTATTACACAGATCACAGTGTATACTACCGCTACCCCTGCAGCTTCAGCTGGGGTGAAAACACCGCCACGGATACCCACAATTATCAGAATTGGTAGCAAAATCGCTGGCAATGCACCAACGAAGCTTCGCCATAGTGGCGGATCCTCCTGGGTTGCCGCGCGAGGTGGATCCCAGCGATTGCGACGGGTTGTGAAATAAGTTTGTAACAGCATAGTGCCGGCGAGAAGCAGGCCGGGGACAATGGCACCAGCAAAAAGCGCACCGATCGATGTATTGGTAACAAAGCCGAAGAGAATAAGGCCGATGCCTGGCGGGATCATCGGCGCAATGAGCGACGACATTGCCGTCAGCGCGCTCGAATAACCCAATGGGTAGCCGCGCTTTGTCATCTCCGGCACAAGAATTTTGGCCTGCATAGCCGCATCGCCATTTGCTGATCCGGACATGCCTGCAAGCAATGTCGACAGCAATACATTCGTTTGGGCCATCCCGCCCCAGATACCCCGCGTCAGCGCTGAGGCGAAATTCAAAACACGTCGGCTGATGCCAGACACATTCATAAGTTCGCCCACAAGAATGAAGAGCGGCACCGCCAGAAGCGGAAAGCTCTGCGTTCCCTGCACCACGCGTTGCGCTAAGACCACGTCCATTAATGCGGGTTCAAACACAACATAAGTGACGCAAAGGCTGAGCAGGATAAGTCCTACAGGAACGCCGAGCAGTAACAGCAGGATGAAAAGGGCAGCAATTAGCCAAAGCATATTATCGGTTCCACATAACTAAGTGGCGCGAGATGCGGCCGAGATACGAAAGTGCGAGTAGCGCAAAGCCGATAGGCATAGAAGCGTAAAGCCAACGCGCAGAAATGCGCAAAGACGGAATCTGGGCTCCGGTCCGAATGAATAACTGGTAACCGATCCAGGTAAGGTAAACGCTTAAGATCAGCACGAGCAGATTACGCAGCAGGAGGACGCAGTTCCGGAGTTTAGTGCTGGACAGGCCGGGAGTGAGATCAAGCCCCATATGAATGTCTTCGCGATCCGCGATCACAAGGCCAACAAATATGATCCAAGCAAATAGCAAAGTGGACAGGTCAAAAGAAAATATCAATGGCGCGTTGAACACATAGCGCATGATCACCGCGCCAAATACGACACACACGAGAACAATTAGTGAAATCACGGTAGCCGCGATGAGAAGTTGGTTGAGGCCGAGCCATGCCCTCTCCAACCCTTTTGCAAGTGTTTGCACCTGTTCCTCCGACTATATCTGAATGGCTCGGCCGCAAGAACCGAACCAAAATATTACTGACCGGCTACGATCGCCTTAGCGCGTTCGTGGAGACCTTCACTCCATTCGGGAAAAGCCGCAGCAACTTCTCCGGCACGCGCAGCAAAGGCAGCACGATCCGGGTCGGAAATGATGGTCATCCCTTGGTCTGCAAGCAGCTTAACCCCGGCCTGATAGCTCGCTATTGATGCTTCTGACATTCTATCGCAAGCGGTATTGGCTTCTTCAGAAAAAATTATCTGGTTGGCCTCACTGAGATTGTTGAACCAAGATCCGCTGACCGTTATTGGCACAATATCGGTCATATGATTGGTCTGAATGAGGAACTTAGTATTTTCAAAGTGTTTCTGATCAATTATCGCTGAAGGAGGCGCTTCGGCCGCATCAATCACACCCTGCGCCAGAGCACTGTAGACATCGGGCCACGGCATGGGCGTTGCTGCACCGCTGAATACAAGCCGTACCATTTCAGTATATATTGTTACCGGCTGCACACGGATGCTGAGGCCTGCCGAGTCGTCAGGCGAGCGTACTTCACGATCACGCGTATACAAATCTCTCACCCCGAAATGAGCGTAGCACATGACTTTGATGTTGTTCTCAGCAACCTTGGTTTCGAGATTCTTGATCAGGTCGCTCGACAGAAGCCGCTTGGCGCCATCAAAATCCGAATAAAGAAACGGATAAAGGACAATCGAATAATCCGGCGCATAGTCCGCCAAGATGCCGATGCCGACCTGTCCCATTATATCGGCACCAAACGACATTTGTTCGGTCACAGCGCCATTTTCACCCAGCTGACCGCTCGGAAATAGCTCTATCTTTATTTCTCCGTTGCTTCGCTTTTCAACAGATGATGCCATTTCACTCGCCGCGACATGAACAAAATGCTCAGGCGAATTCATGTGTGCAAAACGAACCACCGACTGAGCATGTACTGGCAGTGTCATACCGGCGAAAAGCAGGGCAACCGCAGTTGCAGCATAGGTTAACTTCATTGTGTTCCTCCCTCGAACAATCTCCCGTTGTTCGATTTTTTATATATAATAATCATTTTTCGTATAGCGACATTGTATCAGTGTCAAGTTAAGCGAATTGGATAGCATCCTGCCCGGCTAAAAACGTCCAATATGGTTCCTGCACACCCTTTGCCAAAACCATGGTTATAAACGCAGCTACAGTAATTTTGAAAAACGGGTTGTCAGCGGCGACGTGTCGCCTATCTGCTGACTGATGGTTTTGAGTGAATATTGTTTCTTTTTCGATCTGGACGGAACGTTGCTGGACTTGGCTCCAACGCCTGATGATGTGTCTGTCGAAGATGGCCTGCTGGCTGTGTTGCAAAAAATTGCCGAAGAAACGGATGGTGCCGTTGCAATTGTTTCCGGCCGGTCCATCGAATTTATTGATCGGCTGCTTCCCGGACATCATTTAACTGTAGCGGGTCTACACGGCGCAGAAATCAGATCTCATGGATCCACTGTAATTTTCGCTGGAGATGCATCTTCAGCTTTCAACAAAGCCCGCGAAAAAACGCAACACTCTGTAAAAATGATCGCGGACCTTGTGTTTGAAGACAAAGGTCGGGCCTTCGCTGTTCACTATCGCCAGACCCCGCATCAGGAAGATTTAGTCAGGCAACTAATGTCTGATGCAAGTCAAATTGCAGGCCCAGAGTTCGAGTTGCAGGCGGGTAAATTTGTAATCGAACTCAAGCCTTCTGCCAGCAACAAAGGCACTGCCATTGAGACGCTAATGTCAATAGAGCCATTCAAAGGCAGGCGCCCGATTGCTGCGGGTGATGATCACACTGACGAAGCCATGTTTCAGGTGGTCAATCGACTGAATGGCGCGAGCGTTCGGGTCGGCCCTCCAAATCAGCACTTTAAAACAAGTGCCACTTTAATGGCGGAAACTCCACAAGCTTTCCGCAAATGGATCAGGAAACTCATTGAATGAATGGATTAGATACTGGTTTACGAGCTTCGCAGTCCCTTGATCTCGGGGTTGTTGGAAATGCCTCACTTGCAGCACTAATCAATCGCGACGCCGGTGTTTCGTGGATGTGCGCGCCACGCATGGATGGTGACCCAGTCTTTTGCGGTCTGCTTAATCCAAGTTGTAATGAAAAAGACGGTATTTGGCAGTTTCGGTTGGCCGATCAAGTGAGCAGCGAACAGCATTATGTTCGCAACACCGCTATTTTGGAAACGATACTGACAGACAAGCACGGCAGTCAGGCAAAAATCATAGATTTTGCGCCAAGATTTAAGATGGGGGGACGCATTTTTCGGGGTTTCACCCTCGTGCGCATTGTCGAAGCGTTGTCCGGTTCACCCTTTATCAAGGTATCGCTCAGACCCCGGTATAATTATGGCGCGCAAGCACCGGAGACGACAAGAGGTACCAGCCATGTGCGCTACATTCTGGGCAATCAAGTTCTGAGAATGAGCACAGATGCGGCAGTTGATTATGTACTCAACGAAACTGAGTTTCTTCTGGACCGGCCTTTGGCATTTATTCTTGGACCAGATGAGCGCTTGACAGACAGCCCGATGGCCGTTGCCCGTTTATTTCAGCAGAAAACTCAGACCTACTGGACAGAATGGGTTCGTAGCCTGGCATTGCCTGCCGATTATCAGGACATTGTTATTCGTGCTGCGATAACGCTCAAGCTTTGTTCAAATGAAGAAACTGGGGCGATCGTCGCTGCCCTGACGACATCAATTCCCGAATATGGAGATAGCGAGCGCACGTGGGATTATCGTTTCTGCTGGCTGCGGGATTCCTATTTCACTGTGAAAGCACTCAACAGTCTTAACGCAACGCTGACCATGGAAGATTATCTCACTTATGTGTCAAATATCGTAGCAGGATCGTCTGATGGCTATATGCAACCGTTGTTCGGGCTAGGTCTGGAGCGTGAGGTCGACGAACATACCGTTCCCAGCCTCCAGGGATACAAGGGATTTGGCCCGGTAAGACGCGGCAATGCTGCCTGGACGCAGGTTCAAAATGATGGCTATGGTTCAGTCATTCTGGCTGCAACTCAATACTTCTTCGATGAGCGCTTGCCCAACTTAGGTGGAGAACAACTTTTCCGGAGATTAGAGCGTTTAGGCGCTGAAGCCGAAGCCCGTTGGGACAAACCTGACGCAGGACTTTGGGAATTCCGAACAAGAAATGACGTTCATACACATTCCGCGCTCATGTGCTGGGCTGCCTGTGACAGGCTTTCGCGCATCGCACAAAAGCTGAATCTGACTGAGTCCTTAGAGCGATGGTCTGCCAGTGCATTGCGTATTCGCGAGTTCATTCTAAAAAATGCATGGAGCGCAGAGCGGAACAGTTTTGTCTCCACATTCGGAGGGATAGAGCTTGATGCCAGCCTGCTGCTGATGGCCGAAACCGGCTTTATACCGCCGGATGATCCACGTTTTCTGGCAACAGTTGCGGCCTGTGAGAGCGAGTTGCGCTTCGGTAATCATCTTTATCGCTATCGAGCCCCTGACGATTTTGGGGCACCGGAGACTGCATTTACTGCGTGCACGTTCTGGCTGATCGATGCACTTGTCAGGACAGGCCGTAAGGCCGAAGCGAGAGAAATATTCTATGAGGTTCTGTTGCGCAGAAATCACCTAGGTCTCTTGTCTGAAGGGGTGCATGTCGAAAGCGGCGAATTGTGGGGCAATTTTCCACAGACTTATTCGATGGTTGGACTGATCAACGCGGCGATGGCTCTCTCAAGATCGTGGGAGGAAGTTCTGTGAGCAGGTTGATTGTCGTTTCAAATCGTGTACCCGACCCAGACAAACCACCAACCGGAGGGCTGGCTGTTGCTCTTCACGCAGCGCTCAACGAGCGCGGAGGTATCTGGATGGGCTGGTCGGGAAAATCAAGTGGTGAGGATAGCCCCAGCCCCCTCATTACACGTCAGGAAGGCCACATTACCTATGCCCTGACTGATTTGTCTGATCGCAATCTCGCAGAATATTATAAGGGGCTTGCAAACAGTGTTCTGTGGCCGCTTTGTCATTATAGAATTGATCTGACTGATTATGCCCGACGCGACATGGCGGGATATTTGCGGGTAAATCGTCTGTTTGCCGAGCGTCTCGCACCGCTTATCAAAGATGATGATCTTATATGGATACATGACTATCACCTGCTACCGCTTGCCGCTGAACTACGGCAGATGGGCTTGAAAAACCGAATGGGTTTTTTCATGCACATTCCATGGCCATCCCCGGACGTGTTTTTCACGCTCGCTGTCCAGGACACACTTCTACGCGCTATGACCGCACTCGACCTTATCGGCTTTCAAACAGAAGATGATGCTGAAAACTTCGCGCTATGCCTTAAACGGGGAGGTCTGGCAAAGCCGGTTAACGGTAACCCTAGTCTCTTTGAGAACCCAAATCGTCGTTTCCGCATCGGCGCTTTTCCAATCGGCATCGATACAGACGCTTTTATACGAACGGCCGAAACGCTTAATAACAGCGCCACCTTACAGCGCTTCCGAACCTCGCTCGAAGGCCGCGACCTGATCGTCGGTGTCGACCGGTTGGATTATACAAAAGGGCTTCCCGAACGACTGACAGGCTACCGGCGCTTTCTTGAGGTAAATCCTGCATGGCATGGGAAAGTGACCTATTTGCAGGTAACGCCTAAAAGCCGCTCTGGTGTTGGTGAATATGATGCTCTGCAACGTGAGGTCGCCGAGATTGCAGGCCATATAAATGGTGCAATGGGACGGTTGGACTGGACGCCGGTACGCTATGTAAACCGCGCCTTCAGCCAAAACGTTTTGGCGGCTATTTACCGTATGGGAAAAGTAGGATTGGTAACTCCTTTGCGTGACGGAATGAACCTGGTCGCGAAAGAATATGTTGCCGCGCAAAATCCCAACGATCCTGGTGTCCTTGTCTTATCGCGTTTTGCCGGCACAGCACACGAACTCGGAACTGGTGCGTTGTTGGTTAACCCTTATGACGTGGAAAGTATTGCTGACGCGATCGGACGTGCGGTATCTATGCCACTTGATCAGAGGAAGGAGCGGTATTCAGCTATGATTAAAATAATCAAGGAGAACAATGTTTTTACTTGGTGTAAAAATTACTTGAATGCATTACAAGATAAAATTTAACATATTTATATATTTATATTACTTATCTGAGATCTCAGAGAATTAGTTTATGGAGACTTGTCGCAATTTATGTAAATCCATAATAGATTTCCTAGCTATAACCTAGCACGACCCCCAAATATACGGCGATGCATGGACTATGCCCTCTTATAACAGGACCACTATGATTAGAGTTTTTCGCGCTATATTCCAGTTACTTTTGATGTTCTGGGCGAGAGGTTGTTTTCAATAAGAAAATCGTCCTGCAATGGGAGGCATCGTTTCAACTCAGCACTCGGACCACCATCATCGTGACTTTCCGAGAGTTGGAGGACGGGCGCACATTGGTTCGCATCAGCGAATTCGGCTGGCAGGACACCGAAGCTGGACTAAAGTCAAGGTACGGCAATTGTGAGGGTTGGACGGGCATGCTCTGCGCTATGAAGGCTTGGCTGGAACATGGCATTAAGCTGCGAGACGGCTTTTACAAGTAGGCCCGCCATAACATCAGATTAGCAGAAATGACACCTGGCAAAAACATTGCGATCAAGATCCCATTTTATTGCTGGAAGGAAACAGTCGAATTCTACCGGGATCGGGCCGGACCGAAGGTCAATCGCGAGTTAGACGACAGCACTGGATTTGAATTCGGCTCACTAACGCTTTGGATTGACCGGGTTCCTCATCAGAACCAGACAGATATCTGGCTGGAACTGTTGACGATGATCCAGATGCGGCCCTTGTCAAGCTCGGCGGCCCACTCCGCGCCAAACTGGAGCCGCTCACAAATGTAGATGATCTGTGGACCTAAGATCCGGCGGGGTCCGTCATCCTGCTGCGACAGGAGAAGTCTCGAGAGGAATAACAGACGCACACGCTAAGAGACCTTCTGCTTTGTCCCTCATCCACGAGTGGCGTTTGCAGATAAACTCAGTAATGCTTTTTCTTCTAAGTCTCAGTCAGCACAGGCGAAAAGCTGGCAAGGTTGCGCCCTGAACTTGGACTGACATAGTGGAGCACGATTTTTGAAAAATAAAATCAAAGGGCCCGCCTTTTATTTTCCGCCCATTGAGGCAACATACTGTCGGCCCATCAATGAGCCGAAAGACCTGATCCGCACGCGGCCCGAACTGAACCACAGGGAACTTGTCGCATGGTTGAAATCTGAATACGGGTTGGGCCACGGACATGCCAATGCTCTTGTTGCAGATACGCTTCGCAATTAGCATTGCCAAATTGGTTTCGTGATACTTAACTTGATAAAAAGCCGCTTAGAAATGCCGTAAGGTTTTCTCCAAGCGCATCCGAAAGATATCCACCTTCTTGAACAATAACTGTCGGCAACTTTATGCTGCCGCAAGTCTCCCCAATCCGACAGAATCCATCCTTGGTAACCGTCAGGCCACCAAAGGGATCTTCAAACGATGCATCAAGTCCCAATGCTATTACCAGTGCATCGGGTTGGAATGCATAAATACGAGCAATAGCCACGTGTAGTGCATCCACAAAAACATCGTCGCCCGATCCCAAACTCAGCGGGATATTCAAATTATAGCCAAGACCCTCACCTTCTCCGCGTTCGCAGGCATTTCCCCAGAAAAACGGATAAAATGATGTTGGGTCAACATGGACTGATAATGTGAGAACGTCCTTACGATTATAAAATACCGCCTGCGTTCCATTCCCGTGATGCAAATCTACATCAAGTATAGCGACGCGTTCACATGTCTGACGCAGCTGTTGGGCAGCAATTGCCGAATTGTTTAAGAAGCAGAAGCCTCCTGCCATGTCATTGAATGCGTGATGGCCCGGCGGGCGACAAAGCGCATAAGCACATCCGCTGCCACTCTGGACATGACGAGTAGCTTCAACCGCAGTTTGTGCGCTCCAATAAGCCGAATTCCAGGTGTCACCGGATATTGGGCATGACGTGTCTGCCATGTGATAGCCAGCGCGCCCCAGCCACGAAAGAGGATAAGAAATGTCACGCCTAGAAGGATGAATATTGGGGATCACCTCGTCCGCCGCACCTGGAAATTTGCGCCATTCATCGTGAATATTCTGCAAAAAATGGATATATTCTGGCGTGTGGATCGCCGAAATCGGCGCCATTCCATAATCAGCAGGCTCTTTTGGCGTTAGGCCTGCAGACTTTGCACCCACTAATAATCGATCAATACGCTCAGGAACTTCGGGGTTTTGCTTACGGGTGCCTGCGGATAGAAAGTGGCGAGGATCATGGAAGCGTTGAGCTTCAGAGAAGATAAAATTCATCGATAAAGCCTGATAAAAGTGACAATTGCATGCGATTTAATTGGAGGGGTTAATCATAACCCGTTGATATTGTGACTATTTTTCTGGTTTTGGAATAAGTGCGCAGTCGCGACCGCGTATAGCCGCATTTAATACGCAGCCTTTTTTGAACGGCGTACGATCAATCGTGTTTAACGCCTCATAAGTTTTGCCCCCAGAATCGAGAAAATAGCGCGCAATCTGACCTTGATAATCGACATCGGTCACGCGAGCTGAGATTTGTAAAATGTCGTCTTCCAGCGTAGTCGTCGCATCCCCGTCCGTAAGATAAAGACGTTCGGCGCGGATCACGACCAATGCCTCGTCTCCCTCACAAAGCGTCCCACATCGCGCAACCTCAATTGGCAGTGTTCCAACTCCTTCAACATCAGCCATGAAGTGCGATCCACGTTTTTCGACTATTCGGGCAGGCACAAGATTTGAGTTGCCGAGAAAATTGGCCACAAACGCTGTTCTAGGCTGATTATATACCTCTTCAGGCACGCCGACTTGTTCCACATAACCTTTCCGCATCACCACAATTCGATCCGACATCGCCAGCGCTTCTGCCTGATCATGCGTCACGAATACTGTGGTGATGCCCAACTCGGATTGGATTCGCTTAAGCTCAACGCGCATATTCTCGCGAAGATTAGCGTCAAGCGCAGAAAGCGGTTCATCGAGTAGCAATACATCCGGCTCAATGACAATCGCACGGGCTAGCGCGATGCGTTGCTGCTGGCCGCCGGATAATTGTGCCGGAAACCGTTCTGCAACATCCGGTAACTGCACAAGTTCTAGCGCGTCACGGACTTTACGCACAATCTCAGCTTTAGTGATGTTGCGATATCTGAGTCCAAAAGCAACATTATCGAAAATTGTTTTATGGGGAAACAATGCATAGTTCTGAAAGACAATGCCAAGATTACGCCGATGGATAGGTGTGGTGGTGACATCCTTGCTCTTAATTTTGATGAGGCCAGAGCTTGGCGAAAGTAGTCCCGCGATCATACGCAAAGTCGTTGTCTTGCCGCAGCCTGAAGGGCCAAGCAAGGTCACGAAACTTCCTTCTTCTATCTCCAGACTGAGCTCGTGCACAGCGGTCACATCACCGAAGCGTTTTATGAGTTTTTTGAGTTCAACAGCAACTTGAGGTGTATTCAACGCGATACTCGCTTGATCTTGGTTCTATGGGAAAACATCAGCGGTGACGGAGCTTGCTGCTCTGCCCGTTGCATCATGCTATGGCACCGATCTCAGTCGGATCGAAACAAACTCTAATAGCCAGCCTCGACGCGGCTATAAGCTTTTGACCATTTGGCTTCATTTTCGTTCCAATAGTCCGGATTAAAGAAATTGAGCGACGTCAACTTTCCTTCGGGATCGAAGGCTGGCAGCGTCGGCACCACTTTTCCAAGATCAACTTTTTGCGGATCAAGCGCCGGTGGATAGCTTTGACCTTCTGCAACCGCAATTGCGACCTCCGGTTCCAGCATGAAGTTCAACAACTCCTCGCATGCCTCCATCGGACTTCCTTCCAAGACAAAGAGGCACTCCTGCCAGCCAAGCCCGCCTTCTGGATCAAGGTAGCCCAGATCATGGCCCTGATCCTGCAAAGCACGAATTCGTCCGGACCAGCCCTCCGTTGCGTAAATTTCGTTTCCAGCCAAAAGGCTCATGAGTTCAGCGCCGGAACTCCAATATTTCAGGACGTTGTCGCGGCTTGTACGAACGCTATCCCACATTATATTTTCATCTTGGATATCGTTCGGGTCCTGCCCGGTTTGCAAAGCGGCGTACCAGATCCGGGTTTTCCATTCGCTCCAGCCACCCAGCTTACCTTTATGGGCCGTATCAATAAGAAGCTTTGCGCCCTTTTTCTTGGCCTCTTCATCGGAAATGTGTTTCCGGTTGTAAGCGATGCTCGTGGTACCATAATTGTAGGGAACGGCTGATAGTTTACCGCCTGTTATTGGGCGCAGAGCGTCCTGTAATCGAACAATGACATTCGCGAGATTTGGAATGTTGGCCTCGTTGATTTCCGAGGCCAGTCCTTGCTGTTTGTAGCGGGCATAATCAAAAACGCCGGAAAGATGTGCAATATTAAACTCGCCCTGCCGTCCGGCCTTCACCCGAGCCAGATACTCATCGGCACCACCAAATGTTCCATCCACAACCTGAATTTCGGTCTTTTCAGTATAGGGCGCAAATGCGTGTTTCCGGAAGGCATCGGAAACTACCCCGCCCCAACCATCAAAGCGAACTTCATCGGGCTTGGCGGCGAATGCATAGCCGACAAAGGGTTTGCCCATCACGCCGAATGCTGCGGCAGAAGCACCGATTAAACCCAAAAATGTACGGCGCTTGATATCGCCATGACGATACCGATCCAACAAGCGTTCGTACCGTTTAGTATCATCCATTGATATTCCCCTTTTTCGCTTTTTATTTAACAATTCTATTTCGATCAGAGCATTGCCGACAAAACGGCTAGCATCCATTTGTCTGAGTCAGCAGATCTTCAAACGCGCTAATTTCGCCGCATTGCCAGCCAACGTGCGAAAGCGAGGCCAATCACCGGAAGAGTGACAGTCACGATGATCATCACCGTTCCCAGCGCATTTATTTCTGGTGAAATCGAGTTGCGAAGCATTGCAAAAATCTGGGTGGGCACGGTCTCAATCCCCCCTGGCTTCCAAAACAAAGTGCCGGTCACATCATCAAATGAAATCGTGAAGGCAAATAAAAGCCCGGCAAAAACTGCAGGCATTAGCAATGGCAGAGTGATAACGAAAAAGGTTTGAATCGGTCCTGCGCCAAGGCTCATAGCCGCTTCTTCATACTCGCGCTTGATGCTTGCGAGCCGTGCCTGAACTACAAGGAGGACGAAGGGCAGCGTAAATACGACATGACCCAAGAGAAGCAACGGAAAGCTCTTTGGCAAGTCCAGCCAACGCAGAAACAGCAGTAAGGCAACCGCAAGAACCACTTCCGGCACTAAAATCGGAGCAATCAGCAGAGTTGTTATGCCCTCTTTGCCCTTGAAGCGGTATCGAACGAGGCTAAGCGCGGCAAGTACACCGAAGGTAGTGGATATGATTGCAGTCAAGGATGCCAGCAAGAGTGAAACCCGAAAGGCACGCATGATCGCGTCATTCTCCCATAGACGGATAAACCAGCGCAGGCTTAACCCTTCCATCGGAAACGTGCCAAACTGGTTCGCGTTAAATGCCAGCAGCACAACAACGACGATCGGCAAGAACATGAAAAGATAAACAGCGATTGTATAAAGCCGAAGCCAGAATGATGTTGTCATTGCGGCCTCACTGAAAAGTTTTTGCAAGCTGGCCAATGCCAACCAAGCGATTATAAATGACAATGACAACGCTCAGAACAATGAGCAGGATGATGGAAAGTGCTGAGCCCAACGGCCAATCGAGCTGCGTGATGACAGCATCAAAAACCAGATTGGCAAACATGGCATCACGCGGACCGCCGAGGATAGCTGGTGTAATATAGGTTCCAGCACTCAACACAAAACAAAGCAACCCACCTGCGGCCAAACCTGGCAGAGATAGCGGCAAAGTAATTTCCCGAAAAGCTTGAAAGCTCGTTGAACCAAGTGAACGCGCTGCATCGACAAAATTACGGTCAATGGCTTCAACACTTACGTACACATTGAGTATCATGAATGGCAGCAGATAATGCACTAGGCCGAGAATGACGGTCGCCTCATTATAGAGCAGGCGCACCGGCTCATTGATCAGTCCCACCCAGAGCAGCACAGAGTTAATTGCCCCGCCAGCACCAAGAATATTGATCCAGGACATAGTTCGGATAATGTAGCTGATCCAGAATGGAAGTATAAGCAACAACAGTAACAACGGCTTATAACGACTCTTCGACGTGGCAATGTAATATGCAGGTGCATACCCTAATATAGCACAAACGACCGTCGTCAGAAATGCGATGCGCAGTGTCTTGATAAGTATGTCTCTGTAGAATGGGTCCGTTAAGACCTCGCTCCAGTTGTCGAGATAAAAGCCAACCGCATCCGTCCCCGTACTTGTGCGTAGCCAGAATGAATAGACGATGATGAACCCGACAGGTATGACGAGCAACAATGCGACCGTTGTTAAGGCCGGCATCAATAAGGCCCATGGACGCATCCAAGAAACGCGGTCCTGCATATTTCAGATTTCCCCCACATGTGGTTGTGGTTAATTCCACTTGCATTGTGATACGAAACTGGGTCATTTTCAAAATAGATAATGAAAATGTTTGCCATAGATTCAGAGAATGCCATGTTTTCCGCCGAACCCTCCTCATCCAACCGTATCAAAAAGCTTCCCTGGGAACTTGATTGGAATTTGCTGCGGACTTTTATTGTCATCGTGGAAGAGAGGGGTATCACAGCGGCAGCAAACCGCTTGAGACTTAAACAGCCTACTGTATCCAACGCTTTGAAAAGACTAGAAGACAGACTTCAAAAACGATTGATTGATCGTGCAATGGGCCGATTTGAAATTACGGCTGCGGGCCTGCTGCTCTATAAAGAAGCGGTTGGAATATTCGGGAGTGTTTCCCGACTTGATGTTCTCATTCGCGATATGAAAGAGGAGATAACCGGGCATGTCACCATTGCTCTAGCCAGCTATGTGGTCTCTCCAATTTTTGATGATGTACTCAAAAATTTCCATCGCGAAAATCCTGAAGTGACATTCAGCATAGAAGTCATGACAAGCAGTGTGGTGACAACGAGCGTGTTACAAAAGCAAGCGAGTATAGGAATCTGCCTAGTCCACAAGAAGCATGACAAGCTCGAATATGTGAGACTTTTCCGTGAGTATTTCGGCTTCTTTTGTGGACCATCTCACCGCCTCTACGGACTTTCCGATCTGAAGCTAAAGGATCTGCGTGGAGAGGCTTCAGTATCATTTAAAACTGATATGCTGACAGACGCCCTGCGACCGGTAGCCATTTTGCGTGAAGAAGCTCAATTGAATTCACGGATTACTGGAATGTCGGCAAATGCTGAAGAGGTTCGACGGATGATCGTCGCTGGATTAGGGATAGGAGCGCTGCCTCTTCACGTTGCTCAACCCGATGTTGATGGAAACCTTCTCTGGCGGCTGCCACCATATGAAACTCCCCCAGCAATTGACATTTATGTGGTTCATAATCCCGACACTGCTCTTAATCGCGCAGAACAAAAATTTTTGTCCGCGTTGCATCAACAGATTAGTGAAGTTCCCCTTTGTCATAGAGATTATAAATAACTACCTTGCGTTACTTTTGCGTGAGGGTGCGCTTTGTGTTTAACCACACAAATTCAATTGTATCGAAATCGCAAATGCAGAGCAGAAATACTGTGGTTCCGCGCCAACCAGATCAATTCGATATCATTAGTCTGATGATTAGGTGAATGTTCCATAATGATAACGTCGTTAGGTCGCTTTTGCTTCGAGAGCGCATTATAGACACACGCGAGTAATGCGTCACGGTCCAACACGCACGCCTCTCAGCGGCTCTTTCGATCAGCAGTTTGGGATCAATAATGCGTTGATTGCCAGTCAAGAATCCTGGCTCCAATCCAAATCCGTTGAATCACGTTCCCATGCGCGTTGAAAACAAATGAACTGCAAAGTGGTCACTCGGCATCAACGCACCAAAGACTTGATGCACTTGGGCTAGCTTTTCCATCACGATCGGCGGAAAGGGGTTTCGGCTTTGGCGGGCTATTGATGCGGACGGCGATGTTTTTGATATTCTGGTTCAAACCCAAGGTAGCCAAGCGTTTTCTCACCAGACTGGTCAACGACGTGCCGTTGTGACGGATAAGCTGCGCAGTTACATCAAGCCAATACAAAACCTTTCGCCAGATGCGGATCATCGCGCCCATAAAGGCCTGACTAACGCCATCGAAGTCTCGCATAGACCAACGCGAAAACGCGAGAAGATATTGGGGCGGTACAAGTCAGCGCGAGATGCGCAAGGGTTCCTTGCCGCTTGCGATCAGATCAACCTGATTCTCTGTGCTCGTCGCCATAAACTCTCGGCTCGATCCTACCGCCATGCACGTACCGATGCATTTGCATTATGGCGTGAATGCACCACTCTAATGACCGGATGAGCACAAGCACAACGGTATCGTGCAGCATACCGCAAACAACTTGGCGATACCGTTGGGCTTAAAAGCGTTTCATTCAGCATCAGCTACAATTGCCGGTATCGAAGTGGCCCACATGATCCGCAAAAACCAATTTGCAAGCGAGAACCGCTCGCCATTCGAAGTCTTTGCCGAAATCGCATGGTAATTGCGTCGACGGATAAGGCTGCCTTTAACCTGTGAAAATTTGCGACACATCCAACAAAAAACTGGGTCAAATTCAGGCTGAATTCAACAGGGGAGTAGACGACTGTTAAGTATTACCTCACTCGCGATTAAAATCGCAGTGCAAAATATGCCTTTAACGAATCCATCTTACAAAACGTACGATCACTTCTTCGGCGATAACCATTGCGGTGACAACAATTATCAACGGGACGACTCCGTGGAGCATACCTTCGAAACGAACCCTGTCCCCAAAAACAAAGCTAATCACCTCCATTATAACAAACTTCGAAAGAAAAAGTACAAACCATGCGCCGAAGAACCTCATGAACTTCGCGAAGGATCCTTGCTTTGAATTGAAGAACTCTGCAACATAATCCTCAATGGCAATTGTCGCTTTAAGCATGGCCTGCAACAAAATAGCGGCAAGGAGCGACCAACTAAAAGAGGCGACAGTAACGGAGTTAGAAAACTCATCGAAGAGGTTTAGAACCACAATGTCGATCAGCACTCCAAAGAGATAACGGACGACTAATCGTTGCCGGTCAGTTGGCATCTCGACAGTAGCCGGCATAAAACCGTGAGTTTTATTAGACATGACTCCCTCCCAAACATTGCTTAACCGTGTGTGTTGTCGTCATGAGCGTCAATATGGCCATCCGTAGTATTTATAGCAAAGTTTGATGGCAGCGATGCTATTATGTTGATTAGCGTTTGCTCACTATAAGAATTCGCAATTGCAAACCGTCCCAATGAACGACTCGTAGATGCGCATGGCGCAAGAATTATAAACGACACAGGTTTTTTGGAATTGTGCGTTGTGCGTTAGGTTCCCGATGCAGGGGGCCTCATCGTGTACACAAAATTATAGTCTTGACGGCTCGTCTGACGAGGTACAAGCTGTCTGCTGGAATTCAGATTAGTGATGTGCGTTTCGTGTGTAGCGGCCCTACGTAGCCCAAAACATTTTGATGTGATGGTTCGCTGTCTTTGTCAGCGCTACGATTCAGAGGGCGTAATTGTAAATGACTGCCTTATCGCGTTATTATATCGACAATGCTGTTCTTGGAAGATGTTTTTTACAACAGCGTATCGCCAGTGCGATTGTCTTAATGAATGACAATAGTCTCAACAAAATCTGCATACAGTTGAAGAATAGAACGTTTTAGTACATTCAGCCTGACATTCAGATCATTTTAACGCTGACAATATGGGTCCGTCAACTATGTCAACTAGAAGGCTATGGCTTTGACTGGTTCTTCACCTTGGGAAAATCACATCGCATGGCTATAAATTGTGAGATACGACACATTATTACTCCATGGTGCCGTGTGTCTGCCGTTCAAGGTTGGCTTTTCTTGGGACAACTAAGCGGAGTGCATAGGCCAATCTAAATGCATCAGCTTATTACGTAATAAAGCAATCTAAACCGCCTTTGACTCTCGTGAGGCAGATATGAGTGGGGATTGGTTAGTGGTTGGTCTCCGTATTGCTTGGACAGGGTCGGCAAGTTTTGCTGTGCCGCCTTAAGCATCAATGGGAGCATGGTTTCTACGGGGATGCGAAACTGGGGAAATGTCATGACATCTGATGAACACTCCTCTGAAAGCCGGCGTGCTGACTCCGCTGCTCCACCAGTGAAGAATGCGAACCCGTTGCGCCAGCTCGCATTGTGGATTCTGCTACTCTTCTGCATATTCTTGATGATTGCCGTTTTCATGGATCGCTACACGCCCACGTCTTCGCGAGCAACGGTCAGCGCATATGTGGTCAGTATAGCGCCGGAGGTCGCCGGGCGAGTCATCGACGTGAGTGTTGCAGACAACAGTCGCGTCGATCCGGGCCAGATCTTGTTTCGCATCGATCCTAGTCAATATCAGTTAGCTGTAAAAGAAGCGGAAGCTAAGCTTGCCAGGGTTGGTCAAGCAATTGGCGCATCGACCGCATCGGTCGATGCAGCCCAAGCGCGATTGGTCGAAGCTAAGGCGTTCCGTGGCAATGTTCAGGAGCAAGCCAATCGTGCCATCGAACTTGTCAAGCGTGGTGTATACTCCCAAGCCAAAACAGACGAGGCAAAAGCAGCCTTGAAACAAGCAGATGCATCAGTAGGCGCTTCTGAAGCAGAGCTCAAAAGGACACAAGAAGAACTTGGCCCTGGAGGAGCCGCGAATCCCCAATTGAGGGAGGCTCTCGCAGGGCTCGAACGTGCTCAGCTCGACCTTCTTCGTACAACGATCGTAGCGCCTGCGGAGGGAGTTGTCACGAACCTGCAACTCTCGGTGGGCGGCGTGGTCGGTGTCGCCCAACGTGCTATGACATTTATCGAAGTTGGCACGGTATGGATAACAGCTGCTTTTAAGGAAAACAGTCTGGAGAATATTACCGCGGGTGACCGTGCGGATGTTCTTTTCGACGTCCTGCCAGGTAGAATTTTCGCTGCCAAAGTGGAAAGCGTTGGTATGGGTGTGGCCCAAGGAAATGTCGATCCTAACACGGGACTCCCAAAAATTTCTGCCGATAACAGTTGGACAAGGTCACCCCAGAGCTTTCCTGTTCGCCTAATCCTCGATGAGGGTCGACCTAAGGGTGTCGGCTATGGATCGCAGGCGAATGTGGTCATCTATACCGGCGACAACCCGGTCACCAATGCAGTCGGTTTCGGCTGGTTGCGCATTTTGTCAGTCCTCACATATGTCAGATAATGAGCATCCCATGAAGGTAAATCAAGTTGACGCAAAGCGAAAGGGGTTGCGGATTGCGCTGGCCATTGCTGTTGGTTTTACATGGGCGACTCTTTCAGGGGCAATCGTACCGTTCCTTGGTCCAATGTTTGCCGCGCAGTTTCTAATCGGCAGTGCGCGGCCTTTAACCCTTTCAACGTCGTTGGGTAACGGGGTGCTAGTTCTAACCACCGGCGTCGTCATGCAGTTCATAACCATGTCAATCGGCGATCGACCGCCAGCGCTCCTAATGATACTCGGGTTCTTCTACTTCATATGCTTCTTTTTGCGGGCTAAAGGTAAAGGCGGTGGGGCAGTTTTCCTGATATTGATTGTTGCTGTAGTAGTGCCGTTGATGACAATTCTCAACCCTGTAGTCGGAAACGCCATTGTGGCGATCCTTGTACACGCCGTGGTAACCGGAACTCTACTCATGTGGCTCGCTCATGCCTTGATCCCGGATCGCAGCCGTATTGATGCTCAAGCAGCGGCCGTAGCGTCACATCCCCTTGCGGTACGGTTCGCCGTAGCCAATACCGTTATTCTACTGGTCGCTTTCCTCGCCTGTTTAACAGTGGATGGTCTTGAAACGGCAGCGGTAATTCCAATAACAGTCGCGTCACTGCTTTCACAATTTGAAGTGGCCGGAACCACACGAGCAGCCATAGGCCTTGTCATGGTCAACCTCTTAGGAGGACTGGTCGCGTCAGCGGCTTTCGTACTGCTGCAAGTGCACCCAACACCTACTTTTCTGTTCTTAATCGTATTTTTGGCAGGGCTAATCTTTGGTGGCCGCGCTGCACTTGAAGACCGCAACGCAAAAGTTTACGCGGGCGCTCTGATGACTTTCCTTATTGTGTTCGGGCTTGGTGTATCACCCCTACCCGGATCGGCAGCTGAAACCTTCTCTACGCGGGTAAATTATATACTCGTGGCTGTTGGCTATACCATCTTTATGGCTGCTTTACTTTGGCCTCAATCGACGCGTGAGAATGCTGTCCGACAGGATACGAGCCGGTGATATCACATTGATTATTCGTCGATGTGATTGCAGCATTTAATGTATGAATGAGCGTGTGGATTTGCAGCGCGAATTGAGTCAGTCTTCCGTCACTAGTCACCCAGTTTTCCCGATTTAAGTAATTGTTTGAGCACTGTTTTCGGCACTTTCGGTGGTCAAGGCAAAACAAAAAATTCGTTCAGATGCAGGCATAAACCTACACAACATCCAAGACGAGCGTCATAGCCGCCCGCAAATGATGTGCCGACATAATTACCCTTTCCCAAGTGAGGCAGAACCATAAAGAGTTGAATCAGACCCTCACGTCTTTTGTCTGATCCACTCCCGGTAATTAAGGGCCCAAAACAGGGTGGTGTAAATATAGTTGTGTTGCAAATATTTGAATTGAACGGAGCGCGGCTTAACTCTGGACGCACTTATGCAGCGAATGCTTCGAACTGTTGTTTGATTGAGAGTGCTTTTGGAGTTGAAAAGATGCCTTGTTGTTTGCGCATCATGTGAATGAGCTCAATACCGGCGAGCGTGATGCTGGCTGCGGTTTCCGACTTGAAACCAAGCATGGAGCGTGTGCGTTGTTCGAGATCAATGCCTCGTTCCGCCATCATTTCCTTCAGATTGCGCAGGCTCAGATTGTAAGCCAGATACCATCGAACAGACAAAAGAATGACGGATTTATCAAAATGACGGCCTTTGAGCATCTAAAATACTCAGCTGGTTAGAAGCCAAGATACTATCAGGGCATCCATTGACGAAAAGTTTGCAACGCAACCTGCCCGCCTGCCTGAGCGAATGGCAAGTAACCCATCTCGTCGAGGATAACGAAGTCCAGACGGTTGAGATATTCCGCGGTTCTGCCTTGCTTCCCGTTGCGTGTTTCAGTTTCAAGGCGATTGACCAGATCAACTACATTGAAGAAACATCCACGCATGCTGATACGAATGAATGCACGCGCAATTGCAATGGCCAGATGGGTTTTTACTGTTCGCGTGCTATTTTTGGGTTTTTGGCAATTAGATCCAAAGTCGTTGAATCTCGCCTGAATTTCACCCAGTTTTCCATTTCCAGGCTCACTCCTAAGAGGCCGGAAATAAACTTGGTTTACAAACCCATAAATGTGCCTAGCCTGTTAAACACCAAACAAAAATTGGGTCAGATTCAGGCAGAATTCAACAACTCCAAAACTTTTCAGAAAAATGGTCGGGACCCGGTTGTCAGGTCAGCGTCTCTGATCACCTTAAGGTGACGCCGCCGTTCTCCACTGTATTAAACGCGTCTTGCATTCTTACCAAACCAATAAGATTTAACAATTCTTCGAGATAAGCTAATTAATACAATAAAATTAATTGTTTGCTCTCATTGAGATTGACTTTTTCTCCCTATAGACAGTTACAATAATCTATGCGTATAGTTATAACGATCCCTATTAAAGGGATGTTATAAAAGGGGACAATTTGGTATGATATCAAGACGTCAATTCTTGACTTATTCTGCTTTGGCTGGAACCACGCTGGCTATGCCAGGTCTTATTCGCAGCGCTTGGGCCGCAAACGAGATAATCAACATTGGTATTCCTGTACCTATCTCCGGACCATTTGCGGCCAATGGAAAATATGCCTCGATGGGAGCTATTCTGGCAGCAGAAGAGGCGGAAAAGAATCATGGTATCAAAGTCAAAACATTCGATTTAGACACTGAAGGCAAGCCTGCCACTGCTGTTCGTAAAATGCAGGATGCCATTCAACAAAATGGTATCAAGCTGTTTGCAGGTGGTATTCTTTCGTCTGAATCGCTCGCAATGGGCAAAGAGGCGACCAAAGCAAAAGCCACACTTTTCACTACCGCTGGTGCTGACGAGTTAACAGGTGTTGATTGCAACGCCGGAACTTATCGTTGGAGTGTGCCGACTTATGGTGCGATTGAGCAGACTGTTCGCCCTATCATCGAACAGATGCCTGAAGTGAAGCGCTGGTACACCATCACTCCGCAATATGTGTTTGGTGATGGCTTGCTCAATGCGGCTAAAAACGTCTTTGCGGAAAAGGGTGCTGAACATGTCGGCAACAGTTATCACTCTTTGACGGAAAAAGAGTTCAGCGGTTATCTCACCAATGCGATTGGGGCAAAGCCGGATGCATTGCTGATCCTTAACTTTGGCGCGCAGTCCTCCGACACGCTGCGTCAGGCGATCAGCTTCGGCCTGAAAGATCGTATGAAAATTGTTGTGGCATGGGCTTCCGGTCTAGAACAATTTCAAGGTTTAGGACCTGACTTGAGTGAAGATGTCTATTTCGGTGCGCAATATTGGCACGGTGTGGATGCACCAGCGAATAAGGCATTGGCAGAGCTGACGCAGGCCAAATACGGTGAGGCTCCGAACTATTCGCTCGCAGGTTCATATCTGATGACCAAACTGCTGATTGATGCTACGGTTCAGGCAGGCAGCACTGACGGCGATGCCATCGCCAAAGTGCTCAACGACATGAAATATGACGGCATCACGGGTGAAGAGCTTATCCGTTCGGGCGATCATCAAGTTATCAAAGATTACTACCTGCTGAGGGGTAAGGCTAAGTCGGCGATGAAGGACAATATTGATTATGCTGATGTCGTATCATCAGGCAAATCATTCCTCGATCCCGAGGCCGCTGGTTGTAAAATGGGCTAAACCTTAAGGGTCTATTTGACCTGATAAAGCTCACATGTGCGGGCATCCTAGCATGCCCGTGCTTGCTTCTTACCTTCAGGAGAACTCTGGTGATTTATTTGTTCCAGATGCTGAACGGCATCGGGCTGGGTATGCTTTATTTCCTGCTCGCTGTTGGGCTTAGCGTTATTTTCGGGCTACTACAGTTTGTAAACTTTGCCCATGGTGCATTTTATCTATTGGGCGCCTATCTGGCCTATGATCTGGTTGAACGCGGTTTCAGCTTTTGGGTGGCAATGCCCATTGCAACGGTGACTGTGGCAGCACTGGCAGCAATAACGGAAGCAGTGTTGCTGCGGCGTATCTATAAATTACCACATACATTCCACATCTTGGTAACGGTTGGTATGGCACTCGCCATTCAGGAAATAGTTATCATTATCTGGGGCCCCTTGGGAGGCAGTGTGGCGGCACCGGCTGCGTTAAGCGGTGTGTTCATCTGGGGCGACTTTATCTACCCTCAATATCGTATTTTCGTGATCATTTTCACAGCTATTCTGGCCGCTCTTTTGTGGTGGTTGCTAGAAGGAACAAGACTTGGCGCGATTGTACGCGCAGGCTCTGAATCCTCCGACAACATGGCGCTGCTCGGATACAACACCCTGCGTATCAATACGGCTATTTTTGCCCTTGGTGCAGGCCTCGCCGGCCTTGCCGGTGCCCTGGTCGCACCAATACGTGGTGTTGAACCGTTTATGGGTATCGACGCGCTCGGCATTGCCTTTGTTGTCGTCGTAATCGGTGGAATGGGCAGTTACACGGGGGCATTGGTTGCCGGCATTCTAGTTGGCGTGCTCCAAAGTATGATGGCCACGATCTGGCCTGAAGGTGCAAGACTGATAATTTATCTGGGCATGGCGCTAATTATCATTTCAATGCCACGCGGCCTGTTCGGGAGAGCATAAATCATGAAAACCCTGAACAATCCCTATTTTCAGTTTCTACTTGCTGTGGTCGCCGTCCTCGTCATGCCGCTTCTTATGAAATCCGGTATTTTGGCAACCGAAATCCTGATTTTTGCACTCGCGGTTACAGCTTGTAATCTGTTGCTGGGCTATACCGGGCTTTTATCTTTCGGACAGGGCATTTTCTTTGGCTCTGGTAGTTATATTGCCGGTATTTTGCTAACGCGCACCGGTATTCCTGCCGGCGTAATGCTGCCACTGGCAGTTGTCGGCGGCGCAGCTCTGGCAGCACTTGTTGGCTGGTTTGCCATTCGCAGGCAAGGTGTCTACTTTGTTATGCTGACACTTGCCTTCTCGCAGCTTTTCTTCTTTTTGGCCTATACATTCAGCGATATTACCGGTGGTGATAATGGTCTTCTGGATGTGCCACGCCCAAGTTTTGCAGGGGAGACACTGTCATCACCTTGGTCATATTATGTCTATGTTGCAATCATCTTTCTTGTCGTCTTTGCGTTGCTTTTGCGCGCCATTCAATCAACCTTCGGCAGGACTTTGATTGCAATTCGTGAAAATGAAGAACGGGCAATTGCTGTTGGTTATCCGATCAAAGCGTTTAAAGTTGCGGCTTTTGCAATTTCTGGTGCCGTCACAGCTTTGGCTGGTGCATTGCATGCCATGCTAATTGGTGTGGCTCCGCTGACCAATATTGAACACCACACCAGTGAAGTCATTTTGATTATGACCATTATTGGCGGCAGCACGAGTTTGATCGCGTCTGTCATCGGCGCTGCGAGTTACTTGCTATTGGCTGATTGGCTGTCGGTAATCTGGCCGCGGTGGTTGCTTTTACTCGGACTGGCGCTGATCGTAGTTTCGCTTTTCGCCCAAAAAGGCCTCTGGGGGTTGTTGGAAAAATTGGTTGCAGCGCTCTCATCTAAACGCGGAGAGACCGCGAAACCGGGTGCCGCGGAGGAGAAGTGATATGAGTGCAATTCATCCAACAAATTCCGCAGCCAAAATTGCATTGGAAACAAAAGGCGTCGGTATCACATATGGCAAATTTGTTGCTCTTGCAGATGTAGACCTTTCGATCAAGGCTAACAGTGTCCACTCCATAATCGGGCCAAATGGTGCAGGGAAAACCACACTTTTTCATGCACTCACCGGTCGTGTAAGGGCTTCATCCGGTTCGATCCATCTTTATGGCAAGGACATTACCTCTGCGTCCGCTGAGGAGCGCGTCCAGCTTGGGGTTGCCCGTTCTTTTCAGGTCACCAGCCTATTCCCGACATTGGATGTTTTTGAAAACCTGCGTCTTGCGGCGCAAGGCAAAACCCCATGGCAGGCACTTGCACCTTGGCGGAGTGCAGATAGCAATGTTGAAGCCCTTGAGACGGCTGAACATGTGATGGAACGCCTGGATCTTGCCCATGTGCGCTCAAGGGCGGCAGGTGAGCTTTCCCATGGCCAGCAAAGACGGTTGGAAGTTGGAATGGCAATGGCCTCGAAACCGCTCGTCATCCTGATGGATGAACCGACATCGGGTATGGGTATCGACGATATTGAGGACATGAAGCGCCTAATTAAAGATCTGGGACGCGATCATACAGTTCTGTTTATTGAGCATAACATGGGAATTGTGATGAATATCAGCGACACCGTGACAGTGATGCGCGCGGGTCGGAAGCTGGTGGAAGGGTCCCCTGCCTTTGTGCGCGAAGATCCGGAAGTACAACGGGCTTATCTGGGCAATATGATCACAGGAGATATCGCATGAGTGCTTTTCTTCAAGTGGAAAATATTCATAGCTATTATGGTAAAAGCCACATTGTGCAAGGTGTTTCACTGGAAGTAAATGAAGGTGAAATTGTCACGCTTCTGGGCCGGAATGGTGCGGGCAAAAGCTCAACTCTGAAATCCATCAGTGGATTGCTGACGCCCGCAAAAGGCCGTGTCATGGTTGCAGGCAAAAATATGGCGGGATTGCCTGCTTATAAAATCTCCCAGCAAGGTCTGGCGATGGTTCCCGAAGACCGGGGTATTTTCAGCATGCTGACGGTTGAAGAAAATCTTCAAATTTCCCAACGTAAAAATTCACCTTGGTCGATGGCTGATATTTACCGCATTTTCCCGCGTCTGGAAGAACGCCGGAAAAATGGTGGTAGTCAGCTATCGGGCGGTGAGCAGCAGATGCTTTCAATCGCTCGTGCCCTGCTCAATAATCCCAAGCTTTTGATGTTGGATGAACCGGTTGAAGGCTTGGCGCCCGTCATAGTTGAGGAAATTGTTGAGCAGATCAAGAAAATCCGTGCTGCCGGTGTTCCCATTCTTTTGATCGAGCAAAATCTGGCCGTTTGTACTCTACTTGCTGATCGTCACTACATTCTGGAATTGGGACGCATTGTTTACCACGGAACTGCACAGGAATTTATTGCTGATACTGATGCGCGAGACCGCTATCTGGGCGTTAAAGCGAATTAACATGCCGTGTCTGCCGAAGGAGGCGCACTTTTAATGTCTAACATGATTGTCGATGAAAACCGCTTATGGAACAGCCTGATGGAAACCGCCAAAATTGGCGGTCTCCCGAATGGTGGCGTTGCACGCTTGACGCTGACCGAGCATGATAAAAAGGTACGTGACTGGTTGACAGCTCAATGTGGAAAATTGGGCATGAGCGTTAAAATTGATGAAGTCGGTAATATGTTTGCCCTTCGCGAAGGGCGGAACAACGCACTCGCTCCGATTGCAATGGGCAGCCATCTGGATACACAACCGACCGGCGGTAAATTCGATGGGATTTTGGGGGTGCTTGGCGGATTGGAAGTGCTGCGTACACTCGATCAAAGTGGCTATGTCACTGAAGCACCGTTAATGCTGGTCAACTGGACGAATGAAGAAGGCTCTCGCTTTGCACCTGCCATGCTTGGCTCAGGCGTTTATGCGGGCGTTTACAGCCGTCATTACGCCGATAATCGTGAAGATGTGGAGGGCATTAAATTCGGCACTGCGCTGGATGACATCGGCTATCGCGGAGAGGCGACGAGGCAGGAGACTGGCTTTGGCGCTATGTTTGAATTGCATATCGAACAGGGGCCAATTCTTGAAGCACAAGAAAAGCTGATCGGCGTTGTTCAAGGCGTTCAAGGGATGCGCTGGTATGAGGGCCGTCTCATCGGTTGTGCTGCGCATACTGGATCAACACCGATGAGCATGCGCCGCAATGCTTTGCTTGGTGCAGCTCGTCTCATTTCTTTTGTTGATGATCTTGCTAACAAGCATGCGCCCCACGCTGTCGGCACAATTGGCTTTATGGAAATTACACCGAACTCGACCAATGTTATCCCGGGTGAGGTGCATTTTACCGTTGATATACGTCATCCCGATGATGCCATACTGGACGAAATGGAAGCTCGCATTTTTGAAATTTTCGATCAGCAAAAAGAATTGAACTCTCTTGATGGTTCGCTCGAATGCATTTCAAGAAACGATGCTGTTGTGTTCAATTCTGATTGTATCGAATCTGTTCGCCATGCTGCTGACAAACACGGGTACAGCAGTATGGATCTGATTTCTGGCGCGGGACATGACGCAGCGCACACCGCAACAATTGCGCCGACAACCATGATCTTTGTGCCAAGTGAAGGTGGCTTGAGCCACAATGAGGCAGAGGCTACGAGCTCGACAGAGTGCACGGCCGGTGTCCAGGTTTTGCTTGATGCTGTGATGCATTATGACCGCAAGATCGCAGAACAGCAAAGCGCGGTTTGAGGATAACAAATGCGAATTCTGATTGCTCGTCTCAACCACGAGACCAATAGCTTTTCACCTGTCGTGACAGATTTAAATTCCTTCAACCCACATTTTGATGCCGATGCTGCACAATTTGCCCATGGCTCCAATACGGCGTTGGGAGCATTTTATGATTATGCAATACGGAAGAATGCGGAGATTATTGTGCCGCTGGCCGCAACCGCCAATCCGAGCGGACCGGTCGAGAATGAGGCGTTCGAGCATCTTTCTGATGCAATCACCGAGGGTGTAGCAAAGGGTTGCGACCTTATTTTGCTTGATCTGCACGGTGCGATGGTGACGCGCTCTTATGATGATGGTGAGGGTGAGTTGTTGCGCCGTGTACGGGCTCTTGCGCCTACCACTCCCATTGGCGTGGCTCTTGATCTACATGGCAACATCACGCAGACTATTCTCGATAATTGCGATTGTATTGTTGGTTTTAAAACCTATCCGCATATTGATATGTTTGCGACCGGCGAGCATGTCACCCGCATCATCGACAAGATGTTGGATGACGGTTTGAAGCCTCAACAAGCGCTCAGTCACCCGCCGATGCTGGCCGCAACATTACGCATGAACACCAATGAAGATTGCGCGATGACGGATGTCATTAATCTGGCGAAGGAAGCTGAGAAACGTGAAGGCATTCATGCAGTAACGGTTTTTGGTGGATTTCCGATCGCTGATTTAAAAGAAACAGGCCTCTCCATCGTAGTGGTTGCGGATAATAACGATCAGGCGCAAGCTGTCGCGGCTGAAATTGCCGGTGTCGCATGGCAGCGTCGTGACGAGTTTTTATACACTGAAACGCCGCTCGAAACATCGGTTAGTGAAGCAGAGAGAGAACGTCATAAGCATTCGTCGGGCTATATCCTGATGCTTGATCATGGCGACAACTGTATGTCGGGCGGTACATGCGAAAATATGGATGTTTTACAGGCTTCCGTTGAAGCGGGACTTACCAATATTGTGGCAGGTCCATTCAGTGATCCTAATGTTGTCGACCAGTTGTTTGAGGCAGGCGTTGGCGCACAAACCACGATCAAACTTGGCAACAAAATCTCTGCTGATGACTTTATTCTGCCAAACCCGCCTCTTGAGCTGACAGGAACCGTGACGGCTCTCAGTAATGGTGATTATGTTGTCTCGGGGCCGATTTATACCGGCCAGTTATGCCATATGGGCCGTAGTGTTGCATTTAAAACGAATGAAGCTACAATTCTGATTTCAGAACTGCCGCATGAGCCATGGGATCTGGGTGTATTCAACTGCGCCAATATTGACGCTTTGCAAGCCGATTATCTGATATTAAAGTCGCGCATGTATTGTCGCCCAGTATTCGAACCTCACGCTTTAGCTGTTGTTGAATGTGCGAGCGGCGGTGTAACCAGTTCTAATTACCAATTGTTTTCGTTCAAAAAATTAGCAAGGCCCATTTACCCTCTGGATGATGAGGCCGTCTGGCAGTGACGGGATAAAATATGTATCAGATGTCAGGCAAAATTGATAAGGCGGTTAAGTTCAAACGCATAAAACTCTCGGATCAGATTGCCGAGGATTTACGGCGAACAATCGCTGGCGAAAAGATGGTTCCCGGTGACCGTTTGCCAAATGAAAAAGCACTGATGGAGCATTATGGCTGCGCGAAAGGCACTATCAGAGAAGCCTTAAAGGCACTTGAAGTTGAAGGCTTGATCGCCATGCAATCCGGCCCCAATGGAGGCCCGGAAATCCAGCCGTCTTCACTTGAAATTGCGATGCAACAGCTACGTCAGTATATGCATTTCCAGACACTGACATTTCAAAATGTCTATGAAGTGCGAAAATCTATTGAAGTGGCCTTGGCACAAAGTGTGATGGGAAAACTGACAGATCAAGATTATCGCAAACTTGAAGAGAATATCGAAATTTGTATCAATGCCAATCGAGATGGAAACCGTGCCGTCGGGCGTACTGCCGAGACGGAATTCCATGACATTTTATGTGATGCGTCAGATAATCCGCTGCTGATTTTTATTTGCCGTTTTCTTAATAGTCTTTTGCGTGATTTGGTGAGCTTTCGTTCGCAAAGCCTGAAGGAGCATGAGCTGTTCGGGGATCATAATGTTGCAAGCCATATTGCACTGCTTGAAGCCTTCAAGCGGCATGATAAGCAAGCTGCCGCCAAGATTATGGAGGACCATATGTGTTGCGCCGAAGATTTTATGTGCCAGCTTGATGCTGCATTCAACAGCGATTTGCTCACCCGTTCTTGACTTCCTTTATTTAGTGGAAAGGCTCTGTCGGTGTTTAATTTCGCCTGACTTGGACCCAGTTTTCCATTTTGAACTAACCGACACAAAGTCGGAAATCGACCTGGGTTTCAATCGTATACCTTTGCTGGGGCTGATCAACGTCAAATACAAAGCGGGGTCCAAATCAGGTGAAATTCAGCAGCAGCGCCCAAGCGAGTGATAATGTTTGATGCGCCCGCTATAAGACGTAAGCGGAGCGGATTTGTTGGTGTGTTTCTGATTTAGATAAGCAGTCAAGATTCTTGGCGATTGCCCCCAATAGCTATATGGTCCCAATGCAATTGAAGGTAGTCGAGCTTTCGACCCTCTGAGATTTAACCGTCGTTTTATGCAATAAAAGGGTTTTTCACACGCGTGAGCAGACTGGATCTCTGACTGGCAAATCCGGCTAACGAACCGCTCGTTTTAAGTGTCGGTGTCAACATCAAAAGCAGGGGAGAAGGCAGTAGAGTGGCGTTAGTGCATGAATAGTTTTTTGTATTCCAGTAATCTTATAGAGTTGGATTGTATGGCTCTGGCTTGTTCTAAAGTTGGATCTCGCTCTTGCCTTTCAAATACAATTCCTCTGGCCGTCATGTGATACCTAGGCAGAAGTTCAAGATTACAAACTGGTCGTACTATGAAGCAGGCTTACGCCAGCGTGGCAGCATCACTTTCTGGATCAGTGACGCAGCGATTGCTGACTGGGGAGCTCCTAAACGCAAGACACGTGGTGGCCAGCGGCGCTATACCGATTTGGCGATTGAAACAACGCTGATATGCGGCATCGTTTTCAATCAGCCTTTGCGCCAGACCGAAGGCTTGATGACATCGTTGTTGAAGTTACTCAACGTTGATCTTCCAGTACCAGATCATACGACCCTGAGCCGACACTGTGGCAATCTCGTGGTTTCTAAGGCCGCACGTCAACACAGGATCAAGGGAGACAACGAGCCCCTTCATGTTATCGTTGATAGCACTGGAATGAAGATTTACGGTGCTGGCCAATGGCTTGAAGACAAACATGGCGTTAAGTCTTCGCGGAAATGGCGCAAGCTGCACTTTGCTATTGACGCTGATAGCGGTGAAATCATTGCAGAAACGCTGAGCGACCAGAACACAAGTGACATCAGCCAGATGCCAGATATGCTTGGACAGATTGACAGGCCCATTGCCAGTTTCATGGGTGATGGGGCTTATGACAGTGATAGAACTTATGAATCTTTTCGCAGCCATAGCCCCGGTGTGAGCATTATCGTTCCACCGCGTTTACGAAACTTACAACAAGCACCGTACGGTCCGCCAGATCAGCGTGACTGGCACAGCCAGATCGTAGCAGAGCATAGCTGCATGCAGTGGCAGGAGATCACCGGTTATGGCAAACGTGCAAGAGTAGAAACCGCAATGGGTTGTTACAAATCCACCAATGGCGCGTCGCTGCGTTCACGCACATTCGCCAACCAGAAAAACAGAAGTCAAACTTGGATGCGGCATTCGCAACCGCATGCTCCAATCCTCTCGCCAGAAATCCGTCCGCGTAAAAGCTCAAACTCTATAACACGGCACCAAAGACAGGAGTCCGCCTGTTAGAGCATTCATGCACCAACGCCCGTCGGGTCCATGCTCGCTGAGCACCAGGAAACGATCACCTTCAGGTATTCCCAGTCCCTGCACCAGTGACTGGTTCAAGGCGTCGGCGAAAGCTCGCTTGTCTTCACTCGAAAAGCGGCCTTTAGGGATGTGTGCATTGAAAACCGGCATGACAGCTCCTTGATCTATATGAAATAGGAGTATATCCTCCTAATTCTGTAATTCGAGCTTCTCTTCGAGGATCGGAGACATTGTGCCGAAGAAATCCACCACAAGCTTGCTGATGAATGGCTTTCTCGATGCTGCGGCGTATGTGCTCGTTTTCGTTGGTAGATCATGATGAGCAAAGCGGTGTTCACCCCGCTGATCAACCTCGACGGGGTCTGTAACTGCCTGTCGGTTCGCAAAGCCGCACGGTATCTCACGGCCATATACGACAAAGCATTGGCACCGGCAGGTGTTCGCATCACCCAATTTGCGATCCTTCATAAGGTCACGCGCATTGGTCCACTTTCCGTCAAGCGGCTTGCAGCAGAATTGGCTATGGATCGCACTACGGTCGCTGCAAATCTCAAGCCTTTGGAGCGTGAAGGGCTGGTGCACCAAGTAGTCGACGAGAAAGATCGTCGCGCCAGGCTGATTCATATCACGGAAGCCGGACGTCATAAGCTGGAGCAATGCCTGCCACTCTGGGCCATTGCCCAAACCCGTTTCGAAGAGGTCTATGGCTCAGATCGATCCAGGACTATGCGGGACGCCATGGCGCATGTGCTGTCTAAGGGGTTTGACGCATGGGTCGAAGAGGTCGCGGAAAAATAATAGAAAGCCGAAAAGTAACAGTACTCGTAATGGGCGATGAGAAACCTATGGCTGAATCGACTCAGCTCTTTTACCGGATATGGAAAAAGAACTATCGCAGCCTGCTAGTCGATATGCTTGAGCCGATTTTACTTTCGCGATGTCAGACCTAATTCTTCACGTTGGGATTTAAAAGGGATTACCACAAAGTTCGCCAGCCATGACAAACAGTAAGAGGGAAAATAATGCCAACAATCACTGCTGAAGGTCTCGATGGGCTCGCTCAGGTCCGCGCAATGCTCGCAACCGGACGGCAACCGCCGCTCGGGGAGAAGTTGGGTATTTCGCTAGTCGAAGCGGAGTATGGGTATGCCGTCTTTGAAGCAACACCAGACGGCAGCTCCTACAATCCAATGGGGTCGGTTCATGGCGGCTATATAGCAACAATCCTCGACAGCGCCTGCGGTATCGCGGCACATACAGCACTGAGGCCGGGATACGGTTATACGACGCTGGAGTTGAAGGTGTCGTTCGTAAAGGGGCTGAGCAGCACTAGTGGAGTGATCCGTGCAACCGGCCGCCTGATCTCCATCGGACGGCGAGCGGCCTTCACTGAGGCTACGCTGAAAAACGATCAGGGTGCGATTTGTGCCACCGGGACGTCAACGCTTTTAGTGTTCGAGCTGCCGCCAACGAAGTAAGCGAAAGATCAATCGAGACGATCGGAGGCGATGCCAGTCGCAGCGTAATTTCTTATGTGTTGAATTCCAGCTGAATTTGAGCCAGTTTTGTGTTTGATGCTGATCGGACACAGCGCATTTATCCGTCTGAATCCCTTATTTATTTCTACCTTCATGAGGGTTAATCTGAAATGGAAAACTGGCTCAGATTCAGGCGATACTCAACAGAGAAGGCTCATCTGGTCGGTTATCCCGGCAAGTTCGATGGCTTCCACGCGATACAGGCCTCAATCGGCAAAACCTGCCTCGTGCGTTTCGACAACAACAAATATTCGGTGCTATCGACTGCCGTTGGCCGCCCGGCCGAGATACATACTTATGCCAACCGCATCGTCATACGGCAAAATAGTGTCGAGATCGGCCAGCATGAACGCTGCTTCGGCCGTGGCGAGACGATTTATAATCCATGGCATTATGTTCCGGTCCTGACGCGCAAGCCGGGTGCACTGAGGAACGGTGCACCATTCCTTGATTGGGTCCTGCCAGCCTCCATGGAGCATGTTCGGCGAAAGCTCAAGGCCATGCATGATGGGGACCGGCAGATGGTGTCGATCCTGGAATGTGTCGGTATCGACGGCCTTCCTGGAGTCGAAGCGGCCTGCCAGGAGGCGCTTGATCAAGGCGTATTCTCCGCCGCTGTGATTATCAACATTCTGGCTCGCAAGCGTGATCCACAGCCCGCCGCCATTCTTTCCATCCCCGATGCGCTGCGCCTGACCCATGAGCCTGTGGCAGACTGCGCACGTTATGACAGCCTCAGGAGGGCAAGCTGATATGGAACGATCTCAAATCTTCGACATGATGAGCACGTTGAAGCTTTACGGCATGCGCAGCGCCTATGACGAGATCATGGCCGCTGGCATCAAACGCCAGCACGAACCACCGCGCATTGTCGGCGCGCTGTTACAGTCGGAGATCGCTGAGAAACAGGCGCGCTCGATTAAATACCAGATCACCGTCGCAAAGCTGCCGCTGGCCAAGGACATCGACGACTTCGACTTTACCGACACGCCGGTCAATGAAGGACTGGTGCGCCAGCTCGCGAGCG